>Ga0115000_10004325_pt1 | contig 11653 bp, 13 predicted proteins | sample ArcticOcean_MG_C_6_FD_89690 | JGI IMG/M metagenome (GOLD analysis project Ga0115000, IMG submission 89690) | Marine microbial communities from western Arctic Ocean - ArcticOcean_MG_CB8_128 | ecosystem: Environmental > Aquatic > Marine > Oceanic | place: Arctic Ocean: Canada Basin | collected... | reverse complement strand
CACTTGCGCTAGAAGAAGAGTAGGCTGTGTACTAGTTAACTATAAAAACCATGTTTTAGCCACAGGGTATAACGGAGTAGCGGCCAGTGAACCTCACTGCATAGAAAAGCCTTGTCCAGGAGCTAAGTATAAGACAGGAAAAGGGCTAGACAAATGTGAAGCAATACACGCTGAGCAAAATGCTATACTGCAGTGTAGAAACGTAGGATCTATTATAGCAGCTTATGTAACAACAGCGCCTTGTGTAACTTGTACTAAGTTGCTAATGAATACAGGCTGTAAAAGAATAATATTTATAGAAGACTACAAAGCATCAGGAAAGAAACTATTTAAAGGAGAATGGAAACAATATGAGTCAATTAACAATGTTTTTACCCAAATCATCATGGAAAGCACCAAAAGACTTACCTGAATTAAGAGGAGCTAAAGTTGTAGCTTTAGACACGGAAACCTATGATCCTAACTTAATGAAGTATGGACCAGGTGGCGTTAAACGTGACGGCAAGCTAGTGGGTATATCTATATGCACTGACACTGGCTACAAAGGTTACTTCCCTATTGGCCATGACGGCGGCGGTAATTTAGATAAAGATAGCGTCATACGCTGGGCTAAAGATATATTCAGCCAAGATACTATTAAAGTAGGCGCTAATATACTATACGATCTAGAATGGCTTAGAGCCTATGATATAGAAGTTAAAGGACCCTTAAGAGATATACAGATAGCTGAACCTTTAATGAATGAAGAGCTACAAGGAGGCTACAGTTTAAATCAGCTAGCTAAAAAATACTTGAATACAGAGAAAAATGAAAAACTGCTTAAAGAAGTGGCAACTATTTTAAAGATAAACCCAAAGTCAGAGATGTATAAACTACATGCTAAATATGTAGGTCCTTATGCCGAAGCAGATGCAGAACTTCCTTTAAAGATCTGGCAATTACAAGAACCTGAGCTAAAGAGACTAGACCTGTGGAATATATTTGAAATGGAGTCAAGGTTATTGAGAGTAATGCTAGATATGAAGTTTAAGGGAGTTAATGTAGACTTAGATAAAGCTGAACAGCTTAATGAAAAGTATTTATCAGAAGAAGCTAACTTACTTAAAGATATTAGAAATGATTGCGGAATGCTCATAGAGCCCTGGTCGCAAGATGACTTATCTAAGGCTTTTAAAAAGTTAGGTCTATGGTACCCAACAACGGCTAGAGGTAACCCCTCATTTGTAGCTAATTGGTTAGATGTACACGAACATGAATTCCCTAGAAAGATAGCGCATTGGCGTAAAACATGTAAGATGAGACGCGATTTTATACAAGGTACTATACTAGAGCATAATCATAACGGTAAGATTCATTGCCAGCTACATTCACTTAGAAAAGACTCAGAAGGTACTAGAACTGGGCGATTTAGCAGTAGTACACCTAATCTACAGCAAATGCCTGCTAGAGATGACCACTGGGGACCTCTCGTAAGGTCTTTATTTGTCCCTGACAAAGGAAAGCAATGGCTTTGCGCAGATTATTCACAACAGGAGCCTAGAGTATTGCTTCACTACTCATATTTAAGAAAATTAAGAGGAGCTGAAGAAGCTGTAGAGATGTTTAACTCTGACCCAAATGCTGATTTTCATCGAATTGTGTCCGAAATGGCAGACATCCCCCGAAAAGATGCTAAGGTTATCAATTTAGGCATGTTTTACGGAATGGGGATATTTAAGCTATCTCAAATGCTAGGTTTAGAGATGAACGAAGCTAAACCCTTATTTGAACAGTACCACCAACGAGTGCCGTTTGTTAGACAACTTGCTCAAGAATGCTCAGCTGCTGCCTCACAAAGAGGATATGTTCGAACATTACTAGGTAGACAAAGACATTTTGATGTATGGGAACCAGCTGACTTCAGAAATAAGTGGCCTAACAGAGAGATACCCTTAGATCGTGATGCTGCTCTTAAAATATGGTCTGATAGGCCTTTGCGTCGTAGTAATACGCACAAAGCTCTTAATGCCCTAGTTCAAGGCTCATCTGCTGACATGCTAAAGAAAGCAATGTTAGATCTTTATGATGAAGGCTTAGTAGCTCACCTTACAGTGCACGATGAACTGGATTTTTCTATAGAATCAAAGCAAGATACTATAAAAATAGTAGAGATCATGGAAAACTGTGTTACGCTTAAAGTACCACTTAAAGTAGATGCAGAAGTTGGTCCAAACTGGGGGGAAATAAAATGAAGCTAACCGATGAAGAAATAATCAACCTTATGTATATTAGTTTAGTTGCTAAAGGATTTATGAAAGGCACTAAAAAAGAAGCTAATGAAGCAAGTGGAGAACAAATTATAGATACTTATCAGAAAAAAATTATAAAGGCGGTGGTATAATGACAGAAGCACAGTTCAGCTCATTAATAAAGAAGAACATAGATTGTCACTGGTGTAGAGTAGAAAACATGGTTTCTGCTGGAATGCCTGATGCTAACGCTGCTTGCAACGGTGTAGAAAGATGGATAGAACTTAAAATAGTAAAAGGAAACTATTTACTATTTGAATGGTCTCAAATCAATTGGTTTGCTTCTCGTAAAAAGCAAGGTATGAGTAATATAAGAGTAATGGCAAGAGATGACTGCTCAATTATATTAATAAATTCAGATGATATAGACAGAGAAGATGTTCATAGAAAAGCACACAAAGCTGGCTTAAAAATAGATGATGATCTAGTATTTAAAAGATACTACAAACCTTGGAATTGGGAACAAATAAAGAATGACTTATTTTATTAGAAGTTTAAAAGGTTTATTACTTTTGATATAATAATTATATAAACGTTAATTTTTAGAAAGGAGATATTAATGACAGTATATGTAGTACAAGAAGTTCAAGGCATGAATTTATTACCAGCAACTAAGTTTGGTAATCTTGAAGTGTTATTACCCAATGGACAGGTAGCATTTTCTGCGGTACCTACTGTAAATAGGATTAAAACCAATTTACGGAAGTATACCTTTGAAGACTTTTTATTGATGATCGGTGATCCTGCGGCTATTGCTATAGCAGCTGCTGTTGCAGCTAATATAACTGGCGGCAAGTTTCGTTTATTAAAATGGGATAAACAAGAGAAACAGTATATCCCTATTGAAATAAATATTTCAAAGTCAGCATTTGATGGTACAACTATGGAGAGGGTATAATGGAAAAAATAAAAATAGACGATAAGCAAATAAAAGTATGTAGTGAACTGGCTAACTATCAAGTCATCTTAGAAAAAAAGATAAAAGATAAAGAGACAGAACTATCGACTCTTAAAGAGCAGCACAAGCAAGTAAGTCAAACTGATTTACCAGAAGCGTTAGCTGAAACAGGCTTATCTGCTATGAAACTATTGGATGGTAGTATGATTACTATCAATCAATTCTATAATGCTAGTATTCCTAAAGATAAACTTGATGAAGCATTCACGTGGTTACGTGATAATGGTCATGAAGATCTTATTAAGAATACAGTTACCTGCGACTTTGGTCGCGGTGAAGATAGTGAAGCAAAAGTGTTAAAGGAAACTTTAACAAACAGTGGTTTATCCTACACGGATAAAGTAGCCGTTCACCCTATGACGCTTAAAGCGTTTGTTCGTGAACAAGTAGAGTCAGGCCAGAATTTGCCCCTGGACTTGCTTGGCGTATACATTGGGCAAAAATCTATAATCAAAGGAGGTTAGCATCATGTCTAAAGATGTAACTAAAAAGAAGACTAACATGCCTGCAGAGATTAACTTTTCTGAGGATGCAAACGCAGGTCTTACTGATCTGAGTTCGCAAGACGTAGCCATACCATTTTTTGTATTGTTACAAAAGATGAGCCCACAACTCGATAATGTCGAAGGGGCTAAGGCTGGACAAGTAATTAACACTGTAACTAACGAAGTTTATGATGAACTTCTTGTAATTCCGTGTGCTTATAAAAGAGAGTTTGTTGAATGGACTCCACGTGAGCAAGGCGGAGGTCTAGTCGCACAGCATAGTGTTGATAGTGAGTTCATGCAAAAGGTTACACGTTCACCGGAAGGTAGAATGATGTCAGCTTCAGGAAATTGGCTCGTTGAAACAGCTTACCATTTTGTGTTAGCAAAAACTAAAAATGGGTTTGAACGCGGGTTGATTACTATGACAAGCACACAGCTTAAGAAAAACAGACGTTGGAATAGTCTAATGGCTGGTCTTAAAATGCGTGACGCAGATGGTAATTCATTCACACCTGCAAGATACAGTCATGCTTACAAGCTTAATTCTGCACAAGAACAGAATGATAAGGGCTCGTGGTATGGTTGGCAAGTTGAAATAGTAGGACCTGTTACTGATCGTGAAATATATAGCGATGGTAAAGGATTTGCTGCGTCAATTACAGAGGGTGAGGTTAAAGTAGCCACACCTGCTCAAGAAGAAGAAACAAAACACTTTTAAATAAGTGGCGGTCTAGGCGAGAGGTTGTCTAGGCCGCTTAAAGGGGTACAATGAATAAAGAGTTTTATGAATTATTTGAAGGATTAACCAGGGCTCACGGGGAATATACCTTAAACGGTAAGCTAAGAGCCGACGGTAAGAAAGAAGGAAGAGCTACTACAGTCAGAGCAGACGTTACCCTAGAGAAATGGGAAGCTCACCTCACAGGTAAAAAAGGATTGGGTATTATACCTATTAATGATAAGTCAATGTGCAAGTTTGGAGCCATTGACATAGACGTCTACAAAGATCTAGACTACGAGAATATTCTACTTAAGGTCAAAAACTTTAAGTTGCCCCTGTATGCTTGTAAATCTAAATCTGGCGGTGTTCACCTGTACATTTTCTTGAATGAGTGGACACCTGCTTTGTTAGTACAGACTAGATTAAAAGAATTTGCATCGATGCTAGGCTTTGGAGGATCTGAAATATTCCCTAAGCAGACAGAAATACTAGCAGACAGAGGAGACATAGGACAATGGATAAACATGCCTTACTTTGGAGATCAGCGCTGGTGCAATGGTCTGTCTCCTATAGAATTTTTAAAACAAATTAAGAAAGTTGACATAGCAGAATTAGATAAATTATCAGAGCCTACTGGAGATACGTTTAGTGACGGACCTCCTTGTCTTCAGCACTTAGCTGGGCAAGGTTTTCCTGCTGGCACACGGAATAACGGTCTATTCAATATCGCAGTGTACGCTCGAAAAAGCAGTCCTGATACTTGGGAAGCTGAAGTAGATAAATTTAATATAGAGTGCATGGATCCGCCGCTACCTAGTTCAGAGGTCCAAGCTGTAATTAAATCTGCAACTAGAAAAGATTACCATTATACTTGCAGCCGGGCTCCTATAGCTCCGTACTGTAATGCTCCAGTTTGTAAGCTAAGAAAGTTTGGCATAGAGGGTAGCAATGATATGCCCACAGTTCACAGCTTAACTAAGTTCGATGCTATGCCACCTATCTGGTTTTTAGATATTGAAGGTGGCGGTCGCTTAGAACTAGAGACAGACGATCTACAAAATCAAAGAAGATTTCAAAAGAAATGTATGGAAAAATTAAACCTAATGCCTAGTAAGATATCAGAACCAGCTTGGGGAAAACTTATAAATCACTTAATGGAAAACTTAACTGTAATCCCTGCACCAGCTGACGCTAGTCCTATAGGTCAGTTGTTTGAGCACATTGAAAGGTTTTGCAATGGTAGAGTACAGGCTAAGAATAAAGATGAATTGCTATTAGGTAAACCTTGGTTAGAGAATAATAGACACTACTTTAGGATTACAGATCTTATGGCTTACTTAGATAGAATGCATTTTAGAGACTACAAGGTAAATCAGATTACTGCTATGCTTAAAAGCAATAGCGCAGAGCATCACTTTTTTAACTGCAAAGGTAAAGGAGTTAACTGCTGGTCTTTACCTGCATTTGAAAAGCACGAAGGCGAATTTGAAATACCAGTAGAGGGAACTAATGAAGTCCCGTTCTGATTGGAATATAATATTTGGACCACCTGGTACTGGTAAAACCACTACAGGTATGAAGTTTATAGAAGATAAACTGTCTAACGATATATCTCCTACTGAAATAGGTTACTTAGCCTTTACACGTAAGGCTGCATTTGAAGCTAGAAATAGAGCTGAAGATAAGTTTGGGTTTACTAAAGAGGATATGCCTTACTTTAGAACGATACATAGCTTGTGCTTTATGCAACTAGGTATTAAGCCTAGCATGATGATGCAAAAGTCTCACTATAAAGAGCTAGGCCTGTTACTAGGTATAGACGTATCGGGCTACAGTTTAAATGAAGACGTATACACTCTAGGTATGCCTTTAGGAGATAGACTATTCTTCTTAGATAACTTAGCTAGGATATCTATGACGTCTATAGAAGATATCTACGATTCAACAGTAGATGATGACTTTGATTTTGAACAGCTTAAAATAGTCTCTAAGGGACTTAAACGTTTTAAAGAGATATCAGGAATAATCGACTTCACTGATCTTTTATATAAGTATTTAGAAGAAGGATTTCAGCCTAAGTTAAAAGCATTATTTGTAGATGAAGCACAAGACTTAAGTAGGCTACAGTGGAACGTTATACATAAGGTCAGTAAAGACGTACCTGAGATATACGCTGCTGGTGATGATGACCAAGCTATATACAGATGGGCTGGAGCTTCAGTTACAGACTTCACTGGTTTAAAAGGAAATAAAAAAGTATTGTCTCACTCTTACAGAATACCTAGACAAGTACATAAGCTAGCTAGCTCTATACTAGAGAATATACCAGACCGTGTTGATAAAGAATTTACACCTAGAGATTTTGAAGGCTACGTAGAATACCACTATACCGCAGACGACCTGCCTTTAGAAAAAGGTGAGTGGTTACTATTAGCTCGTAATTCTTATATGCTAACAGACTATGAAAGAATATGTGAACAAGGTGGCTACTCTTATGAATCACCTACGCGTAAGCCCTTAGAGTCTGATGCATTACTAGCAATAAGAGCTTGGACTAAATTTTGTAAGGGTACTAAGATTTCAGGAACAGAATTAAAGAGAATTAAAAAGTACAAGTCTTTTAAGATGAGAATAGATGATGAAAGAATGTACTCACTAGAAGATACTAATCTTGAAAACATTATTTGGTATGACTGCTTTGACAAACTTAACGCTAGACTAAGAGAATATTTCTTAGCAGCAAGGAGACAAGGTGAGTCTTTGATAAAACCTAGAATTAAGATCAATACTATACACGGAGTTAAAGGAGGTGAAGCAGATCATGTAGCACTTATGACTGACATGGCAGCTAGATCTTATACACACATGGAAAGATACCCTGAAGATGAGCATCGAGTGTTCTACGTAGCACTTACGCGCGCTAAATGCGGTATTCACATTATTCAACCAAAGTCTCGGAACTACTACGACATATGAGTTCCTTAGACGCGCACAGTGAGACTATTATAGTATGAGCCATAGTAACATATATCCGTTTAAAACTAAGCCCTACGATCATCAGAGAGAGGCTTGGGAGATCAGTAAAGATAAGACTGAGTACGCTTTGTTCATGGAAATGGGAACAGGCAAATCTAAAGTAGCTATTGATACGTTTTCTTACCTTTATGATAAGGGAGCCATAGATTCAGTATTAATTATAGCACCTAAAGGAGTCTATATGAACTGGGTTAATTCTGAATTGCCCGCCCATATGCCAGACCACATTAAAACTGTCATAGCTAACTGGGCTGCCAGTCCTAAGAAGAAAGAAAAACTAATGCTAGAAAAAGTAACAACCACTATTCACGATCTAAGAATACTAGTTATGAACGTTGAAGCTTTCTCAACTGCTAGAGGAATGAAGTACGCTAAGAAATTTGTAGACCTTAGTAAATGTATGGTTGTAGTAGACGAATCAACCACTATTAAAAACCCTACAGCTATGCGTACAAAAAATATAATCAAAGTATCAGCGACTGCTGCCTATAAAAGAATATTAACAGGTGAACCTGTAACAAGATCACCTTTAGATATTTACACGCAATGCCAGTTCCTTAATCCAGTGATCTTAGGGTTTAGTAGTTACTATAGCTTTAGAAATAGATATGCTATCATGATACCTATGTCTTCAGGAGCTAGGGTATTTAAGCAAGTTATAGGTTATCAAAGATTAGAAGAGCTATCTAACCTAGTTAAAACGTTTAGCTATAGATGTAAAAAAGAAGATTGTTTAACCTTACCTGAAAAAGTATATCAATATAGGTTTGTAGAGTTATCCCCTGATCAGAAAAAAATATACAAAGAGCTATGCGATAAAGCTTTTGCAGAGTTTGAAGGTAAAGAACTCAGTACTGTAAATGCTTTAGGCACCATGCTTAGACTGCACCAAGTTACGTGTGGCCACTTTAAATCAGACGATGGATCTACCACCCGGATAAAGAATAATAGACTAAGCGAATTAATGAATGTACTATCCGAAGCTCCTGATAAGGTTATTATTTGGGCTGGCTACGTAGCAGATATAGAAAATATATGTGAATCAATAAAAAAAGAATATGGCCCTGATTCTTATGTAGCATACTACGGAGCTATCAATACTGACGATCGGCAAGAAGCGGTTAGACGTTTTCAGGGAGATCCTACGTGTAAGTTCTTTATAGGTAACCCTCAGACAGGTGGCTTTGGCTTAACTCTTACTGCAGCACAGTCCGTGGTTTACTATTCTAACAGCTATAACCTAGAGCATAGAATACAGTCTGAAGATCGAGCACATCGTATAGGCCAGAAAAACACTGTTACCTACGTAGACCTTATTTGTACTGGTACCGTAGACGCTAAGATAGTTAAATCACTACGTGATAAAAAACAGATAGCCACTCAAGTTATGGGTGAAGAGTGGAAAGAATGGCTAAAACTATCTACCTAAAGGGTTATCAGATCTTGCTTTCATTTCTTGTACTATAGCATTTAACACCGCTATCTCAGCTTTGTTAATAGCTATTTGTTGCTCTAGTGGTTTAACGTTCACAGCTTTCTGAGACTCTATTACATCTATTCTTTGGATCAATTGTCCTTGAAATATAAACAAGCCCCCAATAGTTATAACTAAACCAACAGCTCCGGTAATTACTTTAATATCCATTTATAATCCTCTGTAGTTCTTGTTCTGCTCTTATCCTGTTCGAAACAGTTTCTGTAACTCTCTGGTCGTATTTAGCCAGTAAGTCTTGATCTTTAAAGCTAATAGTAGCATAGATTTCCCTGTTATCGATATAAGAGATTTGATTGTATTCATCTAGATTTCCTCCATCTATTTGTAGTTGATTGTTAAATATGCCATCATTTATATTAGAGTACGTGCTAAGTGCTACTGGATTTTGCATAGCCTTAGCGACTAATAAAGAAGTCTGTACTAACCTCTCGTCTATAGATCTAGTAGTTTGGTTAACCTGCTCTCTTATATCTTCTATTGAAACAGAGACCGTATCTTCTCTAGGACTAGGTTGTACATCTGTTTCAGACTCGACAAGTGTCGTAACTTCTTCTCTTGGTTCATCTGTTGGCTCTGTTTCGACAACTTGATCTTGTTCTGGCTCAGGCTCTGCAGCAACTGTTTCTTCATTTTCTTTTGGTGGAGTATCTGTGCTAGTTCCAACGCTAACTTCTTCTTCTGTAATTTCTCCGCCAGTTCCTGTGCTAGCTTCTTCTCGTACAGGTGTTGACTCAATGATTCCGCTATTGTCTGCGGTTTGGATGTCGGTCTCCCGTTCTTCGTAGACTTCGTTAATTTCGATTTCTGTTGTGACTTCTTCGAAGGTCTCTGGATTGTCATATGTTATCTCCTGAAATACATCAACAACACCTGAGTTTAATTCTTCAATAGCCTGTGGCTCAAAGTAAAACTCTTCTATCATAGACATTTCTATCATAGGTTGTTCTGTTATTTCAAAGTTAAATTCTTCAGGTATGTACTCATAAAATTCAATGTCTTCTACTACATTGTACACTGTTTCACTCATTGTGCTTATTTCTTCTACCTGTGTAGTATCTAATAAGCTGTATTCTATAGTAAGTATAGGGTTCTTTAGGTCTGTTGCATAGTGACCAGAACTATTACTGCTCTCATCAAAACTAAATCTTACAGCAATATCATAGTCTGATTGACTGTTGATCCCTTGAGTATAACTATCAGTATAAGTTGTGTAGTTATCACTTGAGGTAGTAGATATGTTTCTAATTTGAGTGGTAACTTCTCCATCAGCATTAGTAATAGTCTGCTTCATGGTAGTAGTCTGGTCGTTATTATTCCAGCTCCAAATATCAGCACCTAACGTTGAAGTCCAACCACCATTGATCTGACTTGCACTAAGGGTATCACTGAGGGAGATACTAGATTCCACATAGTTATTATCTACCCCAGCTATTGTACTTGTACCATGTCTTGACGACTGGTTAGTACCTGTCCATCCATTAGTAAAATCTTGAGACAAAAGATTCCCTGATGTATCAGCCATCAGGGAGAGGGGGAAAAATAATACTATTGCTCTAATCATTCCAAGTCATACTAGCTGGTTTGCCACCTAGCTCTCCTTTTCTTTTTTCCATCCACTTGGCTTTAGCTTGATCTCCTATCAATCCGTCTATAGGACACGGGGTCCCTGCATCCATCATAGCTTCCCATACATCATTGTCTTGACACATTAAAGATATTGCTGCGACCTTCATACCTAATTTAGCTAGTACGGCTACCGACTTTCTTCTTTCACATTGAGGGTCTACATAGTACGATCCAAACGTGCCTGAGAATCCTATGACTGTAATTCCTGCGGCCAAAGGAATGACGCAACTATCCTGTCCATATACACTCATAGCAGGCGCTGATGAGCTGTTTACGGCAGTTTTAGTATTAGTACTATTATTAGTACTATTAGACGTCGTACTGTTAGAAGATGAGCCTGATTGATATGTGGTTGCTGACTCATAACCGCCAGTGATTGCTGTGTTAGAACCAGCGTTGTTTGATTGAGTATTAGTTGTACTGCCAGATGAAGTAACATCTGCTATTGCATCTGTTATTCCGTAAGCTAATATAGCTATCAATAGAAGTATAAAACATTCTTTTATTCTTGCTATCATTTCTACCTCCTAACTAGACTACCACCAAAGTAAAGACCAATGATTGAGCTAACTACATGCGTGTCGAGTGGCGTAATAACTAGTCCAGTCATTGGCTTCCATTCTGTTACATCTACTGAATATGAAAATATCCAAAATCCTTCCATGACTGCTTCTGTGTAACCTACATAGATTGGTGTTTCAGGTGCAATAAGAAATACAAGTTTAGGTAATACTAAAATTGCAAACACACACATTAAGGCAATGTATCTTCTCGTTGACTTAGTAAAAGAATCCGTAACCTCTCTTGCTTTGTCTGCTTGTTCAGCTACAAAACCAGCTCGTGCCATTAAGTTCTTTTGTTCATCAGCTTTATCTTTGGCTTTCTGAGCCATGATGCCTAGTACTCCACCTAATATGGTACTTGCACCCATGCTTACTAATTCCATTGGTATCATTCTGTCATCCTCCAGCCTAGTATGGCTATTACTATTGTCCCTACCCAGACAAATACTTTAACTCCACCTATCCCTGTGTTTATTAT
>Ga0115000_10004323_pt1 | contig 11656 bp, 4 predicted proteins | sample ArcticOcean_MG_C_6_FD_89690 | JGI IMG/M metagenome (GOLD analysis project Ga0115000, IMG submission 89690) | Marine microbial communities from western Arctic Ocean - ArcticOcean_MG_CB8_128 | ecosystem: Environmental > Aquatic > Marine > Oceanic | place: Arctic Ocean: Canada Basin | collected... | reverse complement strand
TCTTCAACGGTTACAGGTTCTTCAACATATTCACTCATTTTATAATAAGAGGTAATAAAATAATTTTAAGTAATTAAAATTTAAATAAATAGAAACGAAATTAAGATTGTGAATAATAAAGCTTCATTAAAAGTTAAGGGTTCGAATTTACGATCTTTTGATGATACCGATGACCAGTTACCAATTAATTTAGGTGCCACTTTATTGTATGCGAATTCAACGATTAAGGCTCTTAATAAAAATAAAATAATGAGCATTACAACTAAAGCTACCGGTGAAACTTTCTCAGACTTTAACAAAGATTTAATTTCTTTACCACCTCCTACCATTAATGTTTGGATCATTTTACATAAGATTATATTTTTATTTTAAGAATATAAGTTCTGTTTCTTTTTCATCCATTTCTAAGTCAAAGACTTGTTTAACTGGATTCATAATTTGGTTGGTTATGTAAAATTCATAATCCAAAGATATATTTTGTTCAACAATGTAATCTGGATCTTCAATTCTATCGCCTTGTAAAACCTTTTTATCTTTTGGAAGACCTTTTCTCGGACCGCTTTTATAAACATTATCTTTATCTTTTAACATATGTTCGGGTAAAACTCTGTAAGCGAAAGGCATACGATCACCCGGTTTGGGTTTATTACCCGGATCCCTTTCACCCATTCTATCTGCCAAAACTTTGTGTGCTATGGACGTAGGATTCTTATAATAACCTCTCAAAGATTTTGTAATGATAAAGTTTCTCATTGTGAATTGTCCATCACGAATATCTTTAAGAGTTTCTTTGACCCAGGTAGCGGTCTTTTGTAAATCTTTATCAATCATAATCTTCTCAATCACGTTACCAAAGACATGCTTTACAATTGGAGCGTTATCCCGACGCTTCAATACGATACCCATAGAGTTACGACTACAATAATTGATATCAAACTCATATTTATCCGCAACATAACGTTTCTTAGATATCAGAATAAATGGATAAAACGTTTTTTCATATTCTAAATCTTGGGGTTTGTAAATACCTTGTTCAGGATCTTCTACAAAGGTGGGGTTCATTAAATGTTCGGTGATCCATTCACCCGCATCCTTACCGCAATCTATACAGAATTGTAATGCTTCTTTGCCTACAAGAAGAGAACCATTCTTATATCTTTGCCACTTGATAAATACAGAATCGGTATCACCGTAAATAACTTCGGGTGCCCTGCAACCGTTGCTAACAGCCCACTTGGATTCATTCCACCATCTAAGTTCAACTCCGTCCTTCGCATCGTAGATACGACTTCTACCGATAGACGTAGTGCATGCCGCTAATTTGTTAAAGTAGATGGGACTGGTTTTGGCACCCATTTGACCGTAGACTGAGTTAGCAACTAACTTATATGAAAGCTGTAAACCATCGAGAACCTTCTTCTTGAATTCATTGGTTTCATTTTTTAACCTCTTCTTAGTCGCTTTACGCTGAGTCAGTAGATGTGAAACCACTTGCGGGATAATACCCATAGGTTGTCCTTTATTTCTCTTTAAGAAATGACAGGTAATCTTCTTTTCATTCTCATCTATTTTTTTACTGATAGTGATTTTTCCTTCGTCTTCAACATACTTATAATTATCATACTCAATGGTTTCATAGTCTATACCGGGTATCAAGCGATCCAAATATTCTTGATCTAAGATAATTGTATCGTGTGAAATATTTTTTTCAATGATAGAACTTGGATATAGTGACGCATAATCCACCACACCCACCGGATCTTCTAGATAGATGCCTGGCGTAGGGTCCAAGACAATAGCACCTTCATAACCTGCTCTAGGTGGCGGTGATTCTATCTGATCTAAAATATCTTTTAAATACCAATCATTAATAACTTTTTTATCAGGAGCTTTAAATTCACCCTCTTTATTTGTATCAAGTAACCACCCACCACGCTCTTGTCTAATATCATCTATAATTTTGTTTTCAACGAATTTACGACCATTTACAGTATATTCTTTAACGTAATCGTAAATATTAAACGGTCTATTCAGCGTAGGCATGCGAATACCTTTTTCATTACAACACTTAGAGATTAATGAAAAGATTTTAGCACCCTGACCTCTCAAATAAATATATGATTGAGGGACGAAGCACACGTTTGCCATCGCGATATTATTAGGTATAATGTCTAGAGCCATAGTTAAATTAATACAAAGTTCACAATCTTGAATACAGTACTTAGCGACTTCAGCACGACCCTTGGGTCCACCAGTCTTGTGTTTTTCAAAAATGTCTTGGGGCGACACATCATCTTTCATTAAGCACCATTCAATCTTGAAATACTCTGATTTAGTGGGATCCCAAGTTGATACTAACCTACCTGATTCATCGGTTGCTTCTGATAATTTAATATAATCTTCTTTCAGATAAATATATGAATCGTCTGGATCTTTATTTAATGAATGAATTTTAAATTTTTTATTATCTTCATAGTATGTCTCGCCTATATTGCTGTGCAACCTTAGAGAAATAAAATCACCGTCTTTTAAATGTCCAAATTCAGTTGTAAATAATTTGCTCCGTCCTTTGAAAAGAGGATCTTTTAACTTAGGACGTTTCCACGATCCAATACCCTTAATCTTACCGCGCATAAAATGTGCGGCTACATTATCCAGTTTATAAGATTCTAAATTATGTCCTTTTTCTACCTCTTTCTGGAGATCATAAATAATGCGACCGTCCATGTTGATGTATCGGTTATAGTCGGTGGTGCCGAAGGTGCTGACTTTAATTTTCTTTTCACCACATTTCTTGGAACGATGGTTCTTCCACACAACCTTGTTATTAGAGTTGATTTTACCCATATTCATAAACTTGTATTTGCTAGGTTTATCGTATACGTCGATACGGTCTAACATGTATGCGAAATCAAATCCAAAGATATTGTAACCCGTAATATATTCGGGATCTACTTCTTTGATAGTTTCGGTCCATTTTAACAATAGGTCTAACTCGCATTTACACCGTACGACTTCAATATTGTCTAGATCGGCGCATATTTCTTCGTCGGGTAAATCATCTTCTGGAGCAATGACTAAAATGTGACGTTTGTACGGTTCTGTGTCACCGTAGCGATGGAATACTGTGCCAATCTGAATTACTTTATCGCCCTCTACTGCTAGTTTATTACCGCTTTCATCCTCTAATTTATTGAGTTTTTTAGTTATTTCTTTGATGACATTATCACGTTGTTTGGTGTTAATTAATTTAGTTCTGAAAGCATCTCCCTCAAATAATTTTGAAAAGATGTCAACAGATTCTTCAGTAGGCGTTTTATTGTCTTTTGTATAAACTTCATTGATGTAGATGTTGTTGCTTTCGAGGAATACTTTTACTTTATCAACAAATCCAGCTTGGACCATAAATTTGAGATATTTAGTGATGATAGTATCTAAATCACCTGTAGATTTTTCGTATTCATTTAGTATTGTGTCATAAATATCAAGTGCTAACTTCTTAAAATCTTTATTCGGTTGTGGAAAGTCACCGTGTGAACTGTCGCACTCAATATCAAATGCGGCTATCACATATCGTGACATTGAATCAGATTCAAGTGGTTTAATTTTGCTGATAGATAAACCTTTCGCATAAATATCTATCATAGGATAGAGTTTGGTTGACTGTTCATAGTCTTCTTCGGTAATGTCTATGTCTACCCAGTTAGCGGGTTGAATACCTGTCTCGTGAATGAACCTAATAACGGGATGGATATTGGATTCATAAAGATTGCTATCGCATTGCTCGAATTTATCAATGTTCATCCAAGATCGGTAGATTCGGGGTATATTTTTTTCACGTTTTAGTTTGCTATATAATTCTCTAATAGCTTCGCTATAGCAGTTCATGGCTGTATGGGACATGAATTTTAGTTTAACATATTTGTATTTAATTTCAACTTTATCTTCATCACAACGGTAACCATATAAATCTTTGAAATTATAGATATCTTTATTACATATTTTACATAGGTCGGATTTAGGGTCATATTCATATTTATTTTTGATAAACCAGTTAACGCCTCCTATAAGTTTGTCATCTTCATCTTTTTGTTCTATGAACTTTTTAACGTTGGATTTAGTCCATGATTTTGGTATTCTCAGATAGAAATACGGTTTGTATCCAGAAAAACTGCATACGATAGATTTGTTTTCCTCGGTTTTACCATACACAGTTATAATAAGGTTCTTCTTGGTCTCATCGGACCCGTCTTCCATATCATCTGACAGAACATCTGTTAATTGAACTTTCATATATTTATAGTAGTATTAAGAAAGATTTAAGTATTCAAAAATCAAATTTACTAGAAATTTAATACAGGTCTAAATTTAATATAACTCATAGTATGGAACAGTTAGTAACCTTGTTATTAAGGGTGGTTGTCGTAGGTTATATATGTCACTACATAATCCAAAACTTAAACAAAACAACGATAAAATCAACCGTAGACAATAGAGATTATGAAGTTAGAGACCTACCAGATAAACAAGCTGCCGCTAACACGTTAGCAGATATAAGTGGTAAATTAACAAAGTTGGTTGAATATGTAGTGACTTCTGATTCCGATAGAGACGGTGTGCGACAATTAAAAAGAAATTTTAAAAGCCGAAATATTATAGAGAATACCCCCGGCGGTAAGTATACGGCGTATTCTGTGAATAAAGGCGAACAATTGGCGCTCTGTCTACGTGATGCTAAAGATGATACCTTTATAGAATTAAACTTAATTATATTTGTTGCGATACATGAAATAGCGCACGTTATGACAGACGACGTTGGTCACACTAAAAAATTTTGGGATAATATGAGGTATTTATTAGAAAAAGGCGAAAAAATAGGAGTTTATAGACCCGAAGACTATTCTAAGACCCCTAAAAATTACTGTGGATTAGAAATTAATTCCAGTCCTTATCATTTTTAAACATTAAATGGATTTAGTTATTTATGTAATATTTATTTTATAATCTATTTTATATGAGTAACCTTTCGTTGTTTGATAGTGCGACAAATACTCTATCTAAAACAAAAAATTTAAGTGATATACAGGTTAAATATGTTAAATCACCCAAAAATATCACCTCAAAGAAAATATCAATATATAATGATGATACATGTAAAGAGGTATTGCTAAAATTATCATCACTACATTCTATTACTATTAGCGACCACATTTTCGCATGGTATAGTGATGACACCCATATCAGACCACTGGGTTTTAATTACCCTTCACTAGAATTAGATTTCCCTTATAAGAATAAAACATCATTAGATTCTAAATTTATATCTGATGAAAGACATCGTATTTTAGTCTTAGTAGATAAAACAGATCTACACGATTTAATAGAAAGTAACAATATAAAAACATTATTTTATACAACTATACAAGATTATCACGAATATTTGGGATTAAATTATAAAAAAGTAATAACCGATGATATATGCTCGAAATCCACCAAATTTAGTTGCAGAGATTTATACAATGGTAAATTAGTTAAGTACTGGCCGTCACTAACCCAAGAGCAAATATATAATATTAGTCAAGTTAGCAAGGATAAACTAACTATAGAACGTAATGCGGTAAAACAAATGCTTGGACAAAGCGAAATAGTTTACTCAAACTTCAAATTAATTTTACCAGAAGAATTTGAGTTACAACTTTTATCTATATCAAATGATGAAGAAGATAATATAGTTCACTTGTCTCGATTATTCTCGGATATAAGTTTAGGCGAACAAAGTAAATTAAATATAACTATTCCTTTCTCTAAAATTACTCTAGAAGATTATACTACTAGATACTGTAAATTATTAAAAGATGCAATATCTATAAATTCATTAAATGGTACTAATTACGTAACCAGTGGTAAATTCAATGAATGGTTCAAGAATCAAGTAACAAGTCTACCCAGCAGTACTTTACGATTTATGGATGAGAAAAATACCGTATGTTTTAAATTGTTCGGCACAGATTTTTCTAATACAGCGACTCTATTAATCTATTCCACCGGTTTAACAAAATTATTATTAGTCGGTAATTCGATGTTCATTTCATCCGCGTATGTGAATACAATTGTATCACACGGTAACGCGTTTATAGACTATCTGAATAAATCTAAGATATTCAGTGATAAACCTATTAAAAAATTGGATCCGAATTATGAAAATTCAATTAGTTATACAACCACACAATTTATTTATCCTATTAAAAACTACAAACAAGAATTATTCATTCAATTAATTAAAAACATGAACGCGTTTATACGATTTAATAAACAAACAGGGAATAAAATATCGTGTGTATACAAAAAAGTCAACCAATACGGACAATCTATAACTAATGTGATTAGTTCATTGCAATCATCCAAGCGTGGATTGACTAAAGACCAAATTATAAATGAAGTAGAACTATTATTTAATATTAGTCATGATGAAGCAGTAGAAGAATATGAAAACTGGGAATCAGATCCCAACGCATATTTTAGGGGTGGTGATGAGGGCGTTGAATTTATAATTGATCTTATAGGAACAAATGTTAAAGTAGATGTTATAGGCGCTACAAGTTACCACATGCTGGGAAGAATTTATCATTTATTAAATTTTATGATGAATTATTATGAAAATTATATTACAGATAAAAAAGATCCTCATAAATTAATCGCAAATAAAAAGAACACATCTATAATCGATGATATTATGGTTCAAGAAGTAGAACAATATTTAGAGATACACGACCAAGAAGCTACCATAGAATCAAACCTAAGTTTATTCAGCGAAGGTCCTCTGCGTTTATTAGACGATGATAGTGAAGTAGTATCTGAATTAAAAGATTCTGTATTAAAAGAATCTGAATTAAAAGAATCTGAATTAAAAGAATCAGTACTAAGTGATAACATAGACGAAGAATTAGTTATACAAGAACAGATAGATTCTAAAGAGAACGATTCGGTGCTACGTTTATCTAGCGAAGAAAGTAGTCTGGCTGAATCAGAAGATTTTTCTATGGATCGGTTAGATGATAGCGACAGTTCGGGGGGTTACAAGTTAGGCGGCAACAAGCAAAGTGGCGTAAACAAGCAAAGTGGCGGATACAATGTAAGTCGTTATTATCTGAACCGTTTAAAAAAATATGATAGCGAAATATTTTCAAAGCAACCAAATATCCAACGTAAAAATAGTTACCCGGTTCTATGCGGCGCTCAAATAGGGAGACAACCGGTGGCGATCACTAAGCAGATGTTAGATAAGTACAATGAAACAGGTGACGGTGAAGGAGTATCATTCGCTAAAGCACTAACTATACCGGGACGCGATCCCAATACGTATTATATTTGTCCTAAATTCTGGGATATAAAAGATGAGAAACCATTGGATCCTTCTAAAATTAATGAATTTAAGGATTTTATAGTTGACAATAAAATGACAACTGGTCAAAAACAGAAAACCGATAACTATGTATTAGTTCGCGATGAACGAGGTTACTGGGATCAATCAGGGAATGATATAGATAGATATAGAATTGAGTTGCTAAAAGGTTGTCACAGTAGTTATGATTTACCCTGCTGTAATGCAGGGTCAAAGAAATTAGTCAAAGGTTGGGAAGTTGACGTATTAATAAATACATCAGGTAAACATCAGTGGAAACTAGGAACAGTTGTATCTGTAACCAAAGATACAGTTAAGGTTAGACGGGGTGACCCTCTCTTTATAAAAGACTATCCTATCGGGGATGTTAGAAGACATAGGTCTTCTAATTCATTAGTTAGTTCATTCCCCCTAGACATCGATTCATATGGCTACATCCACCCAAATATAAATAATTTTGTTAAGCAAGATTCTGATTCAGATAAATTTTCAGGTTTAGTAAGAAAAGGTGTATTTAGAGCAAATGCTAAAGGCGATCAATCGCTATTAGAATCATTAACCGAAATACTCCCTAATAATTCAACTAAAGATTCATTATGTAAAAACATTATAATAGATTTAAAAACTCTATACAAACAAAATCCCGCTATTATTCAGTCTATTGGTAATGGCGATTTCATCAATAAGTTTAAAATGGATATCATTAAATTTCCACATACTAAATCGATTCAGTTCTTAAATCACATTAAAAAGAAATATACATTCGTTGAAAAGAATATAAAACGACTTCAAAGTGCTAGAAAAAATAAGAAGTTAAAAGTGTTATCCCCTACTGAAATGTTTATTGAAATTTTGAAAAAGGGATCAACTAATGAAAGATTAAAATTAAACAATGAAATAAATATATTTTCATCCATTATTCAGTTTGAAAATTATATCAAAGATGAATATGAATTTGTAACAGATGAGTTCCTAATACCGGTGATATCCACGATAGCTAAGTATCCATCGGTAACTCTAAATAAAGTTTATTCTAATTTATCTATCGTAGTTTTTGAAAAAGTAAATGAAGATATTATATTATCTCCACCGTTGGGTGGATTTAATAATTTATCAGATTCGTTATTACTATTATATAAAGAAAACCGATATTCATATGAACCTATTTTGTATCGTAAATATTCTACTAGTCTAGGTAAGTTTATTTATTCTGAAATAATTCACGAAGTAGTAGAGTCAGATGACTTCTATAGTGACAATACTAACTTTAAAAATATCCATGAAATAGTTCAAAAAAAATTAGATGAATATATTAATCAAAACATTTCGGTATCGTCCTTAATTAACGTAAATGAATTAGAATTAATAATGAAAGAAAATGAAATACCTATTATCAGCTATATTTATGATTCATATTCTAAAGTGATATTTATACAAACAGACAAAAATGTGATGATACCGGTTGAACCCGCCGGTATAAGAGAATACATGAATTTACTATACTTTCCAACTATTCTAAAAAAAGAATATCCTAAATATGATGATGTAATTACTATATTTACAATGATTGATAGATTATCGGGTAAAGATTATTTAGTTAACCCAACGCTATCCGTTGTAAACGTATCCAAAAATTCATTAAAATTAGTAATTAAAGAATTAATTTTGTTGAACGGCGCCTATACACCTGTTTCAGAAGAAGAATACAACGATAAACGATTCAAAGAAGATGTTTGTATTGCTGAAAGCTATAGTTTAATCGATAAAAATATAGGATTACACGAAAATAGTTATGATAAACGCGTAGATTATTTGAACAGGAATGAATATATGAAAAGTGTTCAGAAATTATTCTTTCAAAAAGTATATCTGATGTTAAAAGAAAAACCAAAACTTCTAAAAGATATTCATAAAATTAAATATCATCCAATTATGTTGAGACAGCATAAATCCCAAGGAATATTTGAATTAATGGATAAAGATGTTAGAAAACTACTATCGATTGCAGATACAGAAATAGATGATCATAATTTATACGAAGAAAAGGGTTCACTATTGATTAGACCGTTTACAGATATAACGGGAAAAGACATGAATGCTGAGTTAATTTACTATAAATTATCGAAATTAATGATAGAATGTTTATTAAATTATAGTGAAAGGGACTATGAGAGATTTTTACAGTTGAATATTAATTTATCCAAATTAAAATCATTATTAAATGAAAATGAACTCTTATTTTCACATCATGACGTTATAAATGACTATCATTTAGAGTATTTTGTGAGGACTAGTAAATATATACGTAATTATATTTTACACAATGAACCCGTTAAACTTTCTAAATTAATACAATTACATCATATGAAAGCTAATACAATTAAATCGGTTCAAGGGGAATTTACAAAACAATATCCTCAAATTTTACATAAATTATTTGGTCGTAAAATAGATTTAATAACCTATAAAAAAGAAGATTACTCTTTTACACAAGTTATCAATATGATATTAAATGAATTATATGAAGATTCTGAAATAACATTAGAATTAATTGAATCGCTGGTAACCAGCATTAATAAAGAAGGATTAGATAATTTAACCGGATATTTTAAGAATATAGGTATATGTTGTATCAGTAAATTACAGACTAAAAGGTTACAACACGATATATTAGTATCATATCATAGAAGAGATAGCGGTCTATCTGCTTTAGTATTTTACGAAACGGAAACAGCCATAGTTCATGTTAAGAATAGAAAAGGTAATTTTACAATCAACGATATCCCTGAAAAATAAATTAAAAGAACAATAAATTAAAGTACAATAAATTAAAGGGCCGACGTTTTAAAATAACACTGTTTATTTGATACCGGAGAATCAATACAAAATCGCGATATCAGGTTACCGGCGGAACATTGTGATGAGGTACTGTAGTAGTGTGTACAATTACTAGAGAAGGGGGCTTCGTCGCCGACGACATGCGTTATAGAACTATTATAATCATATGCTATACATTCGGGAGACCCGCCGCTCTGCGCCAGCGCAGATGTCTTTTCACTACATAATCGTCTACATGCTTCGCTTGATATATCACCCCCAGGTGTCCAGTGCAGGCCTTCCGCTTGCTGGGAACACGCGTGTCCGGGGGCCATTTCCGTATAATATTCTGCTGTATCTATATTGTAACATCCGGGGTATGATACACTTGCAGTACATATCTTCGGTTTACAATCATAAGGATCATCCACGCCTACACACATACAACCAGTAAATGTATCTTCTGGTCCCGTACAATCTGGTACAATACAACCCAGGTAGGGTGTATTGATATCTCTAGTACATTGTTTAGGTGTGCAATGTGATGGATCATCAACGCCAGTACACTCAGGGATAACGGTGCATCCTGCGTACGGTGCATCAACGGCAGTACATGCAGGGATAGCGCATCCTGCGTACGGTGCATCAACGGCAGTACATGCAGGGATAGTGCATCCTTCATATGGATCATTGACACCCGTACAATCAGGTACATGACAACCTACATAAGGATCATTGACACCTGTACAATCAGGTACATGACACCCTTCATAAGGATCACTGTCACCTGTACAATCAGGTACACCACAACCTACATATGGCACATTGACACCAGTACATTCTTGTGCTTCACAACCTAAATAAGGATCTGATAAAGATGTATTACACGGTTGTGATATACAATCTGTAGTGACATCATTTGTACAAAATTTAGACAAATAACAACCGGCGTTAGAATAATCATCTACACTAGTAGGAAATTTAACACCATACTCATTACATTTATCAGTATTATTTTCACATAATTCTCTACAATTATCTATTAATTTAGATGTTTTTGTTTCATCTATAGGACAATTGTTTGGATCACTAAAACATGTTTCAGCATTAGTTAATAGATGGTCTACTATTAAATTATGGTTGGTTGTTACACCTATATCATTTGAACCAGGTGTAGGTGAACCAGGTGTAGGTGATACAGGTTGTGTACCACAATTATCACCATATGTTCCTAATAAATTTAACACAGCGTCTGCATCGATCCTACGACCACTATAAAAATCATATCCATCTAGTGTAGATCCAAATGCTGCTAATAAAGGTAATAGATCATCAACACCTATCATATTATCTCCATTTAAATCAGCATCACAATCTGCTTGACCTGTTTGTGATACTTCACTTGTATTTATTAAATCTGTCAAATAAGCATTTGTT
>Ga0115000_10004319_pt1 | contig 11664 bp, 7 predicted proteins | sample ArcticOcean_MG_C_6_FD_89690 | JGI IMG/M metagenome (GOLD analysis project Ga0115000, IMG submission 89690) | Marine microbial communities from western Arctic Ocean - ArcticOcean_MG_CB8_128 | ecosystem: Environmental > Aquatic > Marine > Oceanic | place: Arctic Ocean: Canada Basin | collected... | reverse complement strand
ATAAACGACAATTATAAAAAAGTCAGGTCGTCCATCATCGTCCTCGTCGAGCGCGCAAAACGAGAGAGAGAGAGGGAAAAGAAGAGAGACGCGCGTAACAAGATTCCACATAAATATACATATGTATATACGGAAAGAAAGAGAGAGTGAAGGAAAGGAAGCACTCTTCTTCGCCTCGCCCGGACGTAGGATGCGAATACAGCGCTGCTCGAAAGAGGCGCCCGCCGCCGAGGATACGCATCACACGCGTCGTAAAAGCGAGGTGAAGGAGGAAGGACAAAGAAAAGAAACCAAACCAATTATAAACTTATTATATAAACAGAAAGAGAGAGAGAGAGAGAGAGAGAGAGAGAGAGACTGTTGTGTACCAATATTTTAACATAAAACACTATTCTAAAACTCACGTGTGTGAAAAGATTTCTTTTATCCACATAAAACGCCTTTAAAGTTCGCGCATTCTTGAGAGCGACGCTCTTCCCATCTCCTCTCGAAATGACGACGACGCAACGTTGTTCGTTCCTCTCCAGATGTTGTTCGGTGTCGTCCAGATCTTCTTCCGCGTTTACGACGACGAGTACGCGGGAGAAGCAGAAGAAGAAAACCAATCACGGACAACAAAGACGAAGAAAATCCATCGTCGTCGTCCAAAATGCGATATCTGAACCACCGGAAACGAGAGAGGAAAGCGAGGAAAAAACGTACAACGGCGCGTTATTCCCGGGCGTGGAAATCCCGAGGGATGAGAACAGCTCCACCGAGCTCGTGCTGAAGAAGTTCTCGCGGATTTTCCCGTGGGGGAACGGTGCGCCGATAACGGAGAAAGTTTTGTTTGATTTGTTAAAAGAGGAAGTGCGGAGCGCGCCTTTGTTTGTGCCTTTGTACCAGTACTATCGAGACTACGGCGGAGTGTATAATCTCGGAGCCGGACCGAAATGGTTCGTGGTGGTGTCCGACCCAACTGTGGTGAAATACATGTTCAAAGACAACGCGGATGCGTTCTCTAAAGGCATTTTGACGGACATCATGCAACCGATTATGGGCGACGGTTTGATCCCGGCGAATAAAGAGTTGTGGGCGAAGAGAAGGCCAGTGGTTGGAAGCGCCTTTCACGGGACGTGGTTAAAACACATGACGGACTTGTTCGGGAGGAGTGCGATGAATTTGAGCGATAAGTTGGAAAAACACGGGGAGACGGAACAGATTGAGATTGAGAGCGAGTTGTACGCGATGGCGTTGGACGTCATCGGCGAGGCAGTCTTTAATTACGAGTTTGGCGCGTTGAACGAAGAGACGCCGATTATTAAAGCCGTGTATAGAGTTTTAAGAGAAAGCGAACATAGGAGCACGTTTCCGTTACCGTATTGGCAAATTCCCGGGGCAATGGAGGCGGTCCCGAGACAGAAACAATTTAGCGAAGATATCGAGATGATCAACGCGGAGTTGACGAAACTGATTCGAGAGGCGTTGGAGAATAAACAAGACGTGGATTTGAGCGAATTTGAATCGAGAGATTATAAGAACGTGTCGGATGCGTCTTTGTTACGATTTTTAGTGGATATTCGCGGGGACGAGGCTTCGGATAGGCAATTACGAGACGATTTGATGACCATGCTCATCGCCGGTCATGAAACGACCGCCGCGGTGCTCACGTGGACCATCTTTTGCCTTTGCAAACACCCAGACGTGATGAAAAAAGCAGCACAATCGATCGATACGATTGTGCAAGATCCAAACGGTATCCCCACGGTGGAAGAAATACGGAAACTTCGCGACGTCCGCATGTGTCTGGTGGAAGGCATGCGCCTCTATCCGGCGCCTCCCATCCTCATCCGCCGCGCGATCGAAACCGTCGACTTACCCAAAGGCGGCATGGGGAAATCCATCCAACTGAAAAAAGGCACGGATTGTTTCATCGCCGTCTGGAATCTTCACCGCTCTCCTGACCACTGGGAAAATCCAGACCTCTTCGACCCTTCGCGATGGGACCGCAAATTCACCAACCCAAAAATCGAAGGCTGGAACGGCTACGACCCCGAATTGGTCACCGGGTTATACCCGAACGAAGTCGCCACGGACTACGCGTACGTCCCATTCGGTGGCGGGCAGCGCCGGTGCGCCGGTGATGTCTTCGCCATGATGGAAGCGACGGTCGCGTTGAGCGTCTTGCTGAAGAAATTTTCCTTCGAGCTCGCGTGCGACGAGAAAGACGTGCAGATGATCACCGGCGCGACCATTCACACCAAGACAGGCTTGCCCGTCAGAGCTAAGAGAAGGAAGCCGTGATCTCAGTTGCTTATGCGCGCGAGTAGAAGGGTTTAGCGTTTTCATATTTCTATTTGTATTATCGCGATGACGAATAGCAGACAAAACCTCTCGTCCCCTTTTTTGTTATTTTTTCTCCGCCCAACTTCCCCATAAAATAAGAGAGAGCGAAGAGCGAGAGGATGATGCGTTCTCTGTCGTGGTTCTGCGCGTTGCTCCTTCTCTCTTCGCTTTTAAGCAGCATCAGTGGCGTTGTTGTTGGCACCGCCCCGCGAGGCGCGACAACAACAGCGACGACGACGGTAGCCGCCTTTGTCGAAGAAGGAGAAGATCGTCTTTTTTCCCCGTCGGCGAAGAATTTCCCAAACGACGTAAACGAAAAGCAGCCGCAGCGATACGAGCGCGAGCAAAAGTGGCAAAGAAGACGGTCGGTGCTCTGGTCGCACAAAGCGCCGGATTTGAATTTGCTCGACGACGGTTCGAGCAAATCGTCTTCATCTTCGTCGTCGTCCTCGGGAGGGTCCTCCTCCATCGCGGACCAACTCGTGAAGGAATTGGATGTCGTGGTGGATGGAACGTTGCAAAGTGCCGCAGAAGCGTTAGTCGATGGCAACAATCAGAAAATCAGTTCGAACGAGATTGAAAACGCCATCCTCGACAGCGAATCGTTTCGAGAAAAACTCGAACAAAACGGCGGGAACGATCCGGGATGGACGGACGAAGATAGACAACTCGAAGAGAGTTTAGAAACGAAATGGGTTGATAATCCGGAGGAGGATATTTCGCCGAAATGGCACGACGCGTACGAGGAGAAGTATTCCGCGGGAATCGTCGACGAGAAGAAAGAGGAAGTGTTGGAAATCGAAGAAGAGATGGAAAAAAGCGGAGGAGAGTTGACGTTCGGGGAGTTGATGGCGAAGAGCGCGACGAGCGGGAAGAAGAATAGTAAATCGAAAAAGACGAGGAAGGAGAAGTCTTTGAAAAGTAGCAGCGACGTCTTAAACGTCGTTTTAGTCGGGAACGGGAAGTCTGTGTTGAAAAAAAGTAACGGGAAGAGCATCGATAGCGCAGATGTGGTTGGTAGATTCAATTACTTCGAAACGAAAGGGTTTGAGAAGAAAGTTGGGACAAGATTGGATTTGTGGTTTTTAGGCGAGTTGAGACAACCCGGACCGCAAGGTTCGCGAGGGTCGAGGTTGAGCACCGGGAGGATGGATATGAAAGTGAAGCCGACGTTGAGATACATCGTACCGGTCGTGTATGAGACGCCGGGAAAGTGCTCGAAAGAAAGTTGTAAACCGAGTAACGCGAAATTGAAACAACGGTTACAAACGATTAGGACGGTCAAGAAGGCGTACGCCAAGTACGGCATTCGCAAGATGCTGGAAATCATGCCTATTGAAGTACAACATAAATTATCCACAAAATACGGATACACCGCGCATTGGCCGTCCTCGGGGATTTTAGCCATCGTGTATTGTTTAGAAAAGTACCCGAAAGCGACGGTTACGATCACTGGATACGATTTCATGGGTGGAAATTTAGGCCACTATTGGGAAAAAGTGAAGAAGAAAGGTACGGTACATTCGATGAAAGGCGAAGCGTCGTTCATAGCAAAGTTAGCGAAAAGTGGGCGGGTGAAAGTTATGTAGTACGTATAGAATGTCGGATATCCGCGGCAACGCTCCTATTCTAATATCAGTGTGTTTATACATGAAAGAATAGATAATATTACAAAGTATTCCCTTCCGTGTTTCGGCGTTTAAATAATTAATTTGTTGGTACAATAGTTGCCACGGATTGTTCTTGCGACGACGACTTCTTGGTATTATTGTTTGTCGCGACAGTTCGTCGTCCTCTTCGTCTTGTATCTCCGAATTTCTTTTCCAACTCCAAAACGTCAGCAAGCAAACACATCGGCGTCTCTCGCTTCCGTCGACTTTGCGTTGGAAGATTTGCCAACTGCAACAAGTTGCGCCATTTATCTTTCAGATCCATAGCTGTTCGGCGACCGAGTTTCTTCAACGTCTTCTTCTCGATGGCATCGGCTTCGTCACGCTTTTTTATTGCCGTCCAACGGCATCCGCCGCACGTGCGCACGCCGTCAACTAACGCTTGCGATTCTTCCAAGGTCCACGGGGAGTGATGTTTCGATCGACGCTGTCCCTGGACGTACGGAGCGTGTTGTTGTTGTTGTTTAACATCCGATTTTGAGACAATAACGGTGTTGCGTTCAACGAGTGCCGTATTCTTTTGTTGAGACGACTCGGCGTTATTATCGGTGACAAACGCATCGTCTTCGCCGTCTTCGTTGGAGTTGCTATCGTTGCCATCGCCACTCGTCGAGGGTGACGTAATTGCCGCGGTGTGTGTAGTGTTCGTCAGCTTCGCTTCCATGGCATTGTTGGTCGCCAGCGTTTCTTTTTCCTTTGCCGTCGCGAGCGAACGAATATCCTCGAGCATGTTCTCTGGAATCTCCGTCGCCTCGCGTTTCTTATACAACACAGGCGATAAAGCCGTTCGCATGACGTTGCGCCACTTATCCTTCAAGTCCACCGCAGAGCGTTGGAGCAAAGCGCCCGAAATTTTTTCATCAGACAAGGATTTAATATCCGCCCACTGACCTCGACCGCACCGTTTGACTCCGGCGACTAAAGCTTTGACTTCCACCAAAGACCACGGTCTGTGAACCTTTTGACGTTTGTTTTTGCCGTTCGTAATACCGCTGCTATTGCGTTGATGTTTTCTCTGGTTTTGTTGTTCTTCCGTTGTGGCTTTATTATTGTTTACGCGTGGAATCGCCGCAGTATTAGTGCTCGGCGCGGTATTCTCCCCATTGTTACCCGTCGTCGTCGTTGTCGTCGTTGTCGTCGTCGAGATACCGTGCATCACAACCGCCCCACTCTCCCCCCCGATATCTTCCAGCGACGATCCAGACGAGGACCTTCGCATGTTCTTACACAAACTCGTTCGTTTCCTTCTCGGACACTTCAAATTCAGCGGGAAAATTTGCCCGGTACACGTCGTCTCCGCGTTTGAATTTCGTCGGCTTTTTTGTTGTCGGTTGGTGGCGTTCGCGTTTACCGGTTTGAAGTTTGCGGCGGGAGCGGCAAATAAGCCTCCTCCGTCGCCGTCGCCGCACAAGGACATGAGCACGTCCGCAGCCGCGGAAGGCGAGTTCATGAACGGCGTTTCCGGTCGTTTTATGTTTTCTCCCACCGCCGGTCGACTTCTTTTCTTTGCGTTGTTGATGTTATTGTTGCTGTTGTCGTTGTTGTTTGTTCGTTTCGACTGTTCCATGTCTTCTCGGTCTTCGCAAGGCTCTTCTTGAAACGAGTCAAAACCACTCCTTTCTGAGTTTTGCCCTTTCTCGTCCTCTTCTGCTTCCTTTTTCAAATTCAGCGGTGGTGGTGGTGGCATCTTCATCATCATCATCCCCGCCTGCGCCGCGGTCGAAGGCATCCCCGCCAAACCTGGAACGAATCCATTTTTTATCCCGTATTGCGCGCGAGGTCGAGTCAAGTGCACGTTCGGAAGCCTCTGAAACGCATCCACTCCGTGAAGATGTTGATGATTGGAAATCTCTTCTTCCGCCGGTTCGTTACGAACTTCCCTCGAAATGTCGTTGGTGCCTAAAGAGGAAACTCGCGCGAACAAATTGCGAGATATCTGTTAAAGAACGCGAGAATACGAGAGAAACTGTCAATACGAAAACACATTCAAACGAGAAAAACGCCCCGGCGTTCGATTTTACCGAGAGATCGAGCAAAAACGAGTCGCGAACTCGCCTTTGACCGCAGAACGTTCTCCGTCTTTCGTTCCGATGTTTCGACAAACATCACACAAAACAGGGTAGTTTCCTCATCTACTTTAATTAAAAAGAAAACGAAAGGACGCACCGGAAACGGCATCAGCGAATATTGCAACGGGACAAACTTGACCGGATCGCCCGGTATTTTAGCGAACGTTACCGGCGTCCCCGCGAAAACGCGCGTTTCGAAGTCCACCATGCTCTGAGTATTACGCGGGTAAATATATATTTGCAAAAGCGCGTAAATTTTTGAAGAAAACGAATGTGAAGAGTCGCTCGAGTTCTGCGGTCAAAGCCGCTCGTTTCTTGAAAGATTTTTCAAAATTATCACTTTGATGAGTCCAGTCCTCGCTGGCAAAAATTCTCCTCCTCGCTTGTTTTGGTTGGCGAAGCGGCAGAACTCCAAACGACGTTTTGGTGGGAAAAGGACGAGACGCTTTTTCGCGTCGAAAAAAACTGATGAAGTTATTTTTAGCTCCAGGGAGAAATCCCAACACCCTCTTCGTAAAGGCACATTGCGCGCACACACTACGCCGTTACTTTTTATACTTTTTATACACACACACACGCACGCGTTTGCGTCGACTGTTGTTTGTTGTTTGCGCTGGCAAACGCGTCGTTAAACAACGCACATGTCGTCGCGCGAAAACGCGGCAGGCTTCGTGGAAGCGGCGAGAACGAACTACGAGCGAGTGAAATTCGCCCGCGAGGCCAATCAAAGGTGGGAAAAGGCGAAAGAAACGTTGTCGTTTCGAAGTGGTGGTGGTGGTGAAAGTGACGCGAAGAAGTGCGAGAATAACAGCAAAAACGGCGGCGGTGGTATCGTTTCAAAAGAAGAAGAAGATAAAGAGAGGATGGCGGATGAACGCGACATCGCCGTCGCGGCGAGAAGAAGGTGCGATTTTGGTTCTCCTTCTTCTTCTGCGTCGACGACGATTCAGACGAGGACGCGGGAAAGAAGAAGAAAAGATATCTTTTACCGCGCGAAAGCGTGCGAACGGTTCGACGATTTAGGCGGGAGAGGACAGTTATTCGCGTGTTTTGTCGTCCAACCTGCGTACGAAGAGAACGTGTTGTGCGTGGTGGACGGGAAAGGACGGACGATGTGGAGAGAGGAGATGAGCGAAAGACTGGCGGAACGACGCCGAACGAGAGTAGATGGAAAGTTGAGAGCGGGAGAAGTCGTGGACGTAGGGGCCTATCAGTGCAGAATTACCAGCGAAGGCGAAGAGGACGGGCCGTTCGAGTATAGCACGACGGATGGTGAAGAAGGCAAGACGACGTCGAGCGAGTACGGGTCGGGGGAGTCGTCGTCGTCGTGTTTTTCTTCTTCAGAGGACGCGGCGGAGAGGACGAAGAGAAAACCGCCGCCGCCGCCGGAGATGGTCGTCGAATTGAAAGTGAACGAAAAGACTGGGAAACTCCAACCGCCACCGCGGTACGCGTTAGTCGCGAAACCGGAATACGATGAGTTTGGAATAGCTATTGAACACCCAGGCGTGGAGTATGAGCCGCAGAATTGGTGGCAGTACTTTTGGGGGTACGCGAAAGTCCCGAAACCGCTCGAAGTGACGCACAAACAGAAGAAAGGAGGTCAAGTTCTGTCGTCGTCGTCGTCGCGAAGGAGAAGATCGACATTAAACGCAGGCGAAGAATATCGAAAAGAAAGGGACGATAACACGGAAACAACGATAAAAAAAGAGAAGAAAGAAAAAACGAAATGGATGCGAGACGGATGGCCCGGGAAATCCGAAGGCAAACCGCGTCCTCGACCGTTTACGGACGAGGAAGTCGAACATGCTCGCTTTGAACTCTTATCGAGAGAAGCCGAAGCGAGACAAACGGCCTCGGAAATGGAAACGAGAGCGAAACTGGAAGCGGCGAAGGCGGCGGAGGCGGCTTTGGAAGCGGCCAAAGCTGCTTTGAAAGTCAAAGAAGCAGCGTTAGCCAACGCTAAAGTGCAAGAGGCAGTCATGCGCGCTGAACAAGCGCGAACGGCGGTGATGATGGCAAAAGAAGCCGAACGATTAGCGAAAGTCGCGCTGGTATCCACCTTGCCGACGCATAAAGACTACGACAACGCGCAATACGCGACGCGAAACGTCAACTTAGCGACGAGAGAAGAGTTTGAGCGCTTGTACGGATTGGAGGTGAACGCGACAAACTTTCCCGTGTTGGAGGCGTATCGCAAGGCTTACGAACATCAGCGTCTGAATATGCCTCCGAGTTCTACCTCTGCAGCACCTCTTACTCCTGAAATGATGGCGTCGGCGGCAACGAAAAATAATAACAACAGCGCCATCATGGATTCGTTGAAATGGCTCGCCAAGGGTGGTCCTTTGCAACAACAATCCGAACAACAACACGAACAACAACAAAGGCCAAACATCGTTTCGCCAAAAGTTGATCCGGCCGTTTTTGCTCCCGTTACCCACGAGTTTCAAAAGTTCATGCCTCAGCCCGCGGCGGCGGTCTCTGTTTTCTCTCCCACGGTTCCGGAGCAGCAACAAGAACAAAGAGTCCCTGTCGTCGCTACTACCACGGAACACCCGCCGGAAAAGGGCGAAGAAGACGAAGGAGTAGACTTCGATAATGGTAGAGATTGTGAACTCGAAAAGCCGCCAACGAAGAATGAATCAATCTCTGTCAAGAAGCCGTCGACGGCAAACGGCGTCAAAGTTGTACCGACCAAAAACAAAAGAGAAAAGAAGTTGAGCCGAAAAGAGAAAGAGAAGGCGCATTTGCTGGCCAAAATTGCAGCTTTGGAACAAGAAGCCGCGAAGAAAGGATTCGTGAAGTCAGGAAAGAAATCCGTGCCCATAATTGAACACAAAAAAGAAGACATCTTCAGCTCTGTCGAGAATAAGAACAAGAAACAACCGACGGCGTCGGAGGCAGTGGCGGAAAAAGATGTCGTCGTTGCAGTTGTCGTTCAAGATCGAGAGAAATGTACGCAAAAAGAAGTGTCGCTTGTGAAGAGCCGCGCGCAGTTTTTCGCGTTTCAAAAGTGCCAAAATCAACACCGAATTGACGACGACGACGAAACGTCGAAGAGACCTTTATCGACAACTGAAAAAGCGCGCTTGGAGATTGAAGCCGCGTCTGCGGGATTATCGGTCGCAGACCGAGCAAAGCGCGTCGCGAACAACTTCAAACCAAAAGCGCAGCACGCGTAATTGATATTTTGATCACGACGATTGTTGCCTCGCATATTAGATGAACATTTGTAAATAAATATATGCTTTACACACACTGTATTTCTTAAAAAATTTCTTTCTTTTTACTTTGGCGCGAGCGAATGTCTCTCTCCTCCCTTGGCAAACTGTTTACTCACCAACGAACTCGTCACGCTCGCCGGCTTCATTTTCGCCCCATTTTTCGAAGGAATCAACGACCGCAAATCCCCGCCGCTTGCCGCTAACCCGAACAACGCCAAGTTCACGACCCAAAGCATGTCCTCCTTCTCGAAACCCAACAACTGCGGAAAGGCGTCCGTGATCATCTTATGCACAGAATGAGGCACCGGCAAAGGGTGTCCAATCGCGTTAAAAATGCCGTGATACCCACCCCTTCCTTTCGTGTTCCCAATCGCGTGATCCGCCATGTACCCCGCGCTAAGTCTAGTACACAATCCTTCTGCGTTATACGTAAAACTACAAATCTCCGGCGCGGATTCCACCTCGATACCAGTCGCGGGAATTTTCCGCTTCCCCTTCCCCATTCGCAACCCATCTCCCGTGTGCTTTCCTTTAAATTGCGTCGTGCACCACACCTTATATTGCTGCTGTCTCACTTTCGTGTCCCATTCAACTCTCATGCTGTCGTACAATAACTCGTAATCGCTATTCGGGAACCCGCCTTGGAGATTCATATTGGCGAAGAATTCCAAATACTCCTCCTTGTTTTTCGGCTTCTCGTAACACGCGTCGTAAACAAATTCGGTAGCCAGTAACTCCGGACATCTCCGGCCGAACCTATTCTTCAACAACTCTTTCGTCAGCGCAATTTGCGTGTTCTTCGACAAACCCGGCGCGGATGGGATCTCTTCCTTCAAAGCTTCCTCCAACTTTTGTCTCCGACCGCCGTCTGCGGTCATGTATTGTAAGCGAGAATGGATAACGAAAAACTCTTCGTTTCCCCGCTTTTCTTTACGGACAGAAGAAGAAGCAGCTTTACGAGAAGAAGAAGAAACAGAAGAAATCAGCCCGGCATTATTCGTCGTCGCGGAACGTTTAAACGATAAAGAAGAACAGGATGATGACATTGTTGACGAGGAGGAATAAAAGTAAGGAGTTTGTGATGGAAATGGAAATTTTAAAGTGCACACGTGGCAGCATATCAGAGCACAAAGAAACTGAGCACCACTACAAAAAACACGCGGTATCATCACTATCGTCTCCCTCTTCCTCTTCCTCTTCCTCCCCCTCTTCCTCTCCCTCCACCTCGGCCTCGACCACGACCAGCTCGACCACCACCGGATGCGTGCATGATCGATTCTACGCCTCTTCGTTTCCCGTTTCGATAGTGCGTTTCCGCCGCGAAGGCGTTTTCTTCGTCTTCCGCAGCGGCTTCGCGGATACCGAAACCGACGAGGCGTTTCTTGTCCCCTTTTTTTTTCTTGTCCGCTGAAGGTATCGCGGCGTCGAAGAAACCTTCGCGGTTTCCGATTGTTTTCTTTGGGTTGCGTCGTTCGGCGTCTCGTAAGGTTTGCGCGGCGCCGCCTTCGAGCTTGGCGCGTTCGATCAGAGGGAGGTCGACGTGCGAGTTTAACTTTTTGGTGTAGGCGGTTTTGTGGAAGGCGTCTTTGACGGCGTACATTTGCGGCTCTTTCGCAGAAACCGTGGAAGAAGATTTCTTGGCCTTTTTGTTACCCGTGGAAGGTGGTGCAGTCGATGTTTTTTTGGATGCCTTTGAATCCATATAGTATCCTACGCCGCGCTTGCCGTTGGAGAAGACGTACCCTTTCTTCGCGCCCGCAAACGCAGTTGCCGGAATGAAGTCGTCTCCTGTTTTGCCTGGTCGTCCTCCGTCGTCGTCGTCGTCCTCCTCCTCCTCATCGCTAGTATCTCCTTCTTCTACTTCTATTCCTCTTCTCTTGCTATCTTTTTTCTTCGTTTTCTTCTGTTTGGCATCCTTTTCTTTTCTATTCTTTTCTTTAACATTTTCTTCTTCATCCGAGGACGTATCGAACGTATCGAAATGTTCTTCGATCAACTCGCGCTTTTTCCTCGCGTCCACTTTAGCCGCGTTCGGATGCAACAACTTATAATGCTCTGACTTCTCGTCGATTTCATAGTCCTCGTCTGTAAAGAGGGCACCGAAACGATCGTCTCGCATGAGTACGTTTTTAATCTCTGGTTCTCCCTCCAACTCTTCGTTATCAAAGTCGGCGTCCGCGTCGCCGGTTTTGAAGCTCGCGGTTTTCTCGCCGCTCGCCAGTTTCGCCGCAAACGCCGCGTTAACTTTCGGCATTTTACGTTTCTTCTTCGGTGCAATTCTCGTTTGTCTCTCTTTCTCCATCGTCTCCGCAATCTTTTTGTTTTTATAATCCTCGTACGAGAACGGATTGGAAACCGATTTCGCTTTGCCGT
>Ga0115000_10004312_pt1 | contig 11674 bp, 34 predicted proteins | sample ArcticOcean_MG_C_6_FD_89690 | JGI IMG/M metagenome (GOLD analysis project Ga0115000, IMG submission 89690) | Marine microbial communities from western Arctic Ocean - ArcticOcean_MG_CB8_128 | ecosystem: Environmental > Aquatic > Marine > Oceanic | place: Arctic Ocean: Canada Basin | collected... | reverse complement strand
GGATGAGAGGAACTATTCGTAGCATGGATGTACTATACAACAATAAAAAAATTGAGGATGAAAAAAATGAATAAAGAATTTGTAAAAAACTGGCTAAATAGGATAGACGATTTTGGGCATATGACGCTTTTAAACGCATTGTGGTTCAATGATAATTACCAAAAAATATATGTGGGAAATAGATGTACATATACCGAGTTTATACATTATTATCAAGTATATATTAGAACGAATGAAGATTCATCAATGAACCTTATTAATAAATTATGGGAATGTGTAGCAGAAGAAAAAATGAGGATGAATAAAATATGATATATTGGGAAGGAATGACTGAAGAACAATATGAAATAAGACTGAAAAATAAAAAGCAAATTGGAGGTTGTGCAAACCATAATTGTTGCGATTGTGGCGGAAGTGTTTATGAAGAATTACAATGTCATCTTTGTAAATGCGATTGGGGAATAAAAATATGTGAACATAGATGTAATGCCCCTTTTGGCTATACAGGAGAACGTTATTATTTTTGGGAATGTAAAAAATGTGCCGCCGTTAAAAAATATAACTATGATAAAATGTGGAGATGTAAAAAATGAGATTGTGGAATCAAATGGATAATAATAGAAAAGATTGGAGTGCCTTAACGGATGAAGTGATTATGGATTTAGAGAATATGAGTCGCCCTTTACATATTGTTGAGAGAGAATTACGACATGTGTGGCCGCGTGAATGTCACCCCAGCCCCATCAGTTTGTTAATTGCAGAAATCAGACGGTTGCGTGCAGATAAAAAAAGTAAAGGTGAAAAAAATGAATAAATGTGAAGCAGAGATTGATGATGATTGTAATGGAAAGGCAGAATTCTACGTTGATGGCGTAGAGTGTGGGTATTGTTGTGGCCCATGTTCAGAGCATTCGCCCTATGAGGTCGAATGGCTTGGAGAATGGAAGGAACGAACAATAATAATAAAAAAAGAAGGGTCAATTTGTAATATTAAAGATTGTACTTGTGAAATTTGTGAGGGTGAATAAAATGGAAATAATGGAACAGAAAAAATATGAAGTAGCGATTAACACAAAAGAAAAATTAGTTTATCTCTGTATGCCAAATGTAACGGTAAAACAGGCTATTACTAATGGCTCAAATATAATAAGAATTGATGTATTAAATAATGATATCATGGTTCATCATATGGGATGCGACATGGTAACAATAATAAATAAGGATGATAAAAATTATAATAAATTAATAAAGTTTGCTAAAAGAATAAACGAAAGAAATAAATAAAACGAAGTTTAGGTAACTTTAAATAGTAGAAAGGAAAGAGTATAATATAGGAGAAAGAGAGAAAATGAAAATGATGCAACCAAATATAAATGAAGAATGTGATTTTTGTCTAACGACAATTTTCAACGAAGCCGCTAGAATTAGTGGTGGGGCTATTGAAAAAATTGAGGGCCAATTATTTTGGCACTGTGAAGATTGTGGGTTAAAAAATATTAACCTACTTGAAGTAAAAGAGTTAATAATATCTCAAAAAAACGAAGGTGAATAAAAATGTATGATACAGTAACTAAATTTGAATTTGTAGATAGAATGTGGAAAGTACACGATAATGGAAAAAATGGGGCTTATAGCATAGAAGGCTTAGAGGTTTTGTGGGATTGGTTAGATGGACTTGAGTATGGACATCAAGAATTTTATCCGGCTGATGTTTCCGGTTCTTGGTCTGAATACAAAAACCTTAAAGAATTTCAAAATGATTACACTGATGAATATGAAGATTTAGACGATATAAGAGATAGAAGTATAGTCTTAGAAATTCCTAACACCGATAGATTTATGGTAAATACGGAGTTCTAAATATGTTCGGGCCGGAAGCATATGAAAAATATTTTCAGACTAAAATAAAAAAAGAAAAGTTAGTTTCATTTAGCAAAAGATATCTGATTATAGAATATAAAAAAGATGATTATTATTATTCACTAGAAAATTGCGCGGGCTTATTCCAAACTTCTCAAGAATTTGAAAAATGGTGTACGGAAGATGTAAAAAATCGAGATGGTTTTTATTGTGATGCGAGAATCAGTGGATGGTCTGTAAACACAGTTCCAACAGACCGTAATTTGTTGGCTGAGTTACCCAAAACGGTAGCACACAAAAGATTGAGGGTGATATAAATGATAGGAATAAAAACATTGTTCAGAAATAATAATCTAGGTCAATTAATTTTACACTCGCCATATCGAGAAGAACCATATGTCGTTACAAGAGGTTGGGAATCTTATTCGGGTTGGTATTGGTTTGAGGTTGAAGATGAAGATAATAAAATAAATGAGGATAGAGTTTTTGGCTTTGTTCAAGGCATGGAAGAAGAATGGGGTTATTTTTCTAGGGCTGAATTAAAATCATTACCAAATAGAATATGGGAAATTGCACAAGAAAATTTGCCGATATCCGGCAGAAGAGGAATGCAACCAATAAGAGGTGAAAAATAATGAAGATGAAAAATGAAATGCAAATAAAGAAAAAAATAGAGATGAATAAAATGAAAGGAGATAATTATATTTACGGAAAGTTACAAGAAATGGAATACGAGGATAATTGTTGGGAAGTCAGTTTTGATGACTTGTACTTGTCAATAAAAAAACATGAACATGATGGCGAAATGTATTATGATGCTCAAATATATTATTCTTGGTCGGTCGATAACTTTGATTATCAAATAGGTGATTCGATTTTAGAAGTAGCAAATAAAATTCTAAATAATGTTGAGTTTAGATTAACTAAAAGTTATGAAATTAAGAGGTATGATTAAAATGGTACTAGATAAATTAGATATTCCCTTAATTACAACAGAAAGAATTGGAACAGATTTGAAAGCGATGAATTTTACACAAAGATTGACTTTGTATTCTCATCATTATGACCATCCCGATTGCAGAGTCGTAAAGTGGTACAATGTAAGGTCGGGGAAGGGATATGTCAAAAGAAAAACAGAACTGATAAAAATGCGAAATAAAATTACAAGCGAAAGAGTATTAAAAATTTATAGAGGTGAAAAATAATGGCATGGAACTATTCTACTGTCTTTAAATGTGTTTTATGCAACGAACAAACAAAATACATAATAGAAGATTTGCCCGTTGGCACAAGAGGTTTTTGTAGTGAAAAATGCTATTGTGATTATCTTAATATACGCTATCATAGAGAAGGATATTATGGATTAGAGGATTTTGAATGGGAATGGGTGAAGAAGAATGAAAAAAAATAAGGTTGAATATTATACTTACTACGGAATGCCGAGTTTTGGATTTACAAAAGAAAATAATAAAACGAAGTTTAGTAATGTTTATATAGTAGAAAGTACAGGTTTAAATATAGGAGAGACAAAGAAATGAATGATGAAGGAATAAGAGAATTACTGATAATTGCGAATGATTTAGTGAAAACTAAAAAGGATATGAGAAGGTTGAATCAAGCGATTGATAAACTTGAGGGTAATAAAAATAAATGGTGGGCCTTTAGATTTCACCCATCAAACGCTTATGAAGGAGATAGTATTTAGATGAATAATGAAATTGAAATAATACTGGATAGCGAATTGCTAACAATAGGTGAAATATTAAAAAGAATTGAGGTTGAATAAATATGGATAAAAAACTAATAGATTTGATGATGTACATGATAGGATTTGCACCGCGAGCGGAAGTTATATTTCAAGAGACTTATGATGACCATAAAGATAGATTTTCTGAAAAGACTGTAAATGAATTGATAGATATATACAATCATTATTACGGTTTGGATATTAAAAAAATTGAGGTGGAAGAAAATGAGTGAATTTGATAAAAAAAGAATGATATATTGTGGAAGAAGATTAAATGATAATAATAAAATTATTTATGAGTTTTACAAAGAAAAAAAGGAAGATAAAGAACAAATTATATTTTTCGATACTAATGATGAATTCTTTGGAAGGGTTCATTATGTTGGAAAATTCCCAAAGCATATTTTATCAGTAGGAAGTTTTTATACCGTAGAAATAAGTGAGGAAGGAGAAAATCTCATTTATCCGAGTACCCTTAAAAGAACCGAGGGTAGGACAACAGAAGATTTAGTTAAAAAGTGGACTTTATTAGATGAAATAGCCGGTTCTATCAAAAATCAAAAAGCAACGACCAATAAAATAAATAAGGATAATAAATATAAAATGGGTGAGATGACGTTAAATGAAATTTATGCCCTTTCTTTAAAAATGAACCGTGGGCAAAAAGAAATATTGATAGCGAAATTAATTAGGTGGGTAAATACTTGATACCAAAAAAGGAGATGAAAAAAAATGAATGAAATACTAGAAATTGAAGATAATAAGATAGACGAAAAAATATTAGGTTGGAAGAAAATAGAGCATGATGGTGTTCTTACTTTTTGGTCGGGTACTTTAGTAAATGAAGGACAGGAAAAAGAAGTGAAAGAATTTTTTAAGAGTGAATTTAAAATAGAAATAACTCCGGTTGGTTGCGTACATACGTTACCGGATGAAGGTGAAACTCTTGCAGAAAGTGGCGGTAGATGTGATTTCTTCTTCTATGTAAATTTAAAAGATATTCCTTCCTTTGCCATAGCAAGATTAGAATATGGTATGAGATGGTGGGAAGATGTATATTTTAATAAAGGTGAAAATATTTATCCAAGAAATTTCCTTTTAGCCTATCCTGATGGAGATGAATAAAATGGATAAAATAGACATACTTAAAAAATTACAAATGATATTAGCGAACAAGAATATCGATAAAGATTCATTCTATCGAAGGGATAATGATGATAAACTCCACTTGGAGTATCTTATGTGTGAGATTCAAAATCTTATAAATCTAATATATAATTCTATTTTAGGGGAGATGAATAAATTCAAGAATGGAGATGATGAATAATGAAAGATTTCTTTTACAAATACGATTGTGGGTGTTTTGATACACGATGGGATTATTACCGATGCTCGACACATAAAGAGGGTGGTGAATAAGATGGCTGAATCAAGTGTATATGTTAAATGTTATTATTGGCTTATGGATAATTACCCTCAAATACATGAAGAGTGGGAAATAGCATGTTACAAGGATGAAAGTGAATAAATATGTCAGCCCAATATAAATATTATGAATTAGTATCACAATACTCACGATTCTTAGCGAATCGGGGAGATGATAATTAGACTTGACGGAGGGGGATTCTGTTTTCTCCTAAATTACAAAGGTTTTCATATTGCCTTACATCCCCTTCCCAAGTTAATAATTATTGAGGTGAAAAATTTATGCCAAATTCAAAATTACCAAGAAGTAAAAGACCTAGAATATGGGGTAACGCAGTTATGGAATTCTTAGTAAGTCAAAAGACAAAGGATTCTGATGATGAGATGGAATATAAATTTATGAGTGTGGATTATATTTTACATGGAACTAAATTTAATAGCGGTAAAAGATTGAGTGCTTCTAAGCATTGTCCAAATATATCGCAACTATCAAGATTTTTAAGGTTGAATAAAAATGTAGAAAGAACCAAGTTTATGCAAAGAGGACTTACTCATTCAACATATAATAAATTTGTATATAGATACAAAGGAGAATAAATAAAACGAAGTTTAGTATGGTTTTATATAGTATTAATTACAGGAGTATATAGGAGTGAAACAAATGACAAGAGAAATAACAAAAACATTAAGAAAAGATAAATACATAAAAATGATGAAAGAAGATGAAAGCGTAAAACATATCCTAATGGATATGTTGGGTATGATAGAAGGTGGCGATTTAAAAGAAGATTACCATGACGATAATAATTTGTCAAGAAATACTATCGAAACCCTAGCAGATATTTTAGGTATGTTACATACAAAAGTATCAGGACATATAGAAATAATGAAGTCGTTAATGCAACCAATACCGGAACAGGAGTGAATTAAAATGGATAGTTATAAAATAAGTCTGTATAATAAAAAAGGAGAACTAGATACGCGAAAGATTGATTTCAAAGATAATGGTCGAGCATTACCATGCTTAAATTCAATTTGTTGCGAATCTAGTTTATCCGTTCAATGGATGGTTGATTTTACAAAAAATGTTGAAGGTGATTTATTTTGCTTTCAGTGTAATAACAAGATAGCAAGATGGTTTGAAACAAAAAAAATAGAGGTGGAAAATTAAATGAAAGAATATAATGTGAGTATAACATACGAAGGAACGATAACTTGTAGTGCGAAAGATGCAGAAGAACTTAAGGCGGCATTATGGGTAGTACACAGTTTATTTGGTGCGCCATATCATGATGAGTTACTTGATGTGGAAAATGTAGAAATAGTAGAGGTGGAAAATTAAATGAGTGAAATGGAAAGACAATATAAAAATGATAGGAAAAAAGAAATGATGATGATGATAAAGGAGAATGGATTGGTTGAAGGTGATTTGGTCGGTGTTGATAGTAACGCATTTTCAATAATGGGTTACACACTAAGGCAATTAAAAAGAGGCGGTTGGCCGAGCAGAGATGCTAGTAGAATTATAGATATTGCTAAACTTAGTGACTATAACCATTTACTAGCGACTTGTGATAGTGTATTAAGGGGGGAAGAATAAAATGACTGAAACTGTTGAAAATACAACTAAAGAAGAACTAAAAGGAATACATAAATATTTATTTAAGGCTGAAGAAATAGATGGTTGGCATAATGTAAATGATGTACTTATGTTTATTTGGAATCATTCTTTTGGAGATTTAATGTCAAAATTGTTAGATGTGGATTTCTATGAATTAGCAGAGATTAGACAAGAATATTGGGCTGATAAATTATTAGATTTGTATGCTCATAATCCCGCCCGTATATGGGCCGTACTTGATACAAAACTTCAATGTAGATTAATAAAAATCAGTTTAGAATATTATGGGGGGAAGAGAGAATGAATACTACCGTGTTACAATCTTGTCTAACTACAAGTGGTGCTATGACTATTAACATTATTCATATTACGGCGATGGTTGAAAGTGACGTTCCAATTAGTATTAATCGGGCTGAAAAGGTATGGGATATACATACATCTTCCGGTACTATCTTTACTTGTATTCATGCTGGTAAAAAATTATACAGTGCTTGGATGGATTACACAATGGAAAATAGTATAATGATAAAACAATTAACATGGGATAATAAGCAAAATTTGGAGGATGAATAAAATGAAGGTAGCGAGATATCAATACAAGCCTGACGGTATGCGGTGTTCTCCTGTGTTTGATACAGACAAGGGGAAGGAGTGGTGCAACGCTGGATTTGGAACTGATGGACACATAGGTGCATCAGAGGCTATGCCTTACTGCTCCGCTTGTGGACAAGAGGTAGGCAAAGAGAAGGTGGTTGAATGATACAAACAAGTAGCCAACAAATGAATCAATATCTTGTTAATGATGATTATTACGATTTAGATGAAATAATTCCTATATGTACGAAGTTTAGTGATTTATGTTTAAGTGAGACTCATTATAATGATTCAGTGTTAAAAAAATTAAGTATGGAAAAAGAAAGAGATTCAGAAAAAATGGTATCAAGCACTCCTACGTTTAATAATACCCAAAGAGAAATACTAAATTTACAAAGAAAAATAATTAATACTGAAACATTTGGACTTCAAAGAAATTATTTGTCGTTCCAAAGGACGGACACTAAAAGTTTGTCGGGCCACATCTCAAATCATTTTTATGTGTTTCTTGATTGCATACAAAGAACTTACAGTTCCAAAACTGTAGAATCTCAAACCTTTAGTAAAATAAGAAATGAATTTATTAATCAAATTAGACAACATGGTATTTATGATGCTTACAGTCAACTTAAAAAATTTGCTAACATGAGTGATGAAAAATATGTTATTTTTACTCACCCTAATAAAAATAGTTATGGAAAGATAAAAATAGTTAAGAATATAAAACCATATCACTCTAATGAAAATTTAGAAATGAATGCGTTTGTAGTAAATATGGATGGAGTTAGAAGATTCTTTGAAATAGTACAGGAAGAATGGTACGCTATACAAAGTGATTTTACAAATACAAAAACTAGAATATTCAGGGTAGAAAATTTAGCAAGAGCAGAAAAAAAACTTAAAGAACAAGTGAAGTCAATGGAGAAAAGTGCCAGCAATTTAGAATCTCATGCCGAGTTCTTTTTAGATAATGATTTTTCTGACAAAATGCAAATATTCGCTTTGTATAAACAGAGGAATTGGTTTCCTAATCCCGATACGTTTTCCCATATGGATGATTACAGGGAGCGATGGGAAGAAATTACTAATATTGCATATTATGTAGACAGCACACTTGGTAGAGTACGTTATCTTGGTAATGAAGTGATGAGAGACAACCAAATAGAAGAAGATTTAATAGAGTCATTAAAAATAACCGAGACTAGAAATTTTATTGTTACAGGAACTCAAGTAAAAAATCAAAGTGCGTATAATACTACAAAGTCGGATTATGATTTGCATACGTTAGATACTTTGCCAACAAGAAAAGACATTGTGAATCTTATAATAGAATATGAAACGGCTAAAATAGAAGCGCGAGGCACATGGAATATTATAAAACCAATACTAGAAAAAAATACTTGTGGGTATTCATGGTTAGAAAACAAAAGTAAAAGATTTTCAAGTGGTAACGAATTAAAAGATTTTAGGGTGAAATAATATGGTAACAAAAACTTTAAAAAGTAAAGAAGGAGTGAACTAGATATGACGCACACACCAAAACATATCAAAAGACATGGTAAACAAAGAAGGGCAATTGGTATAGTTTTATCAGAACGTGGTTCTATGACGGCTAGAGAAGTAGCAGACATTCTTTCCGATAATCGTAGTACACGAAGATATCTAAACAATAGTAAAAACGTAGCAAACTTATTGAAAGGCGCAATAGGAATAAAAGTTACTGACGACCACCCAAGAATTTACAGTATGATAAATTTTGATAGTTATTTATCGTGGTTAGGATTTACAGATGAACTAACCCCAACGGGCAGAAGAAAAGATACTTATAAAAAAATTGAGGTGAAAAAATGAAGTGTTGTATTTGTCAGAATAAATATACTACTACAATTGCTATGCAAACGATAGGTAAGCATGGTTTAGTCTGTCATTATTGTTTACATCTTGCAGTAGAAAAATATATAGAATATTATAATTATAGAGGTGAAAGGGTTGAGTAGAATTGAAGAAAAAATAATCCTTATGATACAAGAACGGGCTATGAAAGGCGAAACCAAATATGGTACGACTATGGAACGTGGAGATTTAAGTATTCAAGAATGGTTGACGCATCTTCAAGAAGAATTGCTAGACGGTGCAGTTTATATTCAAAAATTAAAGGAGTTATTGGGATGAAGGTTCATCCTAATTATTCAGAAAAAGAAATAGAACTTATGGATTTGTTAGAAGAGTCTTGGTCTTGGTTGGGCGTTGCCGCACCTAGACAACAAACTGCTACTCGTAAATATATGAAGATGATAAAAAACGTGGCCGCAATAGTTAGAGAAAATAAGGTTAGAAAGGAAGAATAAAAATGTACGATATTTTACTTAATGGTTTTGTAAATTCTGATGGGTACAATCACGAACTAAATGATTTATCACAATGGAAATACATAGAAGTATATTCAAAAGAAATAAAGGTGAAATATTTTGATGCATTTAGAAAAACAAAGGTTTTCATATCCAAACTTGGAAGAAATGGAAAAAACATAAAATTCAGGCCCGTTTTAATTTTCACAATAGGTAAGCAAGATTTTGCTATATTGGATTTAGGTTTATCTTGGAGATTTATCAATGAAATAATTTATCCTGAAAAATTATCTTATTCAGATTACAAAGGAATATTAGAATTATTCATCCCAATAAGTATGCTAACAGATTTAATGAATGAATCTGATGACAGAAAAATCAAAATGATGTTTCAGCAAAACAGTAAAGAAAATAACGTAATAGTAAAGGTTAATCCTTCCCTTGTAGATACATCCTATGAGCCGTTACAGGCTCTTGTTGAGTCCTTGCTAGGCAAGACTACCACTAAGCAATACAACTATCCCTGTGTATCAATTCTATGGGATAAATGTGAACTAGAAATACGAGAAGAAAAGAGTAAATTTATGATAGCCGGAAGATACACACATCATAGTGGGCATATTATTCAACCTAAAGAATTTGTAGTATTTAGTGGAAGATGGGATGCAGTAGTAGCAAAGGAATTAAAACAAACCTTATTAAATTTTATAGATTCATTGAATCAGATACCGGAACTTTTAAAAAATATTCATACTAAAGAAATTATGTCAAGTTTTGGTAAATATCCTATTAGATTATCCGTAGAAGAAAGAAATAAGATTGAAAAATCTCGATATGATACTATTATTTCTTTTCTTTAAATTGCTTTCAGAAGAAATTAAAGGAGAGCAGTACAACGATTTCACTAATTCTTTTTATTCTCCTTTAGTGTTTATCTAAAAGGTTTTAGAAATATGTTATTGAAGGAATAAAATTAATTAACAATATTAGAGCAGTACAACGGTTTTTTAAGTTTGTAGAGTAATTAAAGAACAAAACAATTTATATGCAAAAGAAAATAGGGTATGGTATGGTGAGGAAAAGCGGAAACTTGAGAGGCAATTCTATTATGATAGAAAAGGCGTATGAATACATAAAAACGCATGGTGCAAAAAACACTAAAGAAATAAGGGAGAACGTAAATAATTACACAAAATCAAATGGTAATCTCTCTAAGCATTCTTGGTCTATTCATCAATACGCTCAAACCCTAAGAACTAATCCTCTATTCAAATGTGTAGGGGAAGTGAGAGTAGCGGGAACATATGGTAAAACTAGCCTAATAAAAAAGTACGATATAATTCCTGTGGAAGAAGTGGCAGAAAAAATATTAGCCAAACAACATAATTTAGTTAGGAGAGATAATTTAACTCCTATGATTAGAAATGCTATTGCCAAAAAAGAAAAGGAGATGTTATTATGAGTAAAGAGATTGAACAATTAAATGATACTGATATAATTTGGGTTGAAGGCAAACCAAAAAAAGAAGAAACTCATATTATAATATTCAATAGTTCTGATAAAGGCTACGCTACTTTTGCTTCGGGTATGGCTTTGATAGAAGGAACTAAATTAATAGGTCACATTTATTCTAAACTACTTAGTGTTGGGGCTTTGAATGCAGTACCCGAACCTGTTTCCCCACAATGAAATTATATGAAACTAGAAATTCAGAAGGTCATCGTTTTTTCATACTCAAAATTAATGATTCGCATGGTACGGATTCACATGAAGAAGCATTTGCTTGGCTCTATACTTATCCTACATATAGAGATATTATTTTATCTTTAAATGGTTGTGGTGTAATCCATTCTTCTTTCTTTACAATACCAACAGATTCAGAAGACATATTAGAATTAAATTATCAGCCTGACAAAATACAAAATTTAGCCGTTTTTGATTATATGAATAAAGATGAAGAAGCATATATTGTTTTGAATGATGAGATAGATAATAGCACTTATGAGGATGATATTGTTTTACTCCCTTCTTGTTGGATTTGGTGTGATTTGTTTTCTAAGTTTTCTAACATAAATCATT
>Ga0115000_10004310_pt1 | contig 11675 bp, 7 predicted proteins | sample ArcticOcean_MG_C_6_FD_89690 | JGI IMG/M metagenome (GOLD analysis project Ga0115000, IMG submission 89690) | Marine microbial communities from western Arctic Ocean - ArcticOcean_MG_CB8_128 | ecosystem: Environmental > Aquatic > Marine > Oceanic | place: Arctic Ocean: Canada Basin | collected... | reverse complement strand
GAGGCGCCGCGACGACGCCACGGAAAAGCCGGACACGGACGACGCTACGGACGACTGGGAGATGTGGGACCGCGCCGTCGACGGCTCCGGCGACCCGGCGACGGCCCGGATGGGGTCCACCGTCGCCTTGACGAAGGCCGCAGGGCCACGCGGTGTGCGTGCGCCGCGGCGGCCAGCCGGCTCAGGAGCACGGCCCGGTCCTGGGCGGCGAGCGCCGCCGCGCGCCGGGGATAGACGACCTTGGCCGTCGCGAGCCGCGACCCCGGCCGCGACGGCGGGAAGACCGCGTCCAGGCCGTCGTACTTCTCGGCCTCCGCCGCCGCGTCGGCGCGCGCGTCGGCGGCGCACTTGGCGACGAGCGCGACGACGGCGTCGGCCGCCGCAAGCTGCGCGGCGCCGCGGCGCCGCAGCATCTGGACGCGCAGCGCGTACTTCCTCCCATCCTTCGCGGCCGCCCGTACCAACGCGCCCGAGGCCTGGTGCCGGGGCCGCTCTTCGTGCAACCCGTCGAAGGACAGCAGCCCGGGGTGCTTAGATGGCGACACGGCCCAGTCGCTCCCGGCCGTCGACGGGAGCGAGGAGGACGGGGTCTCGAGCTCCGCGTCTAAACGCGCCTCGGCCTGAGCCGCCGTGTCCTCGGCGACCCCCACCTCGTTGAAGAGCGCGAGGCGCGTCGCGCAGGCGTCGCGGTGCCGTCGCACGGCCTTGGCCAGCGCCCGCGTCGAGCGCCGCAGCCGCTCGTGCGTGCGCCGGTGCGCGTCGTCCACGTCTTTGGTGATCTGCGCCGCGGAGAAGTCCTTGGTCGCCCTGGCCGCGGCCTCGGCGCGCCGCGCGACGTCCCGCCGCGCGTCCTCCTTTGCTCTCATGCGGAAGCGCTCCCAGCTCATCATTTCCTGCGCCAGGGTCCGCTCCAGGTCCGCGCGGCGCGCGCGCAGGTCCCGTTGCGCGCGCTGCGCGCGGGTCCGGTCCACGACGTCGCCCGTGGGGAACGCGTAGCGTGACGCGGCCGCCGCGATTTTCGTTGAATCCGGCGCGGGCGGCGGCGCCGGCCGCGTTTCGCGCTTGAGCTTCCGCTCGAGGGCGGGCGTCACGAGCGCGGCGCGCCACTTCTTTTTTCGCGTGGCGGGGGGCGGTCGCCCTTCCCGCTGTTCCGCGCGGGCGGAGGCGAGCGGCGCGAGACCCAGACCGCGTCGTCGCGTGGATTCGATGGCGTGGAGGCCGGTGGCTATGCCATCATTGGACAGCCACGCCGTCGACAGGTAGTCCGTGCGCGCCGCCGCCTGCGCCCGGCGGCGGCCCCGGCGCGTCGTCGTGTCCGGCGGCGGCTCCTCCACATCGGTAGCGGCGGGCGCCGCCTCCTCCACATGGGCCGTGGCGGGCGCCGCCTCCTCTACCTGGGCCGTGGCGGGCGCCTCCTCCGCCTCGAGTTCATCATAGCGCGGCCGGGCAAGCGCCTTGCGCGATAAAGCGAGCGCCGCCCGCGCGGCCTCCTCGCGGCGCGTCTGCGCCTGCATCATCTCGGCGTGGGCCGCCTTGGACCGCGCCAGCCGCGAGGTGTGGTGCACCTCGGCCCGCTGGAGCGCGACGCCGTCGACGACCGCCCGGCGCTCGAGCGCCGAGATGCGCTCGAAGTCCGCGTCCAGCTGCTGCTGCAGGAAGAAGTACTGGTCGCGCGCGTCCTCCTGCACCGCCGCCATTTCCTCTGTGAGGCCCGCGTGCGCCTCTATCAATTTGCGCGTTTCCACCGCGGCGGTGGCCAGTCCCTCCTCGGCCGCGGCGTGGGACTGCTCCATGCGCGCGCGCGTCATGGCCAGGACATGCGCCTGCGCCTCCGGGTGGAGTTCGGCTCCCTCGGCCGGGTCGGCCTTGGGGGCTTTCTTGCCCATTGTCTACAGCTGTATGATGAGTCCCGTGCGGCGCTGTAGCTGATTCGCGCGAGCGCTACGACCGGGTCGGGCAGCGTGACTCGGCGGTAGGGCTGCCGGCGGGGTCGGCTCGGTCTGGCGCTGCCTCTCACAAAATATCAAAATCTCACGGGTTTTTTACTCACAAAATATCAGCTTTAATTGGCCCGGGATCTGCCCACGAAAACCAGACACCGCTAGTAGGCTTCGCAGGTGCTAAAAGGCCGCCGCACCACCACAAGTTTTAGCCTCTGGTACCTGTGTGGTAAAGGGCAGCCCGCTGCGCTGTGAGCCCCCACCACCATAAGGCAGCAGCCGCGAACGACACTGCGGGTGGGAACAAGGATGTCCTCCATGTACCGCGCGGCGCAGAAACTCTACACGTCGGCCACCGCGCCGTCGAAGAAGGCGACGCAGGAGGGGTGGCGCGTCGAGAACCTAGGTACGGCGGCGCCGCCGGAAGACGATGGCGTCGTCGTGCTCCAGGCGGCGCACGACGCCTACGCGTCCGTCGACGTCGCGGCGCCCGCGCGCGGTGGCAATACGGACGGCGCCTTGTCGCGCCAGGCCGTCGAATTCGACGTCGAGGCGGCCGCGGAGGCCGCGCCCCCCGCCGAGTTACCGCCGCGGCCTAGGGCGCGGTCACCTAGTGGTGTTGAGTCGGCGGCAAGGGCCGCGGCGGCGCGGGTCAAGGCGGCGGCGGCAGTGGATGCCGCGGCGCGCGCCGCGCCGCCGGCCGACGGCGGCGGCGCCGAGATCGACAGCGACACCGACGACGACGCCGACCCCGACGCGGAGCCGGAACCCGTCCCGCCGCGCGTCTGGGACAAATACCGGAGGTACCGCGAGAGCGCGAGCCGGGTCATCGCGCAACTAAGGATAGAATAACAGTAGTAGTAAACTTAATAACATCCGAGGTTCACCGCGCGTGCCGCCGAAGCTCGGCTAGCAGCCGGAGCGCCTCCTCGGCCTCGACCCGCGCCTCCCAGTGCTCGAGCACGCCCGCGCCGGCGGGCGGCGCCTCCGCGGGGTCCGCGAGGCCGTCGACCTCCACGGGCCGCCGCAGGCCGAGCTGCGCCCGGCAGGCGCCGACCGACGCCTTGGCGTCGGCGGCGAGGGTCCGCAGCGTCTGGTACTGCGTCGTGGTCGTGCGCACGCTGCTCACGGACTCGTGGAAGGGGCCGTAGCGCTCCTCGAGCAGCTGCTCGACGGCGCCCGTCGCGGTCGCGAGCTGCGCCTGGAGCCGCTCGTACGCGGCGCTCCGCAGGTGGACTGCGCCGCGGCGCTCGTTTTGTAGCCAAATACCCGCGTCGACGAGCGTCGCCTCGTCGTCGCGCACGAGCTCGAGCCGGCCCGCCGCCGACGCGTAGAGCCGCTGGTCCGCCGCCGCGCCGCCGACGGCGCGGGCCACGGCCCGGCGCAGGTCGCGCACGGTCGCCGCGGGGCCCAGGTCGAGCGTCGCGACGGCGCCCTCAAGGGCGTGGACGCGCACGCATGTCTGTGGCGTGTCGTCGTCGCTTTCGTCCGTCGTGCGCGTGGCCCGTCTCGCCTCGGCGCTCAGGACCTCGACGAGCTTGACCATGGGCTTAAAGTTGGGGGAGAAGTAGACGGGGTCGACCTCGGCCTTGAGCTTGCGCATCTCTTCCACCATGCTTGTGCTGTTATTTACAAGCAGCACTTTTGTGCGTCGCCTCAGCGCCGGGCTGTCGCGCGGCGCTGCGATTAATGAGCTGATTCTCAAGGTCGAATCAATGCCATCAGTACGGCCAGGCTTCGTGTGGGCTTTGGAGCAGTGTCGGCGCCCGGAGCAAAAACCCGTGCGCTTCACGAGACGACCACGCCCGCGCGTACGCCGTCATCGCGGACGGGCTCCATCCAGCCCAGCTGTTGCGCCCCCGATGGTGCGAGTAGCTAGAAGGAGTACGAGTATACACGAAATGCCGCCCCTGGCAGCGGCGGGACGCGCCCGGCTCACGACCGCGGCGCCTGCGGCGTCGCCGGCCGCGACGCCACGCCGGCCAGGGCCTGGCGCTTGGCCTTCTCGGCGGGCTTGAGGATCTGGAAGGAGCACATGAGCGTCTCGTCGACGGCCATCATGCCGCCGGCGTTGTCGAACTCGCCGCAGTAGTTCGGGGCGCTGAAGATCGTGACGAGCTGCCGCCGGGCGAAGAACTCGTAGCCGTCCTCCACCACCTGGTGCGCGCGGCAGACCAAATCTAAATCCATCTTCCGGAGGAACTGGGCCACGATGTCCTCGCCGAACGTGAAGGAGACGCCGCGGTCGTTCTCGCCCCAGCCCACCATATCCTTGTCCGGGTCGCTCCACAGCAGGTCGCACAATAAGCCCGTGTCCGGCACGTCCGTGGGTCGCACGATCTTCTTGATCTGGTCCAATTGCTGGAGCTCCGGGGACAGGCCGCCGTGGCAGCAGAAGATCTTCTCGTCCACGATGGCCGCCACGGGCAGGCAGTTGAAGCAGTCCGTGAAGGTCTTCCACATCTTGATGTTGTAGCGGCGCTTGCACTCGTCGTAGAAGCCGTAGATCCGGTTGATCGATGCGCACTCGTGGTTGCCCCGTAGGATAAAAAAGTTCTCGGGGTACTTGATCTTGAAGGCTAGTAACAGGCAGATCGTCTCTAGCGATTGCTTGCCCCGGTCGACGTAATCGCCCAGGAACAAATAGTTGGCCTCGGGGGGGAAGCCCCCGTACTCGAACAACCGCAGGAGGTCGTGGTACTGGCCGTGCACGTCCCCGCAGATCTTGATGGGCGCCTCGAGCTCCAACAGGATGGGCTGGGCCATGAACACCTCTCTGGCTCTAATGCATAACATGCGGATCTCGTTGTCTTCCAGGGCGACCTGCTTGCCGGGCCGCTCGCCCCGCACGCTCAGGAGCTTCTCGAGGACGGCGTCGACGGCGTCCGTCGAGGACGTGGCCATCTGGGCCATGGTCGGTTCCGGGGAGGCTACGCGGCGCTTGCTGCACCTTTAGGCTGCACTCTTGCCGCTGCTCTGGGGCGATCGGCGCGAGGCTGGCTCTTTGCTGGACGGCCTACTGGAGACGGCGTCGGCGTCTCGTGGGTCCGTGTGACTATCCTGGAACGTGCAGCGTTCAAGCGAGGACGGTTGTTCGGGGTTTGCGTATGAACCCGTACGCACGCGCGCTGCCTCCCGCCGGTCGATCTCTATGACTCTTTGAGTTCCAGACGCCCCCAGCGACCACTCGACCACTCGAGCCGGGAACAACAAACCGGTGCGGGTTTTAGCGCTTTGTATAAAACCGAAGCGCAGAGGTGGTGGCACCACTGCTTATCGGCACAAAGCAGTTCCAGAAACGAACGAGTCGTAGGCAGCACACCGCGCCGCTGGTCGACTGTTGTTGCAAACTGCCCGTTACCACCGATAACTCATTTGGCTGCTCGTGCGCGTGAACAGCGGAGGCGATCGATAGCACGCAAGTTCGAACACAGTCTGCCACAAGGCTGGCACTGCACTGCGCGCGACAGGCGATAGAAAGCAAGCTCACACAACAGCTGCACAATGGCGGAAGGCTCCATGCCGCAAGTTTCGGCGCATGAATAAAATTTTACTTCGTAGCACGCGTCATCACCGAGTAATGACTTACGCAGGCCGCAGCTCAACGCGGACGACGCGCGGCGCGTGGCCGACGTGCGGCGGGACGTCTGGACCGCCGGCCTGCAGGGCGTCGTCGCCGGGTTGTTCGTCGGGTCCGCGGGCTTTCTCGGCGCGCAGCGTTTGGACCTCCTCCCCAAGGCCATGCGCACGCGGAACCACTTCAGCCTGGCCACGATGACCTGCGGCGCGCTCGTGAGCTTCCTGAGCTCCCTGGCCGCGGGCAAAAACAGCGTGCAGCGCATCGGAGACGTGTTCTCGCGCGGGGCCGCCCCGCCGGACGCGGAGCGGTTCCCCATCAAGGCGGCGCAGCTCGCGCGGGCGAACGCGTACACCCAGGACATCGCCCAGCGGACGCGCGGCCGGCAGAGCGCGCTCCTCCGGCCCAGCGCCGACGAGGCGCGGCACGGCTTCGCGCCCAAGCCGCCCGACGCGTGAAGGGTCTCTAACTAGTGTGTTTTGTATTCAACATGGTTACGTGCGGGGGAGTGACTACTAACTAGCCGCCGCCGATCTTCTTGATCATCTGGCCCGCCTGGTCGGCCGTGAAGCCGTCGGGCAGCTTGCCGTCGTAGGAGTCGTTGTGCCAGGGCATGTTCTCGCCCTTCTGCTCGGCCGCGAACTCGGCGGCTTCTAAATCGAAGACGCTGGTCGTGGCCTCGTTCCACATGATGTCCTGCTGGTCGCGCACACTGGTGACGTCCCCAAACAACTCGACCGCGACGCCCTCGGCGATGGCCGCGATCTGCGTGATGCGCACCATGAGGGGCTCGCCGTTGTCGTCGATGTTCCCGAAGTCCGAAATCAGCTGGTTGCAGGCGGCAATAAATTTCGTGGGGTCCACTTCCGGGCCCTCCTCCGTCTTCTTCGCGGCGTCCTTGCCGAAGTCGTCGCCGAAGCTTAGGGCCAGGCCCTCCTTGGGCTCGAAGGCCCGTTCTAGAATCGTTTTGCGGGTCGCGTCGTCGTCCGTCCGCAAAAGCGCTCGCAAGAGTCGTTTCTCGGGCGCGTCCTTGGCCATGCGCTTGTCCATCTCGTCGCGGCACCTATTAGCTAAGTTCTTCATGAGCTCGGCCGCGCCGGCGCCCGCCGCACCCGCGTTCAACGCCTGCTGCCGGTTCGCCTCGAGCAATTCGACGAGCGGCGCGTCGATCTGGTTGATGATGGCCAGTTCCGTGATCTTGGCGAACATTTTTTCCGGCGAGCCCTGCTGCATGACGTTCCCCAGGCGGGCGGCGGCCTGCTCCAAGCGCTTGGCTGATAGGGTGTTGATCGTCTCGATGATCGCGTTGAGCGAGGCCGCGTCCGGCGACCCCGCGTCCCGCCGCTCCGTGGCCAGGCCTAGTAAAGAGTAGTCGCAGAGCTCGAAGGCGCCCTCGACGGCCGCACTTAACGTGCCTTTGGCGTCGGCCTTGACGAGCTCCACCAGGAGCTCGTCGTAGGTCTTGAGGGCGTCGCCGAACAGACCGGCCTCGCCCGGGCCCTCGCTGCGCTGGTCCCGCGCCATCTGGGCGTACTGCTCGACGCCAGAAGCGACGGCCGCCGCGCCCAGCACCTGCTCCGTGTCCACGACCACGTCCTCCCCTCTTGCGAGACGTGCCGCGTTCTCCGCCTCCTGGTCGATGGCCGCGTTGACGCGCGCCTGGGCCTCGGCCATGTCCTTGGTCGCCTTGTCCACGAGGGCCAGGGTCGACCTGATCATCTCCACCAGACTTTTGAGGCCCTCGCGCTCCTCCATGTCGTCCGAGTCCTCGGCCTTGTCCCCGACGAACTTGAGGAAGTCCTCTGTGTACAGCTCCGGCGCCGTGGCGACGTCCTCGCGCGGGTCGCGCGAGGAGAAGATGAGCTCACCGAGGAGCACGTCGTGGTCTTTGTCGTTGCCCGTACCTTGGGGCGTGACGGGCGCCGTGGGCAGGCCCCGGGAGTCGAGCAGGTTCACCACGGGCGCCCGCCGCGTGTAGAGTTGTGTTGTGGCCGGCCGCAGCGCGCGGGCCGCGGTGGCGAAGAGGAGCGCAGCTCGTCGCATTGTGGCTCCTGGGTCTGTTCTATACGTTTCGCGCTACACAAGGCGCGGCGGCGTCGTCTCGGAACGATCGCTGGTCCTCGCGCTTTAGGTCGAGCACTACTGAGAGCTCTCGACGTCAATTTGCGCTGCTGTCAATGAAAAATTGCAAGGTCAAGCGAACCCCGCACGGAGTGTCCGAGGTCCTCGGGGGGCGCCGAGACCTCAGCACACGCACACGTCAAGTAGGGTGAGTGGCGCGGCCGAACATGTTTTCGCGCAGCGCCTTAGCAATTGCTCTCCACCTCGCGTTGCTCTCTGCACTTCACAGCCGTGCTCCGACAACCTCGACGCTCGAGGAAGCAGGACCGAGTCGCCGGACCTACTTCGCGCCTCGACGCCCAAACGCAGCTGCGGATTAGTCCCGCCCCAGAGATTGGCAGCCCCCAACAGTCCTTGGCATTCCACGACGGTCTGCACTCGGACAACCAAGGAGCAGCAGGCAGAGATGGACTCCTCCAAGCTCTTCGGCGGCCGCGCGAGCCTCGGTGAATACATGGGCAAAGAGGGCAAAAGTGACGACGGAGACGTTCAACGCAACACGGAAGAGGACGCGCCCGCCCGCGACAGGGTTGCGCAACAAGCGGACACGCTAGAGCGAATGGCGCTCTTCGAGCTGAAACGGCGCCGACGCCTCCAAGCCGGCCGCGCGACGCAGCGCCGCAACGAGGCCGGGGCGGCGGACGCGCGGGCGCGGCGCGGGCGCGACAGGCTCGCGGCCCTGTCCCCGCTGGCCAAGGCCGCCGGCGTCGACGCGGGCGACAACGTGCACGCGCGGCTCGCCAAGTGCAGCCGGTGCAGCACGCGCTCGGTCCACCGCGCGCGCGCCGCAACGTCCGCGCGGGCGCGGGAGCTGGCCGCGTCCGCGGGCCGCGCCGCGCTGCGCCGCCGGCGCGACCCCCGCGAGGCGCTCGACGCGCAGCGCGCCGCCGCGCCCGCGACCCGCGGCGGCGTCGTCGACCCGGTACCGCACGTGAAGGTAAACGCGACGCAGCGCCGGCTGCTGAACCGGCACCGGCTCCGGCAGGACCCCCCCGTCGCGAGTTCCGACCTCTACCCAGACGCCTACCACGCGGACGCGCACCGGTCCTCGCCGGTCTTCGGGGACGCGGGGGACCGCACGTGCGTGGTGGACGCGCAATTCGCGGCGCAAAAGGTCATCTTCGGCCCCGTGCCCGTGGTCAGCGAGTACGTCAAGAAGGAGTACGCGTCGTGCGTGTCGCTCGTCTAACGTTGTTGTAACTTACTTGCGAAATAACTTATGCATAAGTTTTTTCGCATATCCTGAAAACCCGCACTTATTTTTGCGCAAATAGTCGCCAAAAGGTAAACCTAAATGAGCGATCCGGCGCCCCGGAAGCCTCCTTCGCACGCGACTCTCGAGCGCGGGCACGCGCACGATGACCTGCTTAGTTAAAGAACTTTTAGCCATGTTACATATACATACTACGTTAATATGATATATTAGCGCACACAGCTAGCTCGTCGTCGTCGTCGACATTGCGTGCGTGTTATCTACACGGCAGCCGCAGCGTTTTTGACGCCGACTCCTTCTACGTACACACGACGTACACGCGGACATACACGCGCACGCGCAGCGCCGCAGCGTGTGCGGCACACGCATAACACTGGGGCGCTCAAAATCAACACCTAGTGTTTCGAGCGGTTCGCCTCTGCGCAAATCACCAGCAACGCTTTGGAGCGCCGTGCACGAGACGAACGTCGCGCCTGCCGAAATTATAATGGCGGAACTACCACCAACACGCAAAGCGACCACTGCGAAGACCACAGACGGTGACAAGCGTAAGGAACACGCTGAACAAGTTTGCTCTCGTATAGAAGAAGTAGTGAGCGAATATGATATTGATGGGTCAGATGCTGCTCTACCGAAAGTGATGGGTTTGCTTTTAGTTAATCAGAAGTTGATGTCCTCATTATTACCGAAGATAAGCAAAAGCCACGTCACGCAAAGATTAGTTTCTTTTGTTTTTGCAATTATCAGTCTTGAGCTATTCATTTTGAGAGAAGCACGTATTGTCGCAGCTGCGTAGGCTCGCATTGCAGTCTTTTCACCTCGGACCGGTGCCTCTACGTGGCATTCTTGGTGTTGGCGCCAAAAAGTAGCGATTAGCGAATGGGGTGCTTCCTGGGCGGCTGCCACAGCGCCGCGCTGCGCTATGGGGCTCCGTAGCACTGCGCTACACGTTAAGCAACCCTGTTATGTTGCTGGTGTCGCGCGCGGCCCGTTTACGCGCACGCTAACAAAAACGCTCCAAAATAGGTTTATTTTTTCATATTATTCGGGTTTCTGCGACTAATCAGTTTTTGACCTTAATAAGGTGCGGGTTTCTTACAAAAAGGTGCGGGTTTTCAGGATATGCGAAATAACTTATGCATAAGTTATTTCGCTTGACTTACTTGTAGTGGCCGCTTATTCGGACTAGTCCCACTAGTACAAAACCCGTCAGGCTAGTAGCCGCCGGGCGCAGAGGCACGGCGCTGTCCCGGGTATTGAATTGTGTTGTTACGGTGCTAGGACTAGTGGGCGGGGCCCGTGGGGGGAGACACCGGGGGATTAAATTAGTGGGACTAAAACCCGTGCTATAAAACCCGTCACAGCGACTTCTTTTGTGCTCCAAAACGCCAACGCTCGCGCGGCACCGATCGCATCGGCGCGGCCAACGCTGCGCGGAAGCCGCTGTCACCCCGGGCGCCAGCTCTCCTTCATCTGGCTCGCCAAGGGCTGGCATCGCGCTGCATCACTGGCGAGGATGATGCTGGTCTGCAGCGCAGGGCGCAGCGTACGCGCGTAGCGTCGTTGTGGTCGCGCGGCACGCCCGCACTCCAGCGCGGAACCGGCGCGCGGGTGACAGCACCCGATAGACGAAAGGCGCGTCGCGGCGTCCGTCCCGCGCAAACAACACACGCACGATGATTAGAAACTCACCTGTGTTTATGATACCCGGAGGTAACAGACCGGTTCCCGTGATTTCATAACGGATTATTCATACTGTTTGAGTGCACTATATATCGACCATAACTCCCTCGACGCCATCGCGCAGCCTTTTACCGCGCCCCTCCTTGCAGGTTTCCTGAGCTACCGCGGCACCTGAACCTCTCGCAAGCGACGGTGCCTCGTACTCTCGCAAGCGAGCAGCGTCATCTCGACAACTTTTGCGCCCGGCTCGTGATGATAACCTTCATGCACCACTCCGAATAATCATGTCGATGAACAACACCTATGGATAGATTTCTGAAGCCTCTTTCGCGTACGCACACACATGTCGAACGACGCGGTACCGCAGCCCTCACCAGCTCCTTCGCAGGCGCATCTAACGCTCTCTCGCGGCGACGACGTTTGATCGAAGCGCATGCGGGCCGCGAGAGTCCTCGTCGGCGCGCGGCGCGTTGCCGCGCGCAGCTACCTCTCGTCGGACGGGCGGCGGCTCGCGCTCAGTTTTAGCGGTTCAGGCATGATGATGGTGCGCGGCGGTGTCAAGAAATGACGTTATTTGCCTCTGTCGCGTCGATGGCTTCTCGAGAACCGGGCCATGTCAAATTCCCGCCGGTCCCTAATCAATGAACGTGCGGAGCCGAAGTGTCCGGGAGAGCCGAACCGGACCCTGCAAAGGGCTTCGACGCGCTCGCCAACGCGAAGTTCGCCCGCGCGCCTCTACGCCTCGCGGCCGCTGCGGTAGCGCAACATTTCCTTGCTCCACAGGCATACCACTTCGGCGTCGCCGCGGCGATCGTCGAGAAGTCTCGCCTCATGGACCGCGTCGACCGCGTCCACGGCACAAGCGGCGGCGCGATCGTATCTTTCGTTCTCCTCGAGGCGCCGGAGGCCATTCGCGACTGTTTGGAGCACTACATCTCGGGCGAATTCTTCGAGGAGCTGCGGGCGCGCGAGGTGTTGAAGCCGCACGACGTCTTGCTGAAGCGGACGCTCGACGTCGTCGGCGTGACGCGAGACGGCGCGGCCGAGCGGCTCTCGAGCAAGCTCGTCACGCACACGACGACATTCGAGGAGGGCCTCCTCCGGCCGCGGAACGTTGCGCTGACGGACTTTGCCGACGACG
>Ga0115000_10004308_pt1 | contig 11678 bp, 7 predicted proteins | sample ArcticOcean_MG_C_6_FD_89690 | JGI IMG/M metagenome (GOLD analysis project Ga0115000, IMG submission 89690) | Marine microbial communities from western Arctic Ocean - ArcticOcean_MG_CB8_128 | ecosystem: Environmental > Aquatic > Marine > Oceanic | place: Arctic Ocean: Canada Basin | collected... | reverse complement strand
TATAGTATGGACTTTAGGTAGTGCTGGACTAGCAGGTATCATTGCTGCTGGTATTATTTGGAAACTATTAGATAAAGATATAACGTCTGAGTTATCTAAATAAAAGGAGTTAACATGGAACAAGTAACAGAGTTAGCAAAGAAAGTGTTAGAAAATAAATCATTAACCATCTTCTTAGGTATAGTCGTAGTGGCTTTATTCTTTGGATGGGTAGGTGGCTGATAATCTAACTAAGAAAGATAAAAAACCCGGTGGTCTTATCCCAACAGATAGGACTGCCGACCTTATTAAACAATTAAGAAAGAAACCAAAGAAGGAGTTATAATGGAGAATAATACAGAAGAATTTTTAAGAAAAGGCGATAATTATTTAGCAGAAAATTTAAGCCTAATGTTAGAGACAGCACTGAAAGCAACAGCAGCAGTGAATTTAAGTAAAGACACCTTAAGCGCAGCAGAAGACTGTATACGCTCTTTATTAAAGAGCATGGCAATTTTAGGATACGACGAAGTCATCGATAACAAGGAGCACGAAAAGTAATAAGGAGAATACCTGTATGAATGACGTAACAAAAAGTGAAATGTTAAATAATTATAACGAAAGACTTAAAAATTATGGAGAAGATATGACAGTAAAAAAAATAGATGATAAAGCAGATAGCTTATGTTCTGGTCACAATATAGGCGTTCAGTTATGGCAAATGACCAATGCTGCCCATAGCATAGCATCAGATGGCAATGTGTCAGAAGAGCTAGCTGTCGCAGCTGAGACTGCCTTACAAAGTTTACTTAAAAGTATGGCAATATACGGATACAACTTAGTAGACGGAGATAAGTAATGGCAACATGCAAAGCAATGTTTACAGTGGTCGATGACACTGACCATGAGAAATCAACGTGGGTTATAGAATATGGTCCATTTGAATTAGATAATGATACACATCCTATCCAAGGTTTAATAAGCTACATGGATAATGTGAACGAAAAGGAGAAAACAGAATGGAAAGAACCAAAGATACTAACCTCTTAGCAGATACAGGAGCTACTGATGCAGAGTTGTTAGAAGCAGTAGCAATACTAAAAGGTGGTACAGATAATGATAGGCCAGCTAATTTAACTGACGTACATGGATATGTAGCTGGTGAAATTGAAAGGCTTAACATACAAGAAGACAGTAAGATGTTAATGAAAGAAGGTATGTCTCAAGAAGAGGCTATGAAGAAATCAACAATCACAGCTGCAAAGAAACGTAAAGCTGTTGATGAAGCTATGAAAAAATACTTAGCATCAAAGTAAAAAAAAATAACCTACACTAGTCGTAATGACCGGTGTAGGTTTTTTTTGTTTAATCCCAGAAGAATTGTTTTATATCAAAATCATTACCTTTCTTAAATTTCTCTCTAAAAGCAATCCTTTGTTTCTCGTACATCATAATCTTATCTATAAGACCTTTACCTTTATAAAGATCCCATCTAAAACCTTCTCTAGCCATAGCCCTGAATAACAATAATAAATTACTGTTGTTAGGATTATTCATTAAGAAGTCATAGTCACCTGGAATATAATAATCCATATCGTTAAGATCATTATAATCGTTACCAGTTGTCCTGAACTTACCGCCTTTATCTAGATGTATGTCTTTAAAATCTTGATTTAGTTGTGCAGCAAACTCACGAGCATGTCTAGGTGATACTAAGAATCCATCAAAGATCTGAGCTATACTTACATTTTTTGAGTTAGATTTATTCTTCTCATTAAAAGCTAGCATTGATCTTGCAACGTTGATACCATCAAGAGAGTGTGTCATAAGTACTGCAGCTTGTGTTGCAGCTTTTAAACTACCTATTGGTACACGCTTAGGATTAAATATCTCAGCACCTCTTAGAGGTTTCCAATCTTCGTTATAGTATTCGTTAGGTTCTGTAGGCATCTTGCCACCAGCACCAGTCGACTTGATTCCAAAACTTTTTCCTGTTTGTTTGTTACTCATGTAAACAGTTCTGCCTTGTGGGTACAATACTTTTTGAGCAGGAGTAAAATCTTTTCCGCTTGTCTCATCAATAATCTTTCTGACTTGATTAGCTTCCCAGTTACTGTGACCAAAGTTCATACGATGTCCGCCAATAGTAATAACAGATAAATCAATTGGTGGTTCGTGTAATGATGCAGCGTTAGCCATAGAAGATAATATGTTACTTAATTCCTTAAGCATAGGAAAGTTTGTCTCTACAGACTTAACCATCATATCACCCATCTGATCAATAATATAATCAGCATTAACAAAGTCATCAGCAAAAGATTCAAAGTTACCATCTTGCTTAGCTTGATTTAACTCAGCCATACTTAAAGAGCTACTACCCATTTCATTAACAACACTATTAAAAGCTGCTAACATTCCACCACCAGAAGATGTATCATCTTCAAGCATCTCAAGTATATTTTCTCTAACCATTCTTTTAATTAAAGCTCTACCAGCTCCGTATTGAAAGATCATTAACGGTGATTTAGAAAACTTTCTTAATTCTTTTCTACTGTTAAGACCTAAAGCAACGAATGCTTGTTTAAGAAAAGCAGATGATTCATTTGAGTTAGCATCAATTTGAGCTAGCATTCCATCACCAGTCAAATGATAAACATCTGAAGATAACGGGTTTGCTTTAGCCCATTCCATCCTTGCTACACCATCAGGTGCTTCAAAGAAAGGATTCATATTAGTTAAAGCAGCTGTTTTAAAATCACCAGCTTGCATAGCATTATGAGCTAATCCATTTCCTGTTCCATCAACGTGAGTTAAAAACTGAGATGTATATATTGGATCTGTTTTAGTACCACTACTAACAGCTTCTATATGATCAAGTAATCTCACAGCCTCAATCATAGCACTAACACTAGACCAACCATCCTCTTTAGCAGCTAAGTCAATAACAGCAGACCCATTTTCACGGGCATCCATGATAAGACTTCTCCACTTCTTAGCGTTGTTGTCAAAAAATTCTGCTGCAGCTTTAACACCAAGATCGTTACCAAATTTCTTAACGATTCCTGCTTTAAGTTCATTAACAGAAAACTCATTACTAGTATTGTATAATTCTTTGACATCACTTTGAAGCATTGCTCTTGGTAGTTTGTGACTATGAAAATTACCAATAAATTGTTTCATATAAAATCTATTGTTGTCACCTACAAAATGATCGAAGTAAATAACATTGTTAGCCATTTGCTGAGCCCAATCCATATTGTCGTTAAACACTACGTCTTTTACTCTATCACCAGCATACCATTCCATTACTGGTTCTCCGTCAGGACCAATAATATCCCTGCCAGACTTAGGATCTTTCTTCTTACGTTCTCCTGATCTTCTATTCAGCTGACCTGTATCTTCTTTACCTGTTCCTATTAACTTATCAATATTGGTTTTACCATCTGGTCCCATTGATTCTGTAAGTATGTTAACAAATTGAACAAGGTCTTGGTCTATAGTATAGCCAATGTTATCAAGAAGATTAACAGTCTTTTCAGCTAAAGTGTAATCACCATAATCAACTTTCTTTGTTTTACCATTAGACTTCTTTATTGTGGCTGCAGATCTTGGTTTGATAACTGAGATATCAGGTTTCTTATTAAACCTAACTTGCACTCTTGTTTGAGGCAATATAGTATGAGTCATAGGTAACAATCTTTCTGATACAGTTAGACCGTCCTGTGTTATGACTACATTGTTGTTGTTATCTCTAGTAAATAAATGAGGAAACGTATCAACAACTAAATCTCTAGCTAAGCCACCTGCTATACTAGCATTAACATTATCAGGGTCTGGTTTAACTCCCATAGCTTGTAATATTATATTACCAATCTCACGAGACTCATGAGCGCCCATAATAAATTGCTGTTCACCTTGATCTTTAGAAGACTGACCTACACCAGCTTGTTGTAAAGCTTCTTGTCTTCCTCTAATGTCGTCTGCGTTACCAATCTTCTTGTATGCTTCTCTTACTTGATGAAGTACTGCATGTAAAGCCACGTCAGACAAAGCACTAGGTGCTCCTGTTTGACCTAACGTTTCATGAATACCAAGCATACCTTCAAAGAATTGCGCAACAGATTCAGTTTGAAAATTACCTTCTTCTATCTGCTTAAGCATTTCCTCTCTTCTAACTTGTACATCAACACCTTTATTGTCATAAGCAAATCCATCAAACTTTTCTTGAAGTAATCTTGACATTGTGTTACTGTCACTCATGAGCTGCATCTTCACGTTGTAAGGTATTCTTATTTTCTTCATTGCACTAGGCCTTGAAAGACTGTCAGGATTATTTGGATCAACAGTCTCACGAGTTGCAGCTGTATTAACATCAAATACTTGAGGACCAATTTCATCTAGCATTTGCCACATTGCTGGTGTTCTTTCGTCCTCAGGTACAGCCATTAAAGCTTGTATCAAAGGTGCTGGAGAAACCAATGTGTCACCACCTACTTGACTAGCAGCTGGACCTTGATCTAAACGTCCAACCTCGCCAATATTTGGAGACTCTGTGGAGCTTTCATAAGTAGGATACTCTCTTCCTTCACTAAATGCAGGAGTTGAATCAACAATTGGTGTACCCATTGCATCAGCAGGATTTTGAACTTGAATAGAGTCTTGAACACCACCATAAACATCATCTATAAGAGATTGATTGTTTAACTTAGAAGCATTTTGCTCTAGTAATTGAAGCTCAAGTCTAGCCTTACGGCCTGCTAGTTCTTGTTCTCTTGATCCAACTTGCCCAGCTTGAGATCTTTCAATACCAGCAACTTCATTTTGTTTACGTGCAATACGTACTTGCATTTCATTTTCTGCAGAAGGGTTATTGCCGTAAGCTATTTCTTTTCTTACAGCATTTGACTCCTCTCTGACAGTAGGTGCTGTATCATAAAAACCTTTCATGTTAAACTTAGCTTCGCTTAAGTTTGTTTTTTGATTAGCTGAACTGCTATAGCCGCCCGACTTCGCCATATATAACTCCTATTTTAATATCCTTCATAAGGTCTGTCACCTTTCAAATGTCTACCTACTAATGGTATAAAGTTCTTACCATAGTATAAAGCAGTAGAGTACTTACCTTCAATAAGGTTTCCAACAACTCTTTGTGTATTCTTAATTGTACCACCAGTTGGTCCACCAAACTCATCAAGAGTATGGCCAAAGAAATTGCCCATTTTATCTAACGTTGTTTCATTATATCTTGGATTACTAGTATATATAGGATGTACATAGTCTAACAACCTATGTCCTGTACCTAGTAAACCTGAAGCACTTAAACCTCTTTGAGCTGTCTTCAAATTTGTATCCACATAAGGACTATGAGTACCAAATTTCCATTGGTCTTTAGCTTCTTGACCTATTAAAGCAAGTGCCATCATAGTAGCAGCAACTGCAAAAGCTTGATACTTAATTGTTGGATCTGTTTTCTTAGCTCTCTTATACAGCTTTGGTATGATGTGAGAAGTAAATGTTGATAAGAAACCTTGGTACTGAGTAAGCAATCTAAAATGAGGATTAGAATACCACAACGGTCTATCAATAGACGTTGGTCTTGCTAACGCGTTGTCAACAAAAGATATTCTAGCATCTTCTAAAGTATTATAAAGATCAGCATGATTCTTAAATATATACTCATGCATTACTCTTGTATCTAATCTCTCACCATCTTTAGCAACGAAGCCTTCAGTTCTTGATTCCTGTAGTTTACTAACCTCTGACATGACTAACTTAAATTGTCTTGCAGTCTTTACAGGATCAATGTTCATCTCTCTTAGTCTTTCATAAGCATCATTAGCATAGTTACTATTTTGCTTTCCAACTTCATAAAAACCTATAATAGTTTCTATATCAGTAAAGATAGCATCATTAGCTATAGCAAGTCGAGCAACCCTAGATCCATCTGTTAAAAACTTTAGACCGTTTAAACGGAAAAATGATTCCATTATATGAGTCTTAATTTTATTAGATTGATAAGAGGCTGCATCAATATCAACAGCACCTAGTACACCATGCTGGACTGATCCATACTCACCACCATAGAAAGATAACCTATTCATATTAATATCTTCTATAGTAATATCTTGAGCTGTATTTATAGGTCCAACAAAGTTTGGATCTGATTGACTGTTTCTCTGTAAGATCCTAGGTGTAGGCATTACATCACTTAAGTTAGTATCAGTAGCAGTATCACCTTTAAGTATTTGCTTACCAGTTCTAAGTTCTCCAGCATAATGTTTAAAGACATCTGTAACACCTTGTCTAACAACATTGATTAAACCTTTATTGTAAGCTGCACCAACCATAACTAAACCTAGTTCTGGCAGTGATGCTAACATTGAAGTATCTAATTGAGTCAGTGTATTAAAGAAAGTAATATTGTCTTGCGCCTTCTTAAGTGCTTGATTCTTTATAGCTTTGTACCTACCTCTTTGTGTATCAACAGAGTTTTTAATAACAGCAGCTATGTTTGGATCCCACTTATCACCCATTGCTCTCTTAGTCATCATGATCATTTTGTTTAGCTTGATATCATCTTTACCTAGATATTTCATATCCATAGAGTAGTTAATCATATCGTGTATATTGCTTTCTAACTTTCCAAAGTGATCAGTGTGTAGAAACTCCTGCATGTTAGGGTTTTTATTAACATTTAATGTGACAGCATTAGTTGCTCCCGCACTAGTAGTAGTGTTGTAAGTATTGTCTTGTAGTATTTCCATTTGACCTTGACCTTCAAACACTAGTCTGTTATACAAACTCTCAGCATTTTTTCTACTCAAACCTTTATGAACAGCTCCTGTATCAGGATGTGTCCAGTCTTTCTGTAAACCAGCAATGAATCTTCCTTTACCTTTAAGTACTGAAGAAGTATTTAGCTTAGCTGAATTGAAAAACCAATCTTCAATTCTTCCAATCTCCATACCAGTATTAGCAGCAACAGTATTACGTAACATATCAGTAAGCGATGTCATTCTTTTATGTATAGCTTCTAACCTTCCATTTGTTTCTTTAAATTGTAGTCTGTGCTCTGCCATCGTTCTTGGATTGTTCTTATCCATTGCAGCATTTTTACTATCAATAAACTCTTTAAACTTTTTAGTAGCATCTTCAACACCTTTACTAGTATTAGCATTACCAAGAGTACTAAGTAAGGCTTGCTTTAAATTTGAAGCCTCAGTTCTATAGCCTTGTGTTAAACGTCCTTTAACTTTTTGAAAACCTACTCCAACAGCCATTGCCATATTAGCAGGTGCAAAAGTTTGTAGTAATGCAGATAAATATTTCTTTGCTGTATTATCAAGGTCAGGATCTTGCAAGTGTTTACCAGCTAAGATAGAACCATACTTTTGAAATGCTTGTCTAGGTAATTTCTTTGCTTTCTCCCATAGAGATAACTTACCTACAGTAACACCATCTTCACCAACAGTTCCTTTACCCTCTCCTGTTTTTACTTCATTGTTAACTTGGTCTTGTATAGTAGACTCTGCACCAGCAAAACCACTGTCGTAATCATCAATCATTTCTTGGTGAATATCTTCAACATCAATAAATCCAGGTTCAAATGTAGAACCTTTAAATCTCTTAGATTTCTTTACAGATTTATTACTTCTTGATCTAGGATTTTGTATTCTAAAAAGCTCTGCTTCAGTAACTCCTTCTGCAATAATATTACCATCTGCGTCTATAACATTTCCAATTGTTTCACCTTGCTTATTAGTAGTATAATTAAAAAATCCACTTTCAGCATTAGTACCAGCAGTACTATAATCTGATTGCATCTTCTTAATAGATCCATAACCACTAGCAGTATTCATTGTACCACCTAGCGTACCACCCATAATTGCTCCACCAATGGCAGCATTTTTAGCTATGTTTTGAAACTCTTTCCAGTCCATTTCTTTTTCAGAACCTACTACAGATCCAATATAACTACCAGTTTCCTGAAGACCTTCAGTTAATCCTTCTAATCCCATGCCTTTAGTAACACCTAGTCCAAACTCTTTTAGTATTAAATTCTTTTTGATTTGTACATCAGCATGACCAGCCATAGCTTTAACAAAGTCTGTTACTCCAGCTATTTTAGAATCAGCAATATCTTGTTTAACTCGAGCCATAACACCTTGTCTTGCAACATTTTGCTGACTAGAATTCAACTTAATAAAATTAGAAGAAGATTCTAGTACATCCATTTCTTTTTTAATGTACTGTTCTTCTAGTTGTTTCATTCCGTCTTTCTTCATTAGCTGTGACGGTTTCATGATACCTTTTAAACCAAGTCTATCTAGTATTGACATAAACAATCCAGCTGTAACAGCTACCTTAGGATCTTTAGTATTAATATCTCCTTCCATATTGTTGAAAACTTCACCAGCATAAGCTGCTGCTATAGGAGTTATACCTATTGCTGCACCAGCTACTGCCGCTAAGCCTGTTGCACTAGCTCCTACAGCTAACGTACCAGCAACACCACCACCAATAATTCCTAACATCCAAGGTATAGATACACCAGCTAAACCTAATACATAGTCAGTAGCATTCTCACCAAACTCTACGTTGTCAATGTTCTGTACAAACTTAGGTAGTCTCTTCATACTCTCAGCTTGAGATTCTGCATTTAACATACCTTGCTCATACCAATCTTGATTATTAGTAATACTTCCTAACAAAGACAATGCTCCACTAGTAGCTTCTTTCATACTAGCCCAGCCTTGAACTAACCCAGACCTGAAAACATTAGTAGCATTTCCATCAAAGTCCATGTCGTCATGTTTGTATGTAACTGATCTATCCATATAACGATTTATAGAACCATAAATATCTGAATTTATTTTAGCTTCACTAAGCTGCCATTCATTCATAGCTTTTTTCTTATATACCGGAGTGATTTCTTTGCCATACTTATCGACTATAGTAGAGTCATCTAAGTCTTTATCAATCTTAGCTTTTGCTTTACCCCACTGAGTAGTCTCAGTATCAAGACCCATAAGAGTATTGAAATGCCTAGTCTCATAAGCACGACGATCTTTTTCAGAAGTAAAGTAATTAGGTTTAAGAACACCATTAGAATACAACGACGTAGCAAATGACTGACCATTACTATCTTGTAAGTCAGCTATGTACCTGTCGTACTCATCCTTCTCTCCTGTTTTAACAAGATTATTATAGCCAAGCTCTCTAGCAAGTTTATAAAATTGTTTCTTTTGAACCTCGCCACCTGGCTCACCAGCTTTATAAGCCTGACCAGGTAGTCCAACATGCTCTGTTTCGTAAGCGTTCATACCCTTTATTCTATAGCCTTGATCTCCTGCTACTTCATCATAAAGAGTATCACCATCTTCCCAGCGAACAGTCCTGTTCTCCCCATCTATGTCAACGTCTTGATATAACGCAGCGCCGACAAAACCAGTAGTGTTAAACCTTGGTTGATCATTTGGTCCGTCTATTTTAATCTCAAGCATAACATCTCCTGTTTAATCTACTTTGGTTCTTGAAATAATTCCATATTACGTTTCTTAAAGAACTCATAACCATCACCTTTTTCTACCCATAATCTTGAAAATTGTAGGAACCCACTAGTAGGAATCTTCTTTTGCTTCTTAGCCATTATGTCCCACATTTCCTTGTCATCAGGAGTCATACTAGTCCAATGCTTCTGTAATTGCGACCAAGTTTGTTCGTTGCTAGGTCTTGTTACTTCATTAAATGTTCCAACTGTTTCTGCTGAACTATCAAAGCTTGGGTTAGTTTGAATCTGATCATTGATTATACTCTTAACCATCATGGTAGATTCACCAGCATACTCGCCTTCTGGATCATTAGTATAATGCTGAAGCATTACAGAACTAATACCAGATTTAGATAAGTTTTGTCTAACTACCTGCTCTTCTCTCCAAGAATCAAACGTAGATCTATTAACCTTACCTGTTCTAGTATAATTTTGATACTGCTGTTCTCCATACTCATTAACAAGACTTGCCATAGCAATCAAAGCACTTTGAGGTATTTGTTCTATATCATAATTACCAGCATTATCAACCACTGAAAACTTTTTAGCATGATCAAGAATCATTGCTTCAATTTGAGGCTGAGCAATTCCAAAGTTTGAATTTTTAAATTCATCTGAACCAGCACGATTATCAAACAATGCAAGCATTCCGTCAGTCATAATCTTAGCTTCTTTGTGAAGTGCTACAGTATTATTTGGAGTTAGTTTTTCATAGTACTCTCTAATTTCTGTAGCTCTTTTAACATCACCAGCAGCTTTTACTCTAGCCTGATATATCTCATTGTTCTTATCAACCTTAGCAAAGTCATGCTGAAGAAGTGTTATATCTTTACTACCACCTGCTCTGTAAGCAACAATAGATTCAGGAGTATACCTAGTTCTAAGATCTAGATCTGCTGCGTCTGGGTTCTGTTCAATAAGATGTTTGATATTACCTGACTTCATATACTTAACAACAGAGTCAGCAGTGTACTTAGATCTTAAGTTTATTTCTTTATTCTGCTCTGCTAATGCAAGTGCTGCAACTCTTTCTGCATCTCCTTGATCGTTACGATCTTTAGCATACTTAACACCAGCTCCTTGTAAAGCTCCTTCTAATCCTGCAGCAGCAGCTGTATACCACTTACCTGTCTGCAAATAATTTGAGGCAGCTCTAATCAAAGCTGTAGCAATCTCTGGTTGGTCAACATAAAATTTTCTTATGTTATCAACCCAATTCTTTTTGTCTTCTTCAGTCTTTAACTCTGGAACTTTAGCTAATTCAGTTGTTACTTCTACTGCATCAGCAGGAGCATCAGCAGATATCTGAGTAGCTACAGCAGTAATTTCTGCATTAAGATCACCAGAAATCGTTTCAGTTTCTCTATCTAATAAAGATACATCTATACCACCACTTGTAGCTGTACTTGTAGCTGCACTTTCAGCATTAGCTTGAGCTGCAGGAATATCAGTATTCATTAGAACAGTTGAAGCAGTATCAAGTTCTTTAGTAGCAGCAGCTTTAAAATTCAAAGCATTATTTTCAATGTCACTACCGTCAAAAAATCCTTTTTCTTCAGCTTCAGCGTTAAGCTTAGCCATAATAGTCTTGTTCTTACCAAGAGCTATATCATAAAAATCAGCTTTGTCTTGACCATATTGTTTTATATATGCATCACGATTTCTTAAGTACAAACTAAAACCAGGATCATCTTTAAACTGCTCAGCTTTTTTAGCTTGTTCAGCAGCTTCTTTAGCTTTTATTTCTTGTCCTTGGACAACCATGTCATCAAATACACTAGTATCTCTAGCATTTAAGTTCTGTAATCTTAGTTGTTCATTAGCAGCATCTTCACCATAAGTTCTTTTATATAACTCAGGGTTTCTATTGTAAGCAACACTAGATGTTCTAGGAGCTTCAGCTGGATATATAGCTGGCTCATCTTTTGGCCTTGCATTCCAATCAGTAGCTGCTTTATTAGTAGCTGCTTGTATAGATTTGTAAGTATTACCCTCTAAAGGCATACCATCAGGATCAGTCATTGAATCAAAAACACCAGCCATATCGTCAAACTTACTACTGTAGCCTTGTGTTAATTCATATTCCATAGGTTCTGTTGGTGTGAATTTACCTGCATTTGGATAATTGCTTGCCATTAGTAAAGGTTCC
>Ga0115000_10004297_pt1 | contig 11694 bp, 7 predicted proteins | sample ArcticOcean_MG_C_6_FD_89690 | JGI IMG/M metagenome (GOLD analysis project Ga0115000, IMG submission 89690) | Marine microbial communities from western Arctic Ocean - ArcticOcean_MG_CB8_128 | ecosystem: Environmental > Aquatic > Marine > Oceanic | place: Arctic Ocean: Canada Basin | collected... | reverse complement strand
AATGTGCAAAAGCCTTATTCGACTCTGCCATTTTATGTACATCTTCTCTTTTTTTAACTGCTGATCCTTTTTTTTCATAAGCATCATAAATTTCATTAAAAATTTTATCTGCCATGTGTTTATTTTTTCTTTTCCTAGAAGCACCTACTAGCCATCTGATAGCTAAAGCTTGAGCTCTTTTAGATTTAACCTCCACAGGAACTTGATATGTTGCGCCCCCCACTCTTCTCGATCTAACTTCAACAGTAGGTCTGATATTGTTTATCGCTTCATTAAATATATTTATTGGCTCTTCTTTTGTTTTTGATTTAATTTTTTCAATTGCTTCATAAACTATTTTTTCAGCAATACCTTTTTTACCATCATACATTATCGAGTTAATTAATTTTGGAATTATTGTTGATTTAAATTTTGGATCAACTAAAGCAACTTTTAAGGGTGCACTTCTTTTTCTAGACATAATTATTTACCTTTTTTAGTTCCATATAAAGATCTACGTTTTTTTCTATCGGCAACACCTTGAGTATCTAAATTACCTCTAAGGATATGGTAACGAACACCAGGTAAATCTTTAACACGACCACCTCTAATTAATACAACAGAGTGTTCTTGTAGATTATGACCTTCACCAGGAATATAAGCTGTAACTTCAAAGCCATTTGAAAGTCTAACTCTTGCAACTTTTCTTAAAGCAGAATTAGGTTTTTTTGGAGTTGTTGTATAAACTTTTACACAAACACCCCTCTTAAGTGGTTGTTTTTCTAGAGCCGGAACCTTGTTCCTAGCAATCGGTCTAATTCTTTTTTTTCTTAACAACTGATTAATAGTTGGCATAATTTTAAATTTTTAAATTTATTTATTTTTGAAAGAAATAACTGACAGGTTATTAAGTGGCAGCGTTTAGTGCATTAAAGCACTACATTCCAACCAAAAACATGGTCAAAGTACTATAGAATTTTTTTTTGTCAAATTAAAACGGCAATTTTAATCGATATTTTTACTGATTTACTGAAGTTTCTGGAGTTTCTGGAGTTTCAATTTTTTGTTGCTCAGATATGTATTTATCGTCTTTTTTATGAGCTTTTATGTTCCATGTATTTTTAACATGACCAGTTCCTGCGGGAACTAATCTACCTACAATCACGTTTTCCTTTAATCCCATTAATGTATCAACTTTGCCTCTGATTGCGGCATCGGTCAAAACTCTTGTAGTTTCTTGGAATGAAGCAGCAGAAATAAATGATTCAGTTTGAAGAGATGCTTTAGTTATCCCCATTAACACCCTTTCTCCAGATGCTGGTGTCTTACCTTCTGCCTTTAGTTTTTCATTAGCATCATCGAACTTGATCTTATCAATAATCTCACCTGGTAAATAAGTAGAATCTCCAGTTACTTTAACTTCAATTTTTTTTAGCATTTGCCTTAATATAGTTTCAATATGTTTATCATTAATAACTACTCCCTGAAGTCTATAAACTTCTTGAACTTGATTAACAAAATATTCTGTTAATTCTTCAACACCTAAAATTCTTAAAATATCATGAGGTAATGGCTGACCATCAAGAAGATACTCGCCTTTTTTAATTTTTTCTCCTTGGTTAAAATTAATATGTTTACCTTTTGGAATTAGATAATTTGAAGGGTCACCATCAGCTGGCTGAATAGAAATTCTCTGTTTACCTCTAACTTCTTTTCCAAATAAAACTTGCCCATCATTTTCTGCAATAATTGCACTATCTTTTGCTTTTCGTGCTTCAAATAATTCAGCAACCCTAGGCAATCCTCCAGTAATATCTTTTGTTTTAGTTGTTTCTTTTGGTAATCTCGCAATTATATCACCAGCAAATATTTTTTGTCCATCTTCTACTGATAAGATTGAGTCTGGAACCAAATAATATCTAGCTTCATTATCATCAGCTTTTTTAATAACTTTTCCTTTGTTGTCTCTTAAGGTAATTCTTGGTTTTAAATCTGTATTTTTAGATTGTGATCTCCAGTCGATAACAGATTTTGATGAAATACCTGTAGCATCGTCGGTTGTTTCTTGTAAAGAAATACCATCTACTAAATCAACAAATCCAGCTATACCACTTCTTTCAGCTATAACTGGTGTTGTATAAGGATCCCATTCACAAATTTTTGAATTTGATTTAATTTTATCACCATTTTTAAAAAATAATTTTGATCCATAGGGGACTTTATAAATAGCAACTTGAACTCCATTATCTCCTTCAATTGACAGCTGAGTATTTCTTCCCATAACGATTAAATTTTTTTTTGCATCCTCTAATAAATTTGAATTTATTATTTTTAAAGTTCCTTCACTTTTGTTTATAATTTGAGACTCTTGTTTAATGGAAGCAGATCCACCTGTATGAAAAGTTCTCATTGTTAATTGAGTACCGGGCTCACCAATAGATTGAGCTGAAATCATACCAATAGCCTCACCAACATGGACCATTTTACCTCTAGATAAGTCTCTGCCATAACAAGTAGCACAAACACCACTTTTTGAACTACAGGTCATTACTGAATATGCATTTATAAATTTAACACCAGCAGCATCAATTTTATCACAACCATATTCATCAATCATTTCATCTTTTTTAATTACTACTTTACCTGTAATAGGATTTTTAACATCAGTTGCAGTAACTCTTCCTAAGGCTCTTTCTGATAAACTGACCATAACATTTCCACCTTCTAAAATTTCTCCTAATTCAATAAAACCTGGATTGTCACATTTTATTTTTGAGATAGTTAAGTCTTGTGCAACATCACAAAGTCTTCTAGTTAAATATCCAGAACTTGCAGTTTTTAACGCAGTATCAGCCAAACCTTTTCTAGCTCCGTGAGTAGAGTTAAAGTATTCTAATGCAGTAAGGCCTTCTTTAAAATTTGAAATAATTGGAGTTTCAATAATTTCACCTGAAGGTTTGGCAATTAATCCTCTCATACCAGCTAACTGTTTCATCTGTGCCGCAGAACCTCTGGCGCCACTATCGGCCATCATAAAAACAGAATTAATTTTCATTCCATCTGGCGTATTTTCTGTAGCAGAAATACCTCTCATCATTTCACCAGCAACTTTATCTGTACACTTGGACCAAGCATCAACAACTTTATTATATTTTTCACCTCTGGTAATTAATCCTTCAGAATATTGTCCTTCAAAATCAGAAATTAATTTTTTAGTTTCGTTAATCAGTGTTTCTTTAGCGGCAGGTATAACCAAATCATCTTTACCAAATGATATCCCAGCTTTAAATGCATGTTTAAAACCTAAATCTTTCAAATTATCACAAAATATAACTGTAGCTTTTTGACCACAAAACCTAAATACACTATCAATGATTTCTGAAACTATCTTCTTAGGTAACAACTTGTCAATTAATGAAAATTTAATATCTTTATTTTTAGGTAATAAATTTGCCAATAGAAACCTTCCTGCAGTGCTAGTATATTTTTCTATCTTTTTATTTCCATTTTCATCTACAGTTTCAAACCTAGAAATAATAGTTGAATGGACTTTTAGTTCACTAGTTTCTAAAGCATGTTCAATTTCATTCGTATTTACAAAGTAACCTTCAATTTTATCAGTTTGAAATGGTGGTTGTGACAGATAGTAAAGACCAAGAATCATGTCCTGACTTGGCACAATAATTGGTTTGCCGTTAGATGGACTAAGAATATTGTTAGTTGACATCATTAAAACTCTAGCTTCTAATTGTGCTTCTAAGCTCAATGGAATATGTACAGCCATTTGGTCACCATCAAAATCCGCATTAAACGCGGCACAAGTAAGAGGATGCAATTCAATAGCATCACCTTCAATAAGTTTTGGCTCAAAAGCTTGAACTCCCAATCTATGCAAAGTTGGTGCTCTATTTAAGATAACAGGGTGTTCTCTTACTATAAGTTCTAAAGCATCCCACACTTCATCACCTTCCCTTTCAACTAATTTTTTTGCCTGTTTTATAGTTGATGCCAATCCAAGTTTATTTAATCTTGCATATAAAAATGGTTTAAATAATTCTAAGGCCATTTTTTTTGGAAGCCCACATTGATGGAGTTTTAAATCAGGACCTACAACAATTACTGATCTACCTGAGTAGTCAACTCTTTTACCTAACAAATTTTGTCTAAATCTTCCTTGTTTACCTTTTAGCATTTCTGCTAATGATTTTAGTGGTCTTTTTCCGGTACCAGTAATCACTCTGCCTCTTCTGCCATTATCAAATAATGCATCTACAGATTCTTGAAGCATTCTTTTTTCATTTCTCACTATGATATCAGGAGCTTTAAGATCCATTAATCTTTTTAGTCTATTATTTCTATTAATAACTCTCCGGTATAAATCATTTAAATCAGATGTCGCAAATCTTCCTCCATCTAAAGGTACTAATGGTCTAAGTTCTGGTGGAATTACAGGAATCACTGAAAGTATCATCCATTCTGGCTTATTTCCTGTTTCAATAAATGAATCTATTAGTTTTAATCTTTTAATTGATCTTTCTTCTGCTACTTTAGATTTTGTTTCTTTTATAGTTTTGGCTAACAATTCTCTTTCAGCCGGCAAATCAATTGATTTTAAAATTTCAAGGATTGCTTCAGCACCAATTCCAGCAGTAAACGATTCCTCACCAAATTCATCTTGGAATTTTGATAACTCTTCATCATTGATAATTTGACCTTTTTGCAATGGTGTTAAGCCTGGTTCAACTACTATAAAACTTTCAAAATACAAAACTCTTTCTACCTCTTTAAGTTTCATGTCTACGGCAAGAGAAATTCTACTTGGTAGAGATTTTAAGAACCAAATATGAGCAACCGGAGTTGCTAAATTGATATGACCCATTCTTTCTCTTCTTACATTTGATTTTGTTACCTCTACGCCACATTTTTCACAAATAATTCCTCTAAATTTCATTCTTTTGTATTTTCCACATAAACATTCATAATCCTTTATAGGACCAAAAATTCTTGCACAAAATAAACCATCTTTTTCTGGTCTAAAAGTTCTATAATTTATTGTTTCAGGTTTTTTAATTTCACCATATGTCCAAGATTTAATTTTTTCAGGGCTTGCTAAAGTAATCTTTATACTAGTAAAATTTTGTGCTTCCGATATTTCTGGGTTTTTAAATAGATCTGTTAATTCTTTTTTCATGATTAATTTAACTCCACATTTAAAGCTAAGGCTTTAATTTCTTTAACCAAAACGTTGAATGATTCAGGTATCCCTGACTCAAAATTTTCTTCACCTTTAACAATAGTTTCATAAACTTTAACTCTTCCTGCAACGTCATCTGATTTAACAGTAAGGATTTCTTGCAATGTGTAAGCGGCACCATATGCTTCTAGGGCCCAAACTTCCATTTCACCAAATCTTTGACCTCCCAATTGTGCTTTTCCTCCTAGAGGTTGTTGAGTAACTAAGCTATATGGACCTGTTGATCTGGCATGTATTTTATCTTCAACTAAATGATGAAGTTTTAACATGTAAATAGTACCAACAGTTACTTCCCTATCAAATTTTTCACCTGTTCGTCCATCCCATAAAAATGTTTGTCCAGAGCCAGGTAATTTTGCTAAATTTAGCATGTCTGTGACATCTTGTTCTTTAGCTCCATCAAATACAGGAGTAGCAATTGGAACACCATTTTGTAAATTTTCACATAGATCTCTAAATTCAGTTTTGTTCAATTTGTCTAGCTTATTATCAAATATTTCTTTCCCATATACTGATTTTAAAAAAGCTGAAATTTTTTCAGTTTTTTCTACTTTCTTTTTATTTTCATTTAACAAATTTTTCATTTGATCACCAAATTCTTTACAAGCCCAACCAAGATGAGTTTCTAAAATCTGTCCTACATTCATACGACTCGGTACCCCTAATGGATTAAGCACTATATCAACAGGCTTACCATTCTTTCTATATGGCATATCTTCTACTGGTACAATTTTACTAACAACGCCTTTGTTACCATGTCTTCCTGACATTTTATCACCAGGTCTTAATCTTCTTTTTATTGCAACAAAAACTTTAACCATTTTCATTACACTTGGTAGCAAATCATCCCCACTTCTAATCTTTAAAACTTTATCTTCAAATCTTTCAAGAATATCTTGTTTTGCTTTATTGTATTGATCTTTTAACTGAGCAAGAGTTGCTTCATCATTAACATTACTATTATTAATTTTAAATAATTCTGAAATGGTAAGATTATTAATAGAATCAAAGTTTAGTTGAGATCCTTCATTAAGATTTTTAATTTTTTTACTTAAAGTAGTGCCACTTAAAATTTGACTTGCTCTTTGTTTAATGCTTCTTTCTAAAATTTCTTCTTCGACTAATTTATCTTGTTGAACCACTTCAATTTCAGCTCTTTCAATAGTTATCGATCTTTCGTCTTTTTCAATACCGTGTCTATTAAAAACTCTAACATCAACTACCACACCGGCACTGCCTCTCGACATTTTTAAAGAAGTGTCAGTTACGTCAATAGCTTTTTCACCAAAAATAGATCTTAAAAGTTTTTCTTCAGGACCAGAAGCAGAATCTCCTTTAGGAGTAACTTTTCCAACTAATATATCGCCAGCTTTAACTTCAGCACCTATGTAAACAATTCCCGACTCATCTAGATTCTTAAGCGATTCTTCATTAACATTTGGAATATCTCTTGTAATATCTTCTTCGCCAAGTTTTGTATCTCTAGCCATTATTTCATACTCAACAATATGTATTGATGTAAACACATCGTCTGTAACACATCTTTCTGAAATAAGGATTGAATCTTCAAAATTATAACCTTGCCATGGCATAAATGCTACAGTAACATTTTTCCCCAAGGCTAATTCTCCAAGTTTTGTGGCTGGGCCGTCTGCAATAATGTCTCCAGATTTAACCTTGTCTCCAACTCGAACTAATGGTTTTTGATTTATACAAGTATTTTGATTTGATCTTTTAAATTTTTGTAAATTATAAATATCAACAGCAGATTTAGTAAAGTCCGTTTCTTCGGTAGCTTTAATTACAATTCTTTTTCCATCAATTTTATCAACAATACCTTCTCTTCTAGCAACAATTGTTACACCCGAGTCTAAGGCCACATCACTTTCAATGCCTGTACCAACTAATGGTGATTCTGGTTTTAATAATGGAACAGCTTGTCTCATCATGTTTGATCCCATTAATGCTCTGTTAGCATCATCATTTTCTAAAAAAGGAATTAAAGATGCAGCAACAGAAACAAGTTGCTTTGGTGAAACATCGATATAGTCAATATTCTCTGCTTTGGACAACATAAAGTTTAAGTTGTGTCTGCAAGAAACTAGGTCTTCTGTAATTTTTCCATTTTCATCTATTTTAGAGTTAGCTTGAGCAATAACAAATTTTGTTTCTTCCATTGCTGAAAGATATTCAATTTTATCTTCCACAACTGCATTCTTAACTTTTTTGTATGGACTTTCTATAAATCCATATTTGTTAATTTTTGCATATGTTGATAAACTATTTATCAAGCCAATATTTGGTCCTTCTGGAGTTTCAATCGGACATATTCTACCGTAATGAGTCGGATGAACATCTCTTACTTCAAATCCTGCTCTTTCTCTTGTTAGGCCACCAGGTCCTAAAGCTGATACTCTTCTTTTGTGAGTAATTTCTGAAAGTGGATTAGTTTGATCCATAAATTGAGAAAGTTGTGAAGTAGCAAAGAAATCTTTCAGCGATACTGTTAAAGGCTTTGCGTTAATTAAATCTTGTGGCATTGCAGATTCAATATCAAGTGTTGTCATTTTTTCTTTAATAGCACGTTCCATTCTGTAAACACCTATTCTTGCTTGATTTTCTACAAGTTCACCAACAGATCTAACTCTTCTATTTCCAAGATGGTCAATATCATCTACTTCATCTTTGCCATCTCTTAAATCGAGCATTTTGTGAATGATTGCTATAATATCATCATTTCTCAGAATCGTAATTTTGTCAGAACATTCCAAGCTAAGTCTTGAGTTCATTTTTACTCTTCCAACAGCAGAAAGATCATATCTATCGGAGCTAAAAAATAAATTATTAAATATTTGTATAGCTATTTCTTCCGTAGGAGGTTCTCCTGGTCTTAAAACTTTATAAATTTCTGTAATAGCTTCAGACTTATTTTCGTTTTTGTCATTAAAAATAGTAGTTAAGAGATAAGGACCTTTGTTTATAGAACTAGTAGTAGATATTTCAATTGTAGAAATTTTAGCATCTGTGATGGTTTTTAATATAGTATCATTAAGTTCAGTTCCAATCTTAAAGTTTTCTTCTTCATCAATTTTAATATCCTTGTGAAGAAACTTCCCAAACAAAGATTCATGAGTTACAAATATATCTTTTAATCCATCATTAGATAATTTTTTTGCAGTTATGTAATTAATTTTATCACCTAACTTAATTACAATTTTTCCTGTTTTTGCATCGGTAACTTCCTCAGAAAAATTTTTAGTTTTATAGTTTTCAGGATTAAATTTTGTTTTCCATTTACTGGTTTTTTGATTGAAAGTAAAAGTTTCTTTTTGATAGAATTCATTGACAATATCTGACTTAGAAAATCCTAGAGCCATTAATAAAGTAGAAGCAAATATTTTTTTCTTTCTATCAATTCTAAAATAAAGAAAATCTTTTACATCATATTCAAAATCCAACCATGAGCCTCTGTTTGGAATAACTCTACAATTAAATAATAATTTACCACTAGCGTGAGATTTCCCTTTATCATGATCAAAAAAAACTCCTGGACTTCTATGCATTTGATTTACAACAACTCTTTGAACACCGTTAGTTATAAAAGTGGCACTATCAGTCATCATGGGCACCTCACCCATGTAAACTTCTTGTTCTTTTGCAGATAAAATGTCTTTGGTGTTATTTTCCTGATCAATTTCATATACGACTAATCTCATAGTACATTTTAATGCAGAAGAATAATTTAAGCCTCTTTGAATACATTCCTCAGTATCAAATTTTGGTTTTTCTAATCTATAAGAAACATATTCTAGGGTTGCTCTATCATTTAAATCTTCTATAGGAAAAATACCCTTAAAAACTCTATCAAAACCTTTGACTGATTGTTCGTCCATATCTTTTTTATATTCAGTTAATTGCTTATATGAATTTTTTTGAACTTCTATTAAATTTGGAATTGACAAGCTTTCTTTAAGCTTACCGAAATTTTTCCTGATATTTTTTTTTTGAGTAAATGATAACTGCATCTATACTATACTACTGACTAATAAATTAATCAGTATTTTAATTCTTTCTATTAATTTACTTAAGTTCTACTTTAGCGCCAGCTGCTTCAAGCTTAGCTTTAATTTCTTCGGCATCTTTTTTATTAACACCAGATTTTACTTCTTTTGGTGCCGCTTCTACTAAATCTTTGGCTTCTTTAAGTCCTAATGATGTTGCTGCTCTAACTTCTTTAATAACATTAATTTTTTTATCACCTGCTGAAATCAACATAATTGAAAATTCACTTTTTTCTTCTTCAGGTGCCGCTCCTGCTGCTGCTGGTGCAGCTGCAGCCATGGCTGTAACTCCCCATTTTTCTTCAAGTTGTTTTGAAAGTTCAGCTGCTTCAACTACAGTTAAACTTGATAAGTCTTCGATAATTTTGTTAAGATCAGGCATATAAATTTACCACTTTAGTTAGATTGTTTTTTTAGAAATTTCTGGGCTCAAAATACTCATTTTTTCAGAACGTGCAAGTAAAATACTTATAAATTTTGAAGCTGGTGTGGCTAAAATACCTGCTATTTTGGTTCTAGCTTCATCAAGTGTAGGCAAATTAGCTACATTTTCAACTGCGGCAAGATCTAGGATCTCATTTCCCATGATTCCACCTAAAAGTTTAAGATTTTCATTATCTTTTGAAAATTTAGATAAAATTCTGGCTGAAATAATTGCATCACTTGAAAATGCTACAGCAGTAGGGCCAGTAAATAAATTTGATAACTCTTTACATTTAGTTTTTTCAAGCGCAATTTTCGTAATTCTATTCTTTGTAATCTTAAATTGTATTCCATGTTTTCTCATTTTAGATCTTAATTCATCAAGTTGAGACATATTTAAACCTTGGTAATGTGTTACCATAACGGCTTCACTATTTTCAAATTGAGAAGTTATTTCTGATATATAATTTTTTTTTTGTTCCTTGTTCATCATAATTATATACTTTTCCCTATCTTAACTTTGTAAGATACACCCATACTTGATGTAATAAATAAATTTTTAATTAAGTCACCTTTTAAAGTGTTATTTCCTTTTTCTTTTTCAAGTACATCTAAAATAGCATGATAATTTTTTAATAATTGGTCATCATGAAATGATTTTTTTCCAATGCTAACTCCAATATTTCCATCTTTATCATTTCTAATTTCAACTTGTCCAGATTTTGCATCTGTTACAGCTTGTTTTATATTTTCTGACACTGAACCAAGTTTTGGATTTGGCATTAAGCCTTTGGGTCCTAAAATTTTTCCAAGTTTTGATAGTTTAATCATCATACCTGGAGTACTAATTAATTTTTCAAAGTTTAGTTCTCCACCTTTAATTTTTTCAATAAATTCTTCTCCTCCAACAATGTCTGCTCCAGCATCTTTAGCTTCTTGAATTTTAGTTTCTTCACATACAACAGCAACTTTGAGTTTTTTCCCAGTTCCACCAGGCAAATTTACAACTGTTCTTATGTTAACTTCACCTTTTTTTTGTTTATTATTCACTTGGAAACTTAAGTCAACAGACTCGTCAAATTTAGTTGTGCAATTTTTTTTGACCACTAATAATAATTTTTCAATAACTTCAGCTCCTTGGTTTTTAGTTTTTTCAGGTAATTTTTTAAATCTTTTAGATGACATTATCCTTTTACCTCAATTCCCATAGATCTTGCTGATCCTGAAATAATTTTAACAGCTTGTTCTAAATTATTTGCATTTAAATCTTCCATTTTATTTTTAGCTATTTCTTCTGCTTGTTTTTTAGTTATTGATGCTACTATAACTCTACCAGGTTCTTTTGATCCACTTTTAAGCTTTGCCGCTTCCTTAATAAAATGTGAAGCTGGTGGTGATTTTATAATAAAATCAAATTTTTTATCTTTATAAACTGTAATAACAACAGGTACTGGTTTGCCCATGAATGCTTTTGTCTTTTCATTAAAAGCTTTACAAAATTCCATTATGTTTATTCCTCTTTGACCCAACGCAGGGCCAACGGGAGGTGCTGGATTTGCTTGACCACCTTTGATCTGCAATTTTACATATCCACTTATTTCTTTTTTAGCCATTAACTTTCTTTCTCAACTTGATTAAATTCTAAATCTACTGGTGTAGGTCTACCAAAAATAGATACTGAAACCTTTAGTCTAGATTTTTCTTCATCTACCTCTTCGACAAGTCCACTAAATGAAGCAAACGGTCCATCTACAACCTGAACTTTTTCACCAATATTGTATTCTATACCAGACTTTTGCTGTGTTACGCCATCTTTTATTTGTCCTAGTATTTTCTCAATTTCTTTATCAGAAACGGGTGTTGGAACACCGCTTGAACCTAAAAAACCACTGACTCTCTTAATACTTTTAATCATATGGTATAAATCATTATCCATTTCTGATTTAATCAAAACATAGCCTGGAAAATATTTTTTTT
>Ga0115000_10004294_pt1 | contig 11706 bp, 13 predicted proteins | sample ArcticOcean_MG_C_6_FD_89690 | JGI IMG/M metagenome (GOLD analysis project Ga0115000, IMG submission 89690) | Marine microbial communities from western Arctic Ocean - ArcticOcean_MG_CB8_128 | ecosystem: Environmental > Aquatic > Marine > Oceanic | place: Arctic Ocean: Canada Basin | collected... | reverse complement strand
TTTTATTTGGGTCAGAAGGATTTGGTATGAGAGAGCATACTGGTAAGTACACTGATTTTTTAGTTAAGATTGATATTAATAAAAATGTTGAAAGTTTAAATATATCAAATAGCGCAGCTATAGTCTTTCATCATCTAAGTTATTTAAAAAATAAAATATGAAGACTTTTATTCTTTGTGGTGGTTTTGGTACAAGACTAGATTATGAGGGAACTCTAATGGCTAAACCTATGGTTCGTATAGGGAAAGAACCAATATTAATGCATATAATTCAAAACTATATTGACCAAGGAATTAATGAATTCATTTTTTGCCTAGGACATAAATCTAATACGATTATTAAATACTTTCTTAAAGAAAATAAAAAAAAAATTAAGATTATAAAAAAAGAAAAAGAAAATATAAAATTTCTATATGAGAATAATAAGATAAAATTTATTGGAAATTTAATTTATACCGGCCTAAATACTGGAACGGGTGGAAGAATTAAAAAAGCATATAAAAAAATGAATTTAAATGAAGATATTATGATGACTTATGGAGATGGTCTTTCAAATGTTTCAATAAAAAAATTAATTAATTTCCATTACAAAAATAATGCTAAAGTTACACTCACTGCAGTAAAACCCAAAGAAAGGTATGGTATTTTAAAAATTAAGAATAATAAAATTACTTATTTTAATAATGAAAATAAAAAAACAAATACATATGTTAATGGTGGGTATTTCGTAATAGATAAATCTTCAATCAAAAAGATAAATAATAACAACACTTATTGGGAACAGGGTCCACTCAATTTTTTTGCTAAAAAAAAACAATTGCTTGCTTTCAAACATGAAGGCTTTTGGAAGAGCTTAGATACTCTTAAAGATAAAAATGATTTTAATAATCTTTATAAAAGTAAAAAAAAATCCCCATGGAAAATATAAAACAATTAAAAAAATTTTGGTCTAAAAAAAAAGTATTTATAACGGGCCATACTGGTTTTAAAGGATCTTGGTTAAGTATAATTTTAACTTATTTGGATTCATCAATTGATGGTTATTCTTTAAAACCTAGAAAAAATAGCTTGTTTAATAAATCAATGATTTCACAAAAATTAAAATCTAATACTTATGCAGATATAAATGATTTAAGAAAATTAAAAAAAAAGATTAAAGCTTGTAAACCAGAAATAATATTTCACTTAGCAGCACAACCACTGGTAATTGAATCGTATGATGAACCTTTAAAAACATTAAATACAAATATTATAGGAACGGCAAACCTTCTTGATAGTATTAGAAATATTAAATCAATTAAGTCAGTGGTTATAATCACTACAGATAAAGTTTATAAAATTAAAAAAGACAACAGGCTCTATAAAGAATTAGATCAGTTGGGTGGCTTTGACCCCTACAGTGCTTCAAAAGTGGGAGCTGAAATAGTTGTAGAAAGTTACATAAAATCTTTCTTTAAGAATTCAAATTTAGAAAATAAAATATCTACAGCAAGAGCGGGTAACGTTATTGGTGGAGGTGACTTTTCTGAAAATAGATTGATTCCGGATATAATTTCTGCAATCAACAATAAAAAAAAACTAAAGATAAGAAACCCCAATCACATAAGACCATGGCAACATGTTCTCGATCCATTAATGGGCTATTTAATTTTGGCAGAAAAACAATACACTAATAAAGTGGATAATAATGAACACTCATGGAATTTTGGACCTAATAAAAATAATTTTAAAAAAGTAATTGATATTGTTAAGTATATTAAAACCTCACAACAATTTGAATATATTTTAACAAAAAATAATATTAATTTTAAAGAAACCAAAATACTTAAATTAAATAGTCTTAAAGCCAAAAAAAAACTAAATTGGACTTCAAAATGGAATTTAACAAAATCAATAACAAAAACCTTGGAATGGAACAAAAATATCCAAAAAGGTATTTCTGCAAAAGATATGTGTGAGTGTCAATTTTTAATGTATATAAATAAAAATTAATTATGAAAAATAAAATCACAAAAATCCCATATGGTAAAAATGTTTACGATAATAATGAAATAAATGCTGTAATTAAAACTCTTAAAAAATCTACACAAATGGGCAGTGCTGTTGAAAGTTTTGAACAAAAAATTTCAAAATTATTTTCAAAAAAGTTTGGGTTAATGGTTAATTCTGGATCTTCAGCTTTAACACTTGCTCTAAAGGTAATGGATTTTAAAAAAGATAGTGAAATTATAACTCCCTGCTTAAATTTTGGTACAGCAGTATCATCAATAATGTTAAGTAATTTAAAACCAATTTTTGTTGATTGTGAAATTGAAACCCTACAAATTGACATAAAAAAGATAGAAGAAAAAATTACAAAAAAAACTAAGGCCTTATTAATTCCAAATTTAATTGGCAACCTTCCTAATTGGGCAAAAATAAGAAAATTAGCAAATAAACATAAGCTAATGGTAATTGAAGATTCTGCAGACACATTGGGAGCGACAATTGGTAATAAACCAAGTGGCAGATTCAGCAATATATCAATAACAAGTTTTTATGGGTCTCATATTATAAGTTGTGCAGGTAATGGGGGAATGTTTCTAACAAATGATAAAAATTTTTTCACTAGAGCAAAAGTCCTAAGAAGCTGGGGAAGAATGTCTACATTAATTAAAGACTCAGAAAATATCAATAAAAGGCTTGGTATTAAGCTAAAGGGTTATGATTATGATAGAAAATTTGTTTTTTCTGAAGCTGGTTATAATTTTGAACCTTCGGAAGTTGGTGCATCTTTTGGTCTTATTCAATTAAAGAAATTTAAAAAATTTAATATGTTAAGAAATCGTAATTTTAAATTACATTTTGATTTTTTTAAGAAATTTAAAAATCATTTTATAGTTCCAAAAATTGAAAAAAATGTAAAGACTAATTTTTTAGCCTACCCTATTATACTAAAAGATAACTTAAATTTTTCACGAAAAGAAATTCAAATTCATCTAGAAAAAAATAATATACAAACAAGACCTATTTTTAGTGGTAACACTCTAAGACATCCTGCTTTTTCAAGTTTGATTAATAAAACAAATAAATTAAACTCATTCATAAATTCGGATTATATTATGAAGTATGGGCTACTGATTGGTTGTCATCAAGGTTTAACTATAAAAAATATTTCACACATACAGAATGTAATAATTAATTTTATTAATAAAAAAGCGAAGTGAATAAAAATATAAAAGATATAAGAACAAATATTTTAAAGCTTACTTATAAAGCAAAATCATCTCATATAGGTAGTTGTCTATCAATAGTTGAGATATTAGCAGTCTTATATAATAATATTTTAAAAAAAAAAGACAGGTTTATTCTAAGCAAAGGTCATGCTGCATTAGCTCTTTATTGTACGCTTTACGAAAAAAAATATATATCACTTAAAATATTAAACTCTTTTGGATCTAATAAGTCTATTCTCATGAATCATGTGAGTCATAAAGTTAATGGTGTAGAGTTTTCAACTGGATCTTTGGGGCATGGGTTGCCAATAGCTGTAGGCAAAGCTCTTAAATTTAAAACAAATAAAGAAACAAACAAAGTTTATGTCTTAATGAGTGATGGTGAAATGAATGAAGGTACAACTTGGGAGGGCTTATTATTTGCCAGTCATCACAAGTTGGACAATTTGAATATAATAATTGATTATAACAAAATTCAAAGCATGGACTTTGTGAATAAAGTTGTTGGTATTGAACCCTTAAAATCAAAATTTTTATCTTTTGGTTGTAATGTTAAAGAAATTAATGGACATAATTTAAATGCGATTAACAAAGCTTTAATTAGTTCTGTAAAAAACAAACCAAATGTGATCATTGCAAATACAGTTAAAGGTAAAGGTGTAAGTTTTATGGAGAATAATAATCTTTGGCATTATAAAAACCCTAATCTTAATGAGCTTAAAAGATCCCTAATTGAAATTAAAAAAAAATATGCGTAAACTTTTTATAAAAGAATTACTTAAGTCAAATAAAAATAAAAAAAATTACCTATTAATAAATGACTTAGGTTATAACGTCATTGAACCTTTTAAAAAAAAATACCCTGATAGAATCTTTAATGCAGGTGTGTCTGAACAAAATATGATGGGAATGGCAGCTGGTATTGCCTCTGAGAATTGTAATGTTTTTGTTTATTCTATTGCAAATTTTTCAACATTTAGATGTGCAGAACAAATTAGAAATGATGTTGATTACCATAAACTACCAGTAACTATAGTGTCAGTTGGCTCTGGTGTTGGTTATGGTAATCTTGGCTATACACATCATGCACTTCAAGATTATGCTCTAATGAGAAGTTTTCCAAATATGCAAATACTGTCTCCTGGAAATAATAATGAATTAATTGCTTTATTAAATTATACTCAAAAGAATCCACAACCATCTTACTTAAGACTTGATAAAACTGAACATAAGGAAGTTGAATTTAAAAAAATACCTGTTTCTCCCGGAGGTATTGTTAAGCTAATTGATGGAAATAAAAAAAAAATACTTTTAACCACAGGGAGTATTCAAAGCTTAGCAAAAAATATTAAGTTAAAAAAATATAAAAATTACTCATTATATTCAATGCCTATATGGGGCATGAAAGCTAAAAACAAAGCTAAAAATATAATAAAAAAATTTGATGAAATAATAACAATAGAAGACCATTTTTATGATGGTGGTTTTGGATCATGGTTAAAAGAATGTATTAATGACACAAATATCAAAACAAAAATAAAATCAAAATACATAAGACCTGAAGTAATAAATGAAGTTGGTTCAAGAGAATATCTATTAAAAAAATTTGGCCCAAAATAATCAAGGATAATAATTGAAAAAACTATTAATTTTAGGAGGAAGCGGTTTTATTGGAAGTTCAATAGTTGATTACGGCATTAATAAAAAACTTATAAGAACTAAAATTAATAAAATATACATTCTCTCAAGAAGTGCAAAGTTTTCACAAAATAAAAAAAAACATATTAATATTACTTATATAAATAAAAATATACTTGATGTTAATAAATTGCCCCAAGTAGATTATATAATTTACTGTTTAAAAAATAAAAATATTAAAACTAGCAATAGTTATTTTAATCAATTTTTAAAACTACTTAAAAACTTTAAAAAAAAACCTAAGATACTATTTACAAGCTCAGGTGCTGTTTATGGAAAAAATACTAATAAAAAGAAAGATATAGAGAGTCAAAAAATTTATAACAGTTCAATAGATAATTTTGTTGGATATAAAAAAAAATATGCAAAAGAAAAAGTTTTTTTAGAGAAAAAATTTGAAAATCTTGCAACAAAAAATTATAAGGTTTCAATTGCAAGATGTTACACATTTATTGGAAAAAATATAATTCATTATAACTATGCAATATCTGATTTAATTAATGCCGCAAACAATAAAGCTAAAATTACACTTAATTCACATATTGATGTTTTTAGAAGCTATATGCACTCAGATGACCTATCTAATTGGCTTATAACTATTTTAAAAAATTCTAATACTAAATGCCCAGTTTATAATGTTGGTTCTGACAAAGTTATAAAACTAAAAAGTTTAACTGAAAAAATAGGTATGATAACTAATAAAAAAATATCATTTAAGATAAAAAAAAGTAAGAAATTTGACTATTATGTCCCCTCGATAACTAAGGCTCATAAAAAACTAAATTTAAAAATCTCAATTAATTTGAATGATGCGTTAAATTCACTTATAAAAGTCTAATGACTAAAATTAGTATTGTAACACCTACATATAATGAAGAAGAAAACATTCAAAAGCTTTGTGATGAAATTAAGAATGAGATGGAAAAGATAGGTTTGGATTATGAGCATATAATCATAGATAATGCTTCTAAGGATAATACTATAAAAATTTTAAAGGAAATCTGCAAAAATAACAAAAAAGTTAAGATAATAGTTAATTCAAAAAATTATGGTCATATAAGATCTCCTTATTATGGCATCCTCCAGTCTACAGGAGATGCGTGTATTTTAATGGCATCTGATTTTCAAGACCCAATTAACCTTATTACAAAATATGTAGATAAATGGAAAAATGGTACAAAAATTGTACTAGGAGAAAAAATCACCTCTGATGAAAACTCTTTAACATTTTTTTTAAGAAAATCTTATTATAAGCTCTTAAATAAAATATCTGAAAATAAGCTTAGTCAAAATACAACTGGCTCAGGAATTTTTGACAAATCAATAATCGAAAAATTAAGAGAAATAAAAGATCCCTACCCTTATTTAAGAGGTTTATTAAACGAAATAAGCCAAGAAATTGAAACAATAAAATTCAATCAACCACAAAGATTGCATGGGAAGACAAAAAATAATTTTTTTACTCTTTATGATATTGGTATGCTGGGAATAGTAAAGCATTCAAGAGTACCCTTAAGGTTTATGATAATCACTGGTTTTTTATCAAGCATAATGTCATTTGGTGTTGCAACTTTTTACTTAATATACAAAGTGCTATTTTGGAACTCATTTGAATTGGGTGTTGCCCCATTAATAATTGGAATATTTTTATTTTTATCGATTCAAATATTGTTATTAGGTATTATTGGAGAATACATAGGCGTAATTTTACTACATCAAAGAAACATGCCTTTAGTTGTTGAGAAAGAAAGAGTTAATTTTTAATTATCTGCACTCATTGTTTATTTTTTTATTAACATAAATTAAAAATCTATTATTTTTAAAAATTAAACAATAACCATCGTTCATAAATTTATTTGAATTAACAAAACCCTTAGTGTCAATCATCACTAGTTCTGGATTAATCTCATTTTTAAAATTATTAAATTTATTTAAAAGTCTTTGAAATTCAGATTTGGGAATAATTACTTGGTGTGTACTTATTAAATTATTAGATAGTATATATTTTTTCTCAGTAGCAGTATAATCAGAAATATCATTATTAAACGTAACAAGTGAGTTAGCCATATACTTTCGCCCAAAAAACTTACGTACAAAAGGGTTTTGATATCTCCGAGACTTAAGTTCATTTTTAATTAAATCAAAAAAATCATCTTCATCAAAATTTAAAAATTTTACGGATGAAATTAGTTCATTTTCTAGAGTAAAATCTGTTTTTGGAGTCCAAAAAGAGATTGGAATAATTGAAAAATTTTTATAATTCTCTAGTAAAAGCCAAATTGATAAATTTTCATTTAAATTAAAAATTTCTAAATTTTTGTTCATAAAAAATTCATTTTTTTTAATAAAAGTTACTACTTGATTGAGATCATTTCTATCTGAAACAACATTTTCAAAATTATCATTATACTTAATGCTATTGATTAAATTAAAATATGTAATAAGCAAAATTACCCAACTCACTAAAAAAATATTAATAGACTTAATACTGAAAAGACAAAATATCTTATCTTTAATTAAATCTAGTAATGCAATTAATGGGAACAAAAATCCACAAACGACAATCCATCCAAAAAAATGATAATAGTCGACACCTTTTGAAAAAAATAGAAAGAAAATTAAAGGAGATATTACTGAAGAAATAAATAAAAAATAAAAAATTTTTACAGTATTGTTTTTTATTACAATATAAAAAAAAGTATTAACTAAAAATAAAAAAATAAAATTTTTACCAAAGATAAAATTGAAAAAATATTCAAGTAAAATAAATTTTTGGTTTATGTTAATTTTAAAAACTCCAATTCTTTGTATATAATCAGGTTCAGAATAAAATATTTGAATTTGGAAGATTGCAACAAAAGAAATAAATAATAAAAAAAAATATAAAAATGCTTTGTAATTGTTTAATACCACATCAATAAAATCTTTTCTAAATTTATAAACAAAGATAATTATCAAGAAAAAAAACTCAATAAAAAATAAATAAAAGAAAGCATTCAAGGTAATGCCCAACAAAATTGTTAAAACAAAAAGTTTTTTTATATAATTTTTCTCATTTAAGTAAAAAGTAATTGTGTAAAAAATAAAACTAAAAAAAAATAAATTTGTTAATATGGGTCTTGGGAATCTTAATGAGTAAAAATGCTCTAAGTTGAGTATTAATAAGTTGAATGGTTCAAAATCTAAGAACTTTAATTCAGATATAATACTGGGAATAACAAAAAGAAATACCCCACTAGTCAAAGAAAAAAGGATTGAAAAATTGAGTTTCAAAAAAATTTTGTAAAAAATAAACAAAAAACAACTAACACAGACAATCTCTAAAATAATAAATGAATAACTTCCAAATATTTTAAAAAATATAGAATTAATTAATAAGCTAATTACGGGGAATGAAATTAAATTTAAATTTGTAATTAAGTTTGAATAAGATGGTGAAAAATTCAAGTTTGAAAAAGTATTTATTATTGGGTAATATTCATTATCCGATGAATCATAAATAATTCTTAAAGTTATATCTTCATCAAAATATAAATAAGAAAATATCCATTTTAATGAAATAAGAGAAGTTGCTATTAATAAAAATATATAAAACGATATTTTTTGATTAGGTTTTATTATTTCCATAAATATTTGATATTGATAATCATTTAGTAAAATAACTATAATATTAATCTAATTCAAATTCTTTCTTATAATCTTTTTTTAATAACAGGTTTTGATTTTTTTTAATCAAGTAACAATTGCCAATTACTAATTTATCAAGCTCTGTACCCATGAAACAATTAAAGGCATCAATAGGTGTATTTACAATTGGCTCTCCCCGTACATTAAAAGAAGTGTTAATGATCACAGGACAATTAGTCAGTTCTTTAAATTTTTTAATAAGTTTATAGTATTTTTTGTTTGTTTCTTCATGGACCGTCTGTATTCTTGAAGAATAATCAACATGAGTAACTGCAGGAATTTCTGATCTTTTTATATTAAGTTTTTTAATTCCAAAAAGCTTTTCCTCTGCATTCGTCATTGTAATTGTTTTGTTTTTTTTAATATTAGCAACCATAAGCATATAAGGACTATCAACACTCATATCAAACCATTCTGATAAGTCTTCTTGTAAGATTGATGGAGCAAAGGGACGAAAACTCTCTCTATATTTAACCTTTAAGTTTAAATTTTTTTGCATTACTGATGATCTGGGGTCGCCTAATATTGATCTATTACCTAATGCACGTGGTCCAAACTCCATCCTACCTTGAAACCAGCCAATTGCTTCACCATTAGATAAATCCACTGCTGTTTTGATTAATAAATCATCTTCATCTAAAGTTTCAAATTTAGCTCCTAGATCTAGGAGCTGATTTTCAATATTTTTTTGTGTATACTCTGGTCCTAGATAAGAACCTTGCATATTATCTTTTAAATCTACTATTCTAGGATTATTTTGTTCAATATGCCACAAGGCTAAAGCGGCACCCAATGATCCTCCTGCATCACCTGCAGCTGGTTGCACCCAGATATTATCAAAAATTTTTTCTTTAAGAATTTTTCCATTAGCCACACAGTTTAAAGCAACACCACCAGCTAAACATAGGTTAGAAATATTAAATTCTTTTTTGAGTGATCTTGCTAGTTTTAGCATTATATCTTCAGTGACTTTTTGTATAGAGGCAGCAATATCCATATGGAATTGTGTTAATTGATCAGTTTTAGAATTTCTAGGTTTTTGTCCAAATAAATCATGAAATTTTTTACTAGTCATCGTTAATCCAGTTGCATAATTAAAATAAGTTTGATCCAAGCGAAAAGTTCCATCTTCTTTAATATCAATTAAATTATTAATAATTTTGTCTTGAAAGATTGGTTTGCCGTAGGGTGCTAACCCCATAAGCTTATACTCACCACTATTAACCTTAAATCCTGTATAATAAGTAAAAGCTGAATACAACAACCCTAGTGAATGTGGAAAATGAATTTCTTTTTTTATTTCAAGAGTATTTTTATTGCCTAATGCCACAGTAGTAGTTGCCCATTCTCCAACAGCATCAGCTGTTAGGATTATCGCCTCTTCAAAAGGCGATGGGAAAAACGCACTTGCAGCATGACTCAAGTGATGATCTGAGAAAAATATCTTTTTACTATCATTGAAATTATCATCATGTCTTTTCAGCTCATCAAAGAGCATTTTTTTTTGAAATAGCTTATCCTTTAACCAGATAGGTATAGCCTTACAAAATGATATGAATCCTTTTGGAGCAAATGCTACGTAAGTTTCCAATAATCTTTCAAATTTTAAAAAGGGCTTTTCAAAAAAAATAACCTGATCAACCTCCGATAATTTTAAATTTGAATAGTTTAAGACAAACTCAACAGCATTAAAAGGATAGCTAGAATCATGTTTTTTTCTAGTAAACCTTTCTTCTTGTGCGGCTGCAATAATTTTTCCATCTACAATTATAGAGGCCGCACTATCGTGGTAATATGCTGAAATACCTAAGATTGAACTCACTTTAAAAGATTGTGTATATAAAGGGAGCTATAGCGGACCCTTGACTTAAAATTATTAGAGCTCCAAATAAAACAAGTGTTAATAATATTGGAAATAACCAATATTTCTTTCTAGCTCTTAAAAATTCCCAAAATTCTTTAATAAAGTCCATAGTTATTTAATAAATTTTTTTAAATAAAATAAAGTGTTATCCCTATTGTGTTTAACGCTAAATTTCCATATTTGAGAGTCTAAATAAAAATGAAGCATTTGGCCTACTATAGGTATAATTATTAATTGCTGCAAGTGCATATTTTCAGCTTTCCTAAACAGTGAAAACCCTGCCATTATTAATGCGTATAAAAAAATAATTAAAAGATAATTAAAAAATTTATTTAAAGGGGTTGTTTAAAATTTGAAGATTCATTTTTTTTTCTTAAAGCACATATATTATATGTAAGATAAATATATTGAGTATAATGCATCGTAACACCCATAATTATTGCATGAACAGGGTTACCAACAAAACACATTGGATAAAAAATTAAACATCCAGTTAAAAAAACCAAAAACTTTTCACTATAGTTGTGCTTAAATAAATAATAACAACATAAAAAAATAAACAAGATTCCTATAATTATATTTATAGATACAAGATTTTTTTCATCAATAATTGGTAAATAAAATCTAAAAAATCCTATAAGGAAAAAGATAAAAGCTAATGAATATATTGATATCTCTTGAAATTTATTTTCATTAATTTCTTTACAATAAAGTTTACAAACACCAAAACTTTGTTTTGTTACATGGAACATATTTGCTGCAAAAAATAATAATAAAAATAATTTATTAATAAAAAAAAACCAATTAAAGATAAAGCAATAATTAAAATTGATCTTTCATTTTACTTTTTTTATCATTTGAGTTTATCCAATATGATTTATCATTATTTTTTTTTAAATTTAGAAAATCTTTAGAAAAAATTCTCATTAAAAAGCCGGTGGGAGTAACAATGACAAAAAAAATAATACCCATAACTATAGGAGAAATAAAACCTCCTAAAACAACTCCAAACCTAGCCCAAATTCTGTTAAAAGGTGTGAGCAAGTATGGTTTTAACATTGCTAAAATTATAAAAATTAAACTCACTATTAAAGCCCAGACTCTTATTTCTCCATCATTTAATAATGGCCAAAAAGATATTAATAAAAAAAAAATAAAAAAAACTACGCCAAAGCTTTTATTTGTGGAGGTATTTTTCATTGGAATTTATTGTATAACATTATTTCTTTTGAATTCCAGAAA
>Ga0115000_10004292_pt1 | contig 11707 bp, 13 predicted proteins | sample ArcticOcean_MG_C_6_FD_89690 | JGI IMG/M metagenome (GOLD analysis project Ga0115000, IMG submission 89690) | Marine microbial communities from western Arctic Ocean - ArcticOcean_MG_CB8_128 | ecosystem: Environmental > Aquatic > Marine > Oceanic | place: Arctic Ocean: Canada Basin | collected... | reverse complement strand
GGGTTGGTATTCGTCGGTGAGGCGCAGGGTAATTTTGAAAATTTGCGCGATAATGTATCAGAAGGTTTGGTGGTGCTGGGGAATATAGATCGGTTCCAGCTAGAGCAGTGGAGTGATTTTCTCACTGAGTTTAACAACGATGAGTCTGTTTCAGAGGGTCTGGGTAGTAGCATTGCGTTCGTGGACTTGCAGATAGAGAATTTTCAGTTCTACGGTGAAGAATTAAGCGATGTGAATATGCGCATCACTCCCGAGTTAGCTCTAGGTAATTGGGAAATTGCACTGCTGAGCAATTCAGTAGCAGGACAGGTGAGATTGCCTTTCGACGGTGATGAGCACCTGAGTGTTGATTTACAGTATCTGCGACTGCCCGGGGAAGAGAGTGACCGAATTGGCCCTATGCAACAGACGAGAGTTGAGCAGTTACTGCTTGAAGAGGAAGATTCTGTTGACGGTCTCGCTGATATCGACCCCCGTGATTTACCGCGCATGCATTTCTCTACGGAGCAGTTCTTTATCGGAGATCGTCCCTACGGTAGCTGGAGTTTTACCCTGAACCCAAATTCCCAGGGCGTGGAAATAGATCAGCTCGCCTTCGATTTCCGCGGACTGCGATTAGATCTGGATACTGTGCCGGCGGAACACGCTGAGAGTACTCCTATCGTTCAGAAGGTGGGAGAGCCTTTGTTAGTGCCGCATTTCAGTTGGTATTTTGACGGCACTACGCACCTGAGCGCTCTAACCGGTGTCCTAACTGCTGACAATATGGCCGATGTATTGACAGCAAACGGATACGCGGCAAGTTTAGAGAGTAGCTCCGCTGAATTTGTAGCAGATTTGAGCTGGCCAGGTAGTCCTGTCTTTTTTTCGGCGGCAAATCTTAGTGGAGACATTGCAATAAACATAGAAGACGGGAGATTCCTGCAGCGCGCGGGCGCTGCGGGTGCGCTTAAGCTCATCAGTATTCTAAATTTCGATGCGATTATGCGCCGATTGCGATTTAGCGATGACCTACTGCGAAGCGGGCTGGCTTACGATGAAATCACGGGACAGATGTCGATGGTCGATGGGCAGGTGCACATCGAGGATAGGCTGGTAATTTCCGGACCATCCAGTCTCTATCAGATCACCGGGGATCTAAATCTCAAAGACGAAAGTATCGTGGGTGAGATGTATTTAACGTTGCCCGTTAGCGAGAATATTCCTTGTATTGGTTTGTTGACGGCAAATATTCCGCTGGCGGTTGGGGCCTACTTGTTCGATCGCATCTTTGGAAATCAAGTAAACAGTTTGACCAGCGCGGTCTATACACTCGATGGCCCGTGGGAGGATCTGGAGCCTCAATTTAAGCAGGCTTTTGGGTCGCCAGACAATCCTGAGCAGGCAAGTGATACTTCACAATAGTTAGATCAATAAACGCTAAGGGATAGCGATGACTGTAAAGAGATCATGCAAGGTTTTACTAATTCTACTGCTGTCTTATGGTTTGCTCGTTGTCTTATTTGAGTCATCTCTCGGATATTTTCAACCGGAAAATGCCAGCACATTGCAGATTAGCACTTTGGACGATGAGGGAAAACTCAGCCCGCGCATTGTGGTCCGGATTGAGAGCGCAGCTAAGCTCTATGTCGCTGCTAATCACTGGCCGCGAGCTTGGTACAGCGAGGCACTGGCTAACCCGTCTGTCGAAGTAGTTTCAGAGATCGAGCAAGGTCGTTATCTGGCAGTGCCCATTGATGGGGCTGAGCATGATTCGGTGAATGCGGATAATTCACTAGGCTGGTTGTTTAGAATTCTGACTGGCTTCCCGCCGCGTTATTTCCTGCGCCTGGATCCAGAGGACTAGTACTTCATCAACCGCCAATTAAAGGTGGATGAAGTGCTAGATTCCTATCGAACGCGCTCCGCGCAGAATGTTTCTTAACGCGTAGTTGCCAGCATGGCAGGCGTATTCGAATAGCTGTTGGTCTACTTGTGTCATGGGCATGAGGATTACAATTCGATCTTGGAAGGTATCGGGATCTATGAGGGTCACCTCGTAATCTAGTGAACCGTCTGCCGTTGGTGTGAAGCGCTCGATAAGTAATCGGCTCTTCGCGCTACCATAGGCAACTTGCCTCATTCCAATGCTGGCAATGGAATCAGTGAAATTTCTGGACTCAACGACGAGGGTGCTGCCTTCAAAATAACCTCTCGAATCGCCAGACCAGAGTGTTATGGCAGAATCGACATGCTCCGTTTTCTCAAGCGGCACAATACGCGCATCGAAACCCATCTCGGTTAGGATGACGACATGGTCGCGGTTTTGAAAGATCTGCAAATTATTATTGTAGGGGCCACTGAACATGGGTGGCCCGGAGTTAAAGACCATGCAGCGTTCAGATAGGCCTCGGTCTTCGGGGCCGTCGCTACTGATGCCTCCGTGGGTAAAGCGCACGGGGCGATCTCCAGGTATCACAGTGACGCCGTTTGCATCGCTGCGTTGAATTAGGGTTCCAGGAACAACATCTGGAAACCTGCCGTTTCTCGGATAGATCACCAGCGAAGTCCTGCCATTCTCTCCAAGAGAATCGCTCTCGAACCAGAAATTATTTACCGCCTCTACTGAGCGCGCATTTTCTGTGTTCATGATACGCTCCGACGTGGCAGCCTCTCTGGCTGCTGTGGCTGCGACTCTCGCGACGCGCGATTTCAATGTGTTGTCCAGTTCTTCGTCGGTCAGAAATTCTTGATCGCCAAAGCGCTCAGGTCGCTCCAAGGGCGTCTTGTTGGAGAAATTCCAGACGCCGCGAAAATCAGGCTGGCCATACTCAGTAAGTTGCGGGCTGAAATCCTGTGCGTTCGCGGAAAAAGAAGCAGCACAAAGGCCAAAAAATATCAGTTGAACTGGGATTTTTACTACTAGTTTCATGTGCTTACTCTTGCGTCGGGGAAGCATCAGCCCATCATAGTATAAATTCAGCTCAGTCGGTAGTTTTGCCCGACAGCATCCTTTTGCCTCCGTTGAGTCATCTATTAATAGATGTAACTGTAACTTTTCGACGGCATTAGAGTATTTAAAGGAATACATAAGAACATAACGACCGCTATTGGGGATTGAGCGGTGATTCGACTGAAGGACTTGAGTAAGGTCTATCGAACGGCCTACATGGAAACGGTGGCTCTAGATAATATCCATATCCGTAAGGGGGAGTTTGTTGCGGTAATGGCTAAGCTCGGTCTGCCCAACGTTTCCACTGTGTAAATCCTCATGCTCACTTGCCCTATCTGGCGCTGATCTATTAAGATGCGCCGGTGTCTCCAATTCTCATCGACAATGCTCCAAGAGGTCTATCATCAATATAAGTATTCTCAGCAATCTTATCGCAGCGGCCTTAGTCATAGTCGGTTTCTTGGTGGAATGGTCGTATCAGGACCATGTACTTAACACCGGTCTTTTCGCGCTCTCAGGAGGTATTACCAATTGGCTGGCGGTGCATATGCTGTTCGAACGTGTGCCGGGAATCTATGGCTCAGGAGTAATTCCTCTGCGATTCGAGGAATTCAAACTCGGTATAAGAGAGTTGATCATGGAGCAGTTCTTCCACAAAGCCGACCTTGAGGAATTTTTCCACGGTACCGGCGATATATCAAAGAAGATGACGGGTCAACTGAAGAAGTCGATCGATGCGTTGGATCTCGATGCCGCCTTCGAATCGTTGCTGGACGTGATAATGGCCTCTTCGTTCGGTAGTATGGTCGGTATGTTGGGTGGTAGAGAGGCACTTGACGGGCTCAAAGTCCCATTCGTGGAGAAAATGCGCGATTTTTTTGGCGAGCAATTGACTGATGGGAGCTTTCAGGAGCAGATCCAAACCGCGTTAAGTTCTGCAATGGATGATGAGGTAATACGCGGCAAGCTGGAGCTTATGATCGATGATCGGCTGAATCAAATGACGCCAAAAATGGTCAAAGAAATAATTCAGCAGATGATTCGCAAGCACTTGGGATGGTTGGTCGTTTGGGGCTGCGTGTTTGGTGGCTTGATCGGTCTAACAGTGACGGTATTTAGTGCCATTTAACCCATTAGTGCTTGGTAGACCTCTTCCTTTTTCTTGAACTTCCATTCAAGATTTTTCCATCAGGCGATCTGACGACAAACATCCGTGGTAATGCCGCAGCATTATACGTTGATAGAGCGTGGTGCGGATCACGTTATCGCCCTCAATTAGTGCATTTATTTTTGAGCGGCATAATCTAGATTAATTAGCGGGTAAAAGCGGGAAACTATCATGAACATGGGGTGTAAAAGCAGAATCACTGTACTACAATGTCGCTCTTCAAAATCATGCTAATGATCACGCGTAAACGCAGGTTTATTTTTTACACAAGCAACTTTTTTAACCCATTAACTTTAAAATACGGATTGAGTAGAAGAATATGGCACGACCAGTCGAATTTGATGAAAACAAAGTTTTAACCAATGCGATGGAACAGTTCTGGCGCGAAGGATACGAGGCAAGCTCCGTTCAAAAATTGCTAGATTGCACGGCTATTAACAGAGGAACGCTCTATAACTCTTTCGGTGACAAGGGCACTTTTTTTAAATCTTGTGTTGACCAGTATAATACGGTGGTGGGTAAACAGATTACTGCCTCTTTGAAGAACCCTAAACTCGGTTCCTGGGACGCAATTGAAGCGTATTTCGAAGAGACTGTTCTGAATGTGAAAAACAAACACCGCAGTATGGGCTGTTTGTTGGTAAATTCGGTCTGCGAGAGCATCAACTACGACAAGGAAATGCGTAAAGTTGTCCGAGGCTCTCTCGCCGTTATTCGCAAGGCCCTATTAGCTCGTCTGAAGGAAGCCTATAAGAGTGGTAAGGTAAAGAAGGGCGTCAGCGCAGAATTTGCCGCGGAAGTTTTGATGAATAGTCTTCACGGCATCAGAGTAAACAGCCGAGACGGCAAGACTCCAAAGCAGCTGAAAGAGCTTATTAAGTTCAATGTGTCTTCGCTGAAGAAGTAATATAAAAAAATGTGGGCGCGCTATTTTAAATTAAAGATATATATATCATATAGTTACGTTTAAATATTCGTGTATTTAAGATCGCATTAATAAAAAAGGGAGGCTACAACCTCCCTTTTTTATTGCCTGTTATAAAGACGAACTAGAAGCCTTAAAATGCGGCTTTTAATTCAGTCGAAAGGGTTGCTATACTCCAAGCCTCGATTTCCTCATTTGTGGGATCAGTCCAGATTTGATGCACCGCTGCGCGCCTTGCAGCTTAAGTAGTTAGGACATAGGTAGTTAGGATAAAACAATGAAAAAAATAGCCGGCAGGAAGAAGAGCGACGATACTAAGATTGACCTTACCCCGATGTTGGATGTGGTCTTTATTTTATTGATTTTCTTCGTAGTAACAGCGACATTTCTCTCAGAGACTTCGGTGAGTGCCGCGAGTAGCGACAACAATAATACCGACCAACCACCACCGGACGATGAGAAGAAGAACATCCTTTTCGAAATTGGTGCTAATAACGAGATTATCCTTAACGGTAATCCGCGTCCTATTCTACCAAACTTCATTCGTTCCAATATCGACCAACTCAAAGCTGAAAACCCCGCTGCCTCGGTAATTATTCAGCCCAATAATGCATCTGATGTTTCTTCCTTGGTAATGATCATGGATGCGGCACGGCAAGCAGGCATGGCGAACATCTCTATTGTCGAGCCTCAATAACGACTTGATGGCAGACTATTGCAGCTATTAACCGCAATCAGTCAGGTGATAATTAAAGCAAACGCACTATCGATTACGATGGTGCGTTTTTCGTTTAGGGTCACTGTCGCTGATAATTCCCAACTAAGTTGTTATGCATCATGCAAAAGCGCTGGATAGAATCCAAAGCTATTGCCCATGCAAGCGAAGGCGCCAACTTCGTCTTGTGCTCTTAGATACTGCGGCACCGAGGCTCTTGGTCGACGCTATCCTACATGGGCCCATCTCTCACAAGTTCATAGACCACAGACATGCCGATGCGGTCGTTGCGATAAGCCATAGTCTGGATGGTGAGGTTATGCAGCAAGAAATCTATGGCGCTGAGGTATTGATACAGCCGGATGCGATGCTCGGTTTGATCCGGCGGTGATAATCGTGGCGTCTAAGAATGTGCCTGCACCAGGATCAGGTGCAGTCGCCTATTCGGTCGTGAAGGCAGGCCTGACACAGATGGCGCGAGTCGCGGCAGTGGAATTAAACGAGTCAGGTATACACGCCCACGTGCTGCGACTGAGTGCTGTGTAGGATACGGCGATATGGACTGACGACGTGTTGTCTGGCAGAGTTAAACACTGTGCCCTGCGCGTTGAGGAGTATAAGACTTAGAATGTGCTACGCGCTGAAGTAATATCAATCGACGTTGCAAAGGCCGTCGCTATATTTGAAGGAGAATCACTCGCCAAGACTACCGGGGCACAGTTACCAGTCGCCGGTTTCGATGAGTGGGTTATCTAATTCCAGTACTATCTAATTTTACTACTATCTAATTTTACTACTAAGGCGATACGACTTTGAACGTGAATGGCCAACATTTCCAAAGCATTTGGTTTGATGAATCTGACAACAGCGTCAATGTCATCGATCAAACTTGCCTGCCTCATCGTTTCGAGACCGTTAAACTTAATACCCTAGCCGATGCTTGCTACGCAATAGAAGCTATGCAGGTTCGCGGTGCGCCTCTGATCGGAATAACTGCCGTTTATGGTGTGTATCTGGCGCTGCTTGAAAATCCTAATCAGCTGGCGGTAGCAGTGGATAGATTAGCTGCCACGCGGCCTACCGCTGTAAATCTGCAGTGGGCTCTCGATAGAATGAATGCAGCGCTGCGCAATACCTTAGTTGATAAGCGAGTCGGCGTTGCTTTGCAACAAGCCCGGTCGATGGAGGCCGAGGACAGTGCGATCTGTGCCGAAATTGGGACGCAGGGTGCGAAGCTACTACAAGAAATATGGAATGCTAAGCTAGATCAGAGTAAGCCGTTAAATATTCTCACTCACTGCAACGCGGGCGCTTTAGCGGCTGTTGATTGGGGGACGGCACTTTCTGTCATTTACAAGACGGCACAGGCAGGAGTGCCACTTCATGTTTGGGTAGATGAGACCCGGCCTCGCAATCAGGGAGCGTCGCTTACCTGTTGGGAGCTCGGCCAGCAACAGATAGCGCATACGCTGATCGTAGATAATGCCGGCGGCCATCTTATGCAGCAGGGCTTAGTGGACTGCTGTGTCGTGGGTAGCGATAGAACCACAATTACCGGTGACGTTTGCAACAAGATTGGTACCTATCTGAAAGCGTTGGCTGCATTCGACAATGACGTGCCATTTTTCGTTGCTCTACCGGTGTCGAGCATCGATTTTACGCTGACGGACGGCATCAAAGAGATCCCGATAGAAGAGCGCGACGTGGAAGAAGTTAGTCACCTCAAAGGCATCGATGCAAATGGACTAGTAAGCAAGGTTAGACTCTGCCCTGAGGGCGTAGCGGTGAGCAACTTTGGATTTGATGTAACGCCCGCGCGGTTAGTCACAAAAATTATTACGGAGAAGGGCGTGTTCGATGCCGAGCAGTCACAGCTGCAGCGGCTGCGTCGTTAGTTTTGTTGAAATTTATTCTTTGACACTAGATCTGCCAGGGCTAGCCGGGAGGCCAGCCAAGCGCGCGACCACCAAGAATATGTAGGTGCAGGTGAAAAACAGTCTGACCGCCGTTGCGGCCAGTATTAATCACGTAGCGAAACCCATCTTCACTGAGGCCTTGATCGGCGGCGATCTGATTGGCTTTTAGTAGCAATTTACCCATCAGTGCCTCATCGCCTTCATCGGCAGAACTTACGTAGGTCAGATGTTTCTTGGGAATTATTAGGATATGCGTAGGTGCCGCGGGATTGATGTCATGGAAGGCATACAGGTCATCGTCGGAATAAACCTTGTTAGAGGGTATTTCCCCTGCGATAATTTTGCAAAATAGACAGTCATTCGACATGCAGTGCTCCGATCATTCAGCCGTGATTAATGCGTCCGAGCTACACTATAACATGGGATATCAGGGGAGAAATTTTGGGTACTTGGCGTAAGAGATCATGGGGACCACTGTTCTTGCTATTGTGCGGCGCGCCTATCTTGTCGCAGGCACAAGAGCCGGTGGTTCGTTATGGCTACAATATATTGAATACCTATCCGCACAACATCAATTCCTTTACGCAAGGTCTGGTCTATCACGAAGGCTTTCTGTTCGAGGGTACCGGCAAGAACGGTCAGTCAAGCTTGAGTAAGATAAATCTCGAAGATGGGGAAGTTCTGCAGAGCAAGAACATGTCGCAGCGCTACTTCGGAGAAGGGATCGAAATAGTAGACGACAAAATCTATCAGCTAACCTGGCAATCTCATCTCGTCTTCGTGCATGACAAGACGACATTCGAATCGATTGAATCCCATTATAATGCGACTCAAGGCTGGGGGCTTGCCTACGATGGTAGCCATCTGATCCTGAGTGACGGAACCGCGATGCTACAATTCATGGACCCACAGACATTCGCGCCGGTGCGAAAGGTTGAAGTCCAGCTTGAAGGCAACGCCATAAACCAATTGAATGAGCTGGAATATATTAACGGTGAGGTTTGGGCGAATGTTTGGCAGACAGATTTTATTCTGCGCATCGATCCTGACAGTGGCAAGGTGAATTCCATCGTAGATTTGACCGGCTTGTCCGCGCAGACTCAATTGGGAAGCGCGGAGGCGGTGCTCAATGGCATCGCCTGGGACGCAGAGGCCGAACGCCTATTTGTAACAGGCAAACATTGGGCAAATTTATTTGAGATCGAATTGCTTGGTTTGTAATCCAGAGTCAGAGGCTCACAACATGTGGTTACAGAAGTCGATCAAACTTCGAGCAAAGCCGCGCGGCTTTCATCTTGTCAGTGATGAAATACTTGAGGCCCTTCCTGAACTTTCAACTATCAATATTGGCTTATTGCATCTATTTCTGCAGCACACCTCGGCCTCTTTGAGTATCAATGAAAATACCGACAGCTCGGTGCGGCGCGATATGGAATCACATTTCAATCAACTTGCGCCTGAAAATGCAGCTTACTTTGAACACACCTTTGAGGGTTCCGATGACATGCCCGCGCATGTCAAGTCAGGCCTGCTCGGTTGTGAGATAAGTCTGCCTGTCGGGCAGGGACGACTGCAGCTTGGAACATGGCAGGGTGTTTACCTGGGCGAGCATCGTAATAGCGCGCGTGTGCGAACTTTGATCGCGACGCTGCAAGGAGAATAGTTGATGTATCGTGCTCGCACACTTCTTAAATCGAACGGCGTGAAGGCGGCACTCTTCGTACTGCTCGCAATCGTGCTGGTGTCTTGTGAGACGGTTGGTTATTACTCGCAGGCAGCGCGGGGGCAGCTAACAATTGTATTCGCGCGTGAAGATATTCAACACCTGATAGAGCGGCCAGATCTGTCACAAGAGTTGGCAGGAAAGTTTGCTAAGGTCATGGATATTCGCGAATTCGCCGAGAGTGAGTTGGGCCTGCCAGTTGGGGGAAACTACTCAAGCTATGTCGATGTAGAGCGAGAACACGTGGTATGGAATGTGTTTGCGGCACCTGAATTTTCCGTCGACCCAGTGAATTGGTGCTATCCGATAGCAGGCTGCGTAGCCTATCGCGGCTATTTCTCACAGCAGTCCGCCCTGAGCTACGCCGCAAAGCTCGAAGAAGACGGCTTCGATGTCTACACAGGTGGGGTCGACGCCTATTCGACGCTAGGTTGGTTCGAAGACTCGCTACTTAGTACGGTGCTCAATCGTGCCGATTATCAGCTCGCTGGTTTGATATTTCATGAACTCGCTCACCAACTCGTTTATTTGCCTGGCGATACAACCTTTAATGAGAGCTTCGCTACGGCGGTAGAAAGGGAGGGCGTGCGGCGCTGGCTTGCTAAGAGCAATAAGGACTTTAACATCGATGCGGCCTTGCTAGACTATGATCGACAGCAGCAGTTTGTTGACTTGGTGGGAGGCTATAGAGATCGTTTTGAATCGCTGTATCAGCTAGAGATTAATCAGTCTTCGATGCGCAGCCAGAAACTGGAACTACAGCAGACGCTGCGCGAAGAATATGCGGTGTTGAAGCAGCAGTGGCAAGGTTATGAGGGGTACGATGGCTGGTTCTCGCGATCGTTAAACAACGCGCAGCTTTCAACGGTCGCGTCCTACAACGATTTACTGCCATTCTTCGCGGCAGTTTTTGAACAATCGAATCAGGATTTTTCCACTTTTTATGCAGAAGTTAGTCGTCTAGCAGATCTGCCAGAGCAGGAGCGGGATGAGCTAGTCGCGGCTATCGAATAAGAGACTCGCTCGCAGCTGAAAGCGCTATAAGCGACTACGCGTGGATTCCACAAGGTCAGAATAGAAACCCGAATCAGGATTCTTAGCGGCGGCAGATTCATAGGCCTGGAGTGCGTCCTGGATTCGATTCTCCTGTTCTAGTATTCGCCCAAGGCTTCGGTCGAAGAAGGCATTATCAGGCATGACTTCAATTGCCTTTTGGTAGACAGCGATGGCTTTGTCGGCCTCACCTGCATTGTTATAGGTGTTCGCCATAATGTGAACTTGTGAATCGTTGTCGGAATCCAGTTCAATAGCGTGTAAGTCATAGGCAATCGATGCAGCATAGTTACCATCGGCGCGCTCGAGCTCGCCTAATGTCGTTACCGCGGCAATCAGTGAAGCGGTAGTGGTTGTTTGCAGGCGTATGAAGCGAGCAAGCAAGGGTTTTGCTTCATCAAAGCGTTCCAGGTAGTAGTAGGTATTGGCCAGATTGCGAAGGGCATCTGCAAGACTCGGGTCAGCGCTGATCGCCTTTTTGTATTCGTCGATCGCCTCTTCAAAGCGTTCTAAGTTGCTATAGGTATTGCCGCGGCGCAGGTACTTTTGTCCAAGTTCGGCATCTATGGTGGGGCCGGTGCGTTCTATATCGAGGTTACCGTAGCGCTGTAGTACCGATGCGGCACCATCAATCTGGGCAACGCTAGCTGTACTCATCGCGAGGATGGCCAGCGTGATGCTTGTACGATAAACGGCGTAAAATAACTTCATTGTTTAACCCTGTTAGGCAGTATCAATTCTGCTCAGGACTATAACCCAGCTGATATTCATCTTCCACCAAGCGCATTTTCAAAGCGGTTGGATAAAAGCTGAATCGATGCCTTAGAATAGTTGTAAATGATACGAGGTAAGGTAAATACCATGATTAGGCCAAAGCTAATAGATCACATCGTGTTGCGAACCGATCGCTATCGAGAGCTTATCGATTTTTATTGCGATGTGTTGGGTTGTACGCTGGAACGAGAGACTTCGGATGAGGTGGGATTAACACAACTAAGGGCCGGCGATTCATTGATCGATATCGTGAATGTCGATGGTGAGTTGGGAAAGGTGGGCGGGCCTTCTCCTAGCGAGGAGGGAAACAATGTCGATCATTTCTGCCTGCAGATCGAGCCAGTTGGAGAAGAAGCACTAAAAGCTTACTTGCGAGAAAACGGGATAGCGGTAGAGGAGTATCAAGATCGGTATGGCGCTCAGGGGTTAGGACGTTCTATTTATCTGAAGGACATCGCAGGTAACACTGTTGAGCTACGCAATGTGATGTAGCCAATCGGC
>Ga0115000_10004291_pt1 | contig 11708 bp, 8 predicted proteins | sample ArcticOcean_MG_C_6_FD_89690 | JGI IMG/M metagenome (GOLD analysis project Ga0115000, IMG submission 89690) | Marine microbial communities from western Arctic Ocean - ArcticOcean_MG_CB8_128 | ecosystem: Environmental > Aquatic > Marine > Oceanic | place: Arctic Ocean: Canada Basin | collected... | reverse complement strand
TAGTAGTAGTATTAGTAGTAGTATTAGTATTATTACGTTTTAGTAGGATTCGTTGTCCAAAGAGCTGGACCAGCCGTCGTCGGCGTCGTCGCGCGAAGACGAAGCGTCGTCCCCGTCGGGGTCTCCGTCCTCGACGTCCGAGGCTTTTTTGGACGAAGTCTCGAACTGGTCTAAATCGATGCCGGTGTTGTCTTCAGTTGAGGCGCTAGATGTTGTTGTTGATGATGATGATGACGTTGTGCTATCGTCGGTAGTGGCACTCTTGATGGAGTTGCCGCCCATGAGTTTGTTATACAAGTCTTCGCCGAAGGATTTGGAGTCTTGGCCGGAATCGGAGGCGGAGGCGAAGTCCTCGGCGAGATCTTGCGCTTCTTCCTCGGGCGTTTTCTCCTTCTGTTGTTCTTCTTCACCTCCTGTTTCTCCTTCTTCTTCGCTACTTTCTTCGGCAGCAGCACTGGTGATTACGGCGGATGGTTGTACCGTCGCGGCAATTTCATCCTCGATGCTGCTTTCCATCTCGCTTTCCATCGCGCTCGTGTTGCGTTCCTCTTCTTCTTCCTGCTCGTCGTAGCTCTCCTTTTTTACATCAGAAACGGCTCCTTCTTCTTCTCCCTCACTCGCGATTGAGTTGTTCGAAGGCGTACTAATCTTAGCTTCTGGTTGTACCGTCGCCGCGATTTCATCCTCGATGCTGCTCTCCATAGCGCTCGTGTCCATCTTTTCCTCCGCCGTTCCAGATTGTTCCTCGATTTCTTCCTTCAAATCTTCTTTTTTGATTGGCTTTTCCTCCTCCAACACGTAGTTTCCGTCCTCTTGGCGTTTCAATGCTTCCTCGATTTGTTTGCGTTCAGATTCTTTCCGCGCCTTTTTGAGGTTCTCCTTTTCCGAGGCGGCCTTTTGTTCCGCTTCGATTTCTTCCATTTTTTCCGCTCGAGACTTCCCCGAAATCGCCGCTTCGAGTTCTTCGTTGATGTCAAAACTGTTGCTGGACCCACCTTCTTCTTCTTCTTCTTCTTCGCCAACCTGTTCTTCTCCAGATTCCGGAGCTTTTTCGTCTGTTTCTTCACGTTCGAGACCACGATCATTGGTGGTGGCGTCAACGGCCTTCTCCGCGGCTCTTTCTCCCCCGTCCTCCTCCTTCGATGACGCACTCTCTTCTCTCTCTTCGCGTTCTGAATCTTTCTTTGAGGCTTTGCACAATCCGGTCTTTGCCAACCACGGTGCACAGAGTTTCTCGCCAGTCCACACGCCGCCATCGACCCAATCTGAACTCCCATCAGCGTCCGTGCGTCTGTCGCACATGGCGGATTGAATCTCCGCGTTATTTTGCTTCACGCGATACAATATCTCGTCCAAAAATAATTTCGGCGCTAACGAGCATCGACCCGTATCTTTATCGCACGCATCCCCGGCATCGTTTCGGTCGTTCCAGACGAGTTTTGCTCTCGCGTCCAACATTTTCGAGCGCATCGCTTGCAACGCGTTGGATGAAATTTTAGAAACCGCCTCGGCGACTTCCAACGGGTTCTCCACGAAGATTTTTTCCGGCACTTGCAACATGAAAGATTTATAATCCACCGCCCACTTAAATGGGAGAGACTCTGCGATCGAATCAACGACAACGACTGGGATGCATCCGGCTGCAATCGAGTCGATGACTCTCATCGACGTCTCAAATCGCGCCTTATTGTACGATCTCGGAATCCAGCAAAACGACGAACGCAAGGAGCCTTCAGCGTAATCTTTGACGTCGTTATCGGAGTTCAACGATTTCGATTTACCCAAGTGGATGTTTTGACCTTCTGCGCTGATTAAGTTTTTCATTGGCGCTTGCATGGTGTCGTGAAGAAACTCCAAGTCGCCGGTATAAAACATTTCCGGTCGTTCGCGCTCGTAGAAAAAATTGTTTTTCAACTTCAACGATGCTCGAGCAATGTCCGAATTCGCGGTAAAAGGCACGAGCATGGCAATACCGTTCGTCTTGTACGCTTTTTCCCAAATATGCGCCGGCGAAACATCCGTTACGGCTAGGAAGACGTTCGAATTCTTCTTGTTATCGCCCACCACGGCGTCGCTGCCGACCTGCGCGTATTCCGGCACTCCAATCTCGTCTTTTTCACGCAAAATAAAACGCTCAGACGGGAACAAAAAGTTCGAAAATGCGACCGCTCTGCTCGCTTGATCTTTTTCCTTGGACATTCTCGAGAACAAGTTTTGCGCCAACACTTTCGAGTTGTCTTTTTGCTCCGACCACCATTGCGCTCGCGACTCTTCGTCCTCGACGTCGTTTTCGTGTAAAAACTTCGCCATGTACGGATTCGCATCCGCGAATGAATCCGTAAACAACACCATATCGGCATCATTGATGTGATTCGCAATCCGCGGATCGTCCTGTAACGCCGGCTTTAACCAATCGATGAACGCATACCTGTACGGCGTCTTGTCTGGAGGAACAAAGAGCAGCTCTTTCGCGTTTGCCAACTTCTCCGCGGCGGCTTTTTCGGTGCTCTCTTCGTCTTTGTTTTCGTATTCTCGCACTTCTTTTCTTCCCACGGAGCTTTCTCCGTCTTCTTCGTTTTCACTCGTCGTCGTTGCGGTCGATTCAGCGTCGTCGGGTGCATCGTTATTATCTTCGTCAGTCGTCGTCGTCGTCGTCGCTGTCGTCGTCGCAGCCTCTTCTCCTTCTACCTCTTCTTCTTCTTCTTCGCTCCCGGCGACGACCAACTGTTGCTGCTGCCTCTCCCCTCTCTCGTCTTCCGATGTGTCCGTCCCGCCAACCTCGTTCTCAATTTCCGCCGGACTCGCGATTGCCACCACCTCTTCTTCTTCACCTTCTTCTTCTTCTTCCTTTTCAGACGGCTCCGAGCTCTCCGCCGCGCTCGCCGCGCTCCTACTCAAAGAGTACTTCAAACTTCGCCTCTTGTACGACGCGTCCAATCTCGTCTCCACGAACGGCGACCACCCGAATAAATCCGTCGCGTAAAACGTCATCGCTTGTGTCTCTCGTTCCACGATGTCTTCGCACGATGACGACGACGCCACGTCGTGCGAAGAGACCCCGAGCGTTTGCACGATGAGTCGATTTTCCAAATACGTCTTCATCAAAGGGTAATTACGACTGACGAATGCGACGGAGGAGAATGCGCAGAAACAGACGAAGCACGCGATCGATACCGCTTTCATCGATGATACGGGTGTCGCTGTCATTCTTTTCCTGAAAATGCCGTTGTTACTTCTTTTACTGTTGCCGCTGTGGAGAAGCAATGCGACTCGTTCGTCGTCGTTCGTCGTCGAAATCGTCGTCGCGTCGTGGTGCTCCATCCTCCTCTCTCTTCGCCGCGGCTTTTGTGATGATGTGTGTTATATAATTCACAGATGAAACAACAGAGAGAGACCAAAACAATCGCACTCTTTTCACGAAACAGAAAAAGCCCCGCGATTCTTTCTCCGTCTATCCTCTTCTTTCTCTGTCCGAGAGACTTTTGTTGTGTGTCGCGCGTGTAAAAAGTAAACCGCTTTGCGCGCGCAATTGTGGGGACAACCACTTGCGGAAATTAAAAGGTTAGACACCCTAAACACATACATTGACTTTTTTTTTGACCGCTCAAATGTCACACGAAAGAAAACACACACATGTCGTCTCGCATCATCGATTATTCCAAATGGGATCAACTGAAGTACTCGTCTTCTGAAGAGGACGACGACGAGGGTGAAAAGGAGAGCGCGGAAATTACGAGGAGCGCTTTACCGCTGGAGAATCTCTCGCTTTGTTCTTGTTCTTGTTCTTCGTCGTCACCCCTTTGGAACGGGTTGGTGTTGCATCACAAGGATATTTTTGTATCGCATGTGATTTCGAAATTGAATGGGATGGATCGTTTTTTCTTTGCAAGGGCGAATACAGAGAGTCGGGGTGTGCTTGAATACGCCGGGGTAAACATATCGGGATTAGGTTTGATTGTTTACGAATGTTCATCGATTTCGACGTTGGAATGGGCGTGGAATAACACGAAGTGGGGGGAGAAAGATGACGAAGGAAATGTGATAGATCAAGCCTGGTTTTGCAAGCAAGTTGCTGGAACGAACAAACTCGAGTTCCTCAAGTGGGCGAGAGAAGAGAAAGATTGCGAGTGGGATGCGAAGACGATTAATCATGCAGTATATCGTGGTAACCTCGAGATACTCAAGTACTGCTTCTCTAATGGTTGCCCGTATGATGAAGAAAAGTCGTGTAAACAAGCTGCTATTGGAGGACACCTCGACTGTCTTCGATTTCTTGTCGACCAGGTGAAACCTTCGCGAGAGACGGAAAGATATGCGGCACGACAGGAAGTATGTTATGGTCACACGGACATCTTGAAATATTTCGTTGAAGAACGAAAGATATCTGATGCAGTAAAGATCGAATGCGTGTGCAACGCTGAAATGTATGGCCAACTTGATTGCCTCAAATACTTAGTCGAAGAGGCGAAAGTGCCTCTTGACAACTGGCGATACATCGCTTACGCTCGTTACAAAGAGCACCACGAGTGCGAAAATTACTTGCTCGAAAAAGGGTGCCCAGAACCAACGGACGAACAATACGCTGCTTTTGCCGAGAGCGTGCGAGCGCGAGAGTCTCAGCAGGGGAACAGTTTCGATTGAGAAGTTCGTTTGATTGTATTACGAAGAGAGAGAGACACATTTTTCATCAACTTTGTGCACACACGTTTTCAAGAGCCAAAAAAAAGGAGAAAAAACAGACCAGACAGACACCACAAAAAAGATATCTACGACGACTATTCTACGACTCCTGAAAATAAGAATGGGAAGGATCAGGGAATACTTTTTGAGCCAAGGCCTAACCGCGAGAGATATCCCGCTAGCGTTCGCGTGCGTGTTTTCGTTTTCTTCTTCTTTGAAGTCTTCTTTGTCTTCTTCTTCTAAAATATATTCCATCATCATCGGATGATGATGATGTCGACGCGCTCTGACGATAGTCTCTCTTTAACGTGCACTGCGACGACGCGGATGATAAAACAACTCACAACAACAACAATTTACGTAAAAACAGGTTTCACGAAATGTTCTCCATCGCGTTCGCCGCGTCCACGTGGGTTGCCGCGTACGGCATTCAACCGTCAAAAACGCTCTGCCAACCGTTTTCAAACGTGAGTGCGATTAAAAACAACGTGCAACCGGTGTTCCTGAAAATGCTGGAAACGTCTTCGAAGCCGGCGCGCCAGGCGGTGAAAAGAATACCAATGTTAGCCAAAGCCGATCCGGCGCGTCTGACGGTTGCTTTAGCGGAGAGTTTGACGTTGAGAGCGTTTATTAAACCAATCACGTTTGGTGGGAAGTTATGGGTGACGTATGAGTTTATGAAGTTTGTCAAGAGGAAGAGCGACGAGGGAACGACGGAGAAGACGACGAAGAAGAAGACAAAGAAGAAGAACAAAGTCGCGAGCGTGAGTCTCTCGCTGCGATGATGTGAATCATCATCACTAGAAGAACATACTTAGTTATACGTGTACCATGGTAGCTGCGCAATACATATTATTATTATTATTATTATTATATAAATAACCATCATAATCATCGTCTTCTCTCTCTGAAATTCTCTCTATGGTACGTACTTTTGCGCCTCTTCTTCTTTTTCTTCTTCTTCACCGCCGCCGCTGCTAGATGACCTACTTTTATTAGAACTACTTGAACTATTATTATTCTTCAGAGAGAGAGGACCGGTAACTTAAATAATCCTCCATCGCCTCTTCCTCGTCCACGCTCATCAGCGGACACTCCCCGTCCATCTCGCACTCCTCGACGTCGTTCAACTCCTCCTTCAAAATTTGCCTCGCTAAGTTCTCCCAAACCTTATCGGCCACCATCGCGGATTCGGGTAAAAAATCCAACGCCATTCGAAACAAAACTCGCGTCTTGCCCGGTCTAGACGGTAAACACACGTGCACTTGATGCACTCGTCTCGGAATAGAGTCCCCATACATCCTCTGAATATCAATCGAACTGACCAACGCGCTACTCGGAACAAATTTAATCTCGTTCGGTACCGGCCGCCACCCCCATCGCAAAGCCTTGGCGACTTGCGCGCTCACGTCCACCAAATCAAAAATCTTCTCCAAACTCCCCGTCTTTTCCTCAACCAATTTCGCTTTATTCACCGCCCGTTGCGTCAACGTAAACAATCGTTCGGTCAGCACGTCGCACTCGTTTTCAAACTCCAACTCAATCTCCGCGCACGTTAAAAACGGCGTCCCGTTCACGCTCCCTCCACCCGGCGCTCGTAAACTCTTCTCCCCGACGTATAAGTTCGTCGGATGCCTGGGATCCTTTTCATCCGGCACTTCCTCCCCCTCATCCCCGGCCCAAACAAACACCATCCCGTCGTGCTCGACCGTCTTCAACGCGTCCACGTACACGCCTTTCAACACCGTCTTACACGACGGCATCTTCACGCACTCCCCGCGCGTGGTAAACTCCCACCCGTGGTACGCGCACTGAATGTGTCCCTCTTCCACTTGCACCCCGAGCGACAGCGGACACGCTCTGTGCGCGCATTCGTCTTTCACGCATCCAATTTGGCCTTCTTTCGTTCGAAATAAAACCCACGGCACGTTGAACAAATCAAAAGGGATCATCTGATCAAACTTGACGTTTTTGCTAAACGCGACTGGGAACCAGTTTTTCCGTTCCGACGGCGAGTGCGAAGGCGAGAGGTTGAAATCTTTGCTCCGTTCTCTCCGTTGTTCATCTCGTTGCTCTCGCATCGTCGTCGCTTCCGCTCTCGTTTCCGTCGTCGTCGTCGTATTCTTCCGCTGCTTCACGCGTACGAATCGATCGTTTTTTTTCCAATACGATTGTTTCTGCGTCATCTGCCTCGTCTTCCCACGATTCCCGTTTGTTTTTGTCGTGCCGTAATCAAAGACGAATACCGAGGAGGCGGAGGAGAGAGCAGAGGAGGACATGACAAAAAGCGCCCACTCTCGTTTTTCTGGTCTACTGCTCGACGCACACGAATGCAGAAAGTACTGAGAGAGTGCGTGTGTGTGTAAAGAAAAGTGCAGCATTTTTTCCATTTTATCCACTTTTCTTCACTCCAAATCCCCTTAAAAATAAGAGAGAACAGAACGCTACAGAGGAGCGCAATGATGACGATGACGACAACAACAACAACAACAACAACAACACCGACGACGATGATGATGCGAAAAGCGATGTTTGGCACGAGCTCCGCGCGAATGAGAGCATCATCGTCATCGTGTCGAGCACCTTTTTTACGACGGGCGGAAAAGTCGACCTCGTCAAAGTCGTTAAAATCATCGTCCAAGAGTTTCCCTCCCGAAAACAAAGGGAAGGAGTGTGATTTTGACGAGGACTGGGAGACGAGGGCGAAGAAATTCACTCGGATGGCGACGATTTCAGCGTCGCTCTCTGTGCTTCTCGCCGTTTCCGGGCCGTTCGCTTTCGTCGAACCATCATTATCTTCATCGTCAAAAGGTTTGGGTGTGGCCCACGCAGGGTTGAACAAAAAAGGCAACAACAACGCGTACGAGGAGATGATGAAACAGATGGAAGCTGAAAACGCAAAGGCAGGGGTAGGGAGCATGTCCGCGGAATCGCTCTTCAAAGAATCCGGAGGCGCGTGCGGGCCAGGGTACGAGATGCGAGTGAAATTAGTCACGGGGGCGGAGTGCGAGTGCGTGCAACCGGAACTCTGCACGCGAGAGGGCGAGATGACCGCCGAGGAACGCTCGTACGGCAAGAAACCAAAACCGACCGAAAACAGCAACGGGGAAGAAGGAGGAGAATCGAAGAATGAGATGATGAGTTCCGACGGCGGGATTCAGTTTACGTTTAATAACTGATTTTTGAAGTATACTTTTATTAGATTTTAAAGAGCGCGACGTGTGTATTTTATTATTTCAACGAGCGCTTGACAGCATCTGCGGCTATTTTCGAGAGCGATTCGATCGAAATCGTCGCCGCGCCTTCGAATGGTCCTTCCGATGAAGAAGGAGTCGTTTTCGTCTTTCCTTTCGTCGTTTTGGCGCGCTTGACACCACCACCACCGCCGCCGAGAGTTTCGCCGTTTCGAGTAATCTCTGAACACGAATCGACGCGCCATCGCTCGAGCGTCGATCGTCTCTTTGCGCATTTGACGCTCATCGTCGCACCGTCTTCCCAAACGCACACGAAAGTGCCGTCTTTCTCCGAAAGGTGTTCATCGTCGTCGGCTTTAATAACCGCAGCGACGTTCGCGCCCGCAACGCGTCGAGTCGTTTTCAAAATTTCCTTCAGATTCTCGATGGAATAAGGCGCGAACAACGCGCTCAGGGACGGTTCGAGATATTTTCGAACGACAAACATCTTTGCAATCTTGCGCATCTCCGGAATTAGCTCAAGAAAGACCAAACCGACATTTTGCGGGTCGTTGGATTCGCTCGCGGATTCCAAGCGCTTTGCGAGTTTGTGCTTAAACGAACCGTAACAGATGATATCATCGACGTCGTCTCGGTCGATGATGGAATCTGGATAGGCTTGAAACTCGCACTGGACGATACCCTTGTACTTGTTTACCGAAACCACCGCAGAAACAGACGCTAGTTCTTTGCTGTTCTTGTCCACCTCGTCTCGATCAAAGACGATGGAAAATGTCAAAGTCGCATCATCGACTTCAGAAAACGTAACGCCGCCCAAAGAATTAAAAAATTCTTTTTCTCTCTCTTCTCCTTCTTCTTCTTCTTCTTCTTCAATCGCCGTCGCTTTGCGTTTCTTCGACGCCGCCGGTGTCGCTTTTTTCTTCTTTTGGGGACTCTTCTTTGGCGTTGACGTCTCTTTCTGTTTGGAGTTGACTAAAAAGTCTCTGATGGATGTTAACGTCGAAACTGTCGCGGTTTTGCTCGCGAGATCGAGAGCATTGAGGAGCGAAATCGTACCGTTGTCAAAATCAATCGGTTCTCTCGTGTCTTCGAATGTCTTGAGTGCCGCGGATGGTAGCGTCGCCTTCTCCGCCGATTCGTCCTTCTTATTTTCCTTTTCTTTTTCTTTTTGAACGCTAACGACGGAAGCTGTGATTTTGCGCTTATCGACTTCAAACTTCACGTCCAACCGTTTCCTCGCGTTCCAAAGCGTTATCGCGCAACCTGTCACGTCGCCTTTAAGTTTCAGGATTTCTGCGACCACTTTGCCCCTTTTTGTCCACTCGATTGCGCTATTGCTGCCGCTTTCGTCGCTTTTATCGCTCTTCGCCTCTGCTAAATCTCTCAACATACCCGCTTGCGCGAGCGTTTTTGCACAAACCAGCCGCGTCACCGCGTCCATCATAACTTCGTGCGCGCCAAGTATCCCTCTCGCTGGATGTTGTTCCGTCCCGTCGCCTTTTGCGCGCATGGTGGCGTTGAACGTCAAACTTTGAATTTCCTCCTTCGTCGCTTGATAGCTGATGCATTTCCTCTTCCCGTCGTCGTCGTGGTCGTCCTCACTCACCATCATCGATTCCTCACCGCACAAAATTTCCAATCCAGTGCACGTCCACAGAACTTCTTTCTCCGTCGGCGCGTCGTCTAAAACTAGCGTCATCTCGTACATGTTCTCTACCCCGCACCGCACCTCTCCCGAGACGACGTCGAAAATGGTAAACTTCATCTTGCCGTCGTCGTCTCCTTCCATGGAAGGAAACCTCTTCAATGCGTGTTTCTCCACAATCAACGCGTGCTTTACATCCAACGTTTTCCTCCTCGCTAAATCTATTTCCTCTTCCTCTTCTTCTTCCTCTTCTTCTTTCTCCTCCTCCGCGGCGCCGTCCCCGCTCATATTTTCGCCTTTCTTCTTCTTCTTCATCATCATCTCCTTTTCGCGTTCATCCTTCCACTTCTGCATCGTCGCGACTTTCCGTATCCCTTCCACGCGATCTAAACAATCAAACCCGCCTCTACACAAAACGTCAAAACTCGCCGTCACGTCAAACATCGGCGCTTTCGCCCAGAGCAACCTCTGGTGCATTCCGTGCAACGCATCCGCTGCGATTCGAAACTGTTCAACGTGGCCGTCTAACGCGTTGCACGCGTTCTCCGCCACCAACGTCGCTTTCACGTTCTTCGGTGCCCACGCGATTAACGCGTGCACGCGAATTAAGCGTTGTTTCAGAGCGTTCAAGTGATGCACGAGCGCTCGTTTCTTTTCGATCGGTGCGATCGATTTCCCGTCGTTCCTCGACAACGCGTCGAGTACCAGTTCGAATTCGCGGTGGGAGGTTTGGCAGACGCGTTCGATGAGTTCTCGCGCGGTGATCGTTGGCGCCGTTTGAGGTAAGGATTCCATTTTACTTTATGCGTTGTTTTATTTTGGGTGAGCGGACGAAAGACGAAGAAAGACGCGCTCTCTGTCTGTCTGTCTCTTCCCTTTGCGCGCTTTCTTTCTGGGGAGTTTGACGCACTTTTTGCGGCATAAGTTCGCATCACATCTTTTGTCTCTCTCGTTGGTTTCCCCGTCGCGGTTTAGAAAAGTCCTGCCTGCGCTTTTGGTGGGAGAGAAAGATACCAGCAAAGAGAGAGAGAGAGAGAGAGAGAGAGAGGAAAGAGAAGAGGAGATATACACAGAAGAACACGCGCGTGATTCACTTCATTTTTGATGCAGAGGCCGAGAACATCATCGAAAGAAATACTCGAGCAAGACTCCGTGGAACTTCTGGAGATTGAACTCAATCGCGTAACCAACGCGGTGGAAAAGTTAGAGGAAAGCAATCGATATTTAGCGAGAGAAAGTTTACGAAACAACGAAGAAGGCGGCGTTGTTTCGGAGGAAGATTTGGCAATTTATAGAAGCGCGATAAAAGAAAACAAAAAGTTGGTACCGGAGTACCAATCGAAGATTTTGGAGATTAGCGCGAGAATAAAAGAGTTGCAACCTGAGCATCATCAACAGCATCACAACAAAGAGCATCACTCTGAGGAGGCGAACGACGAAAAAGAGGAGGAAAATAAGGAGGAAAACGACGGGAGCAAGTGGTTGTGATCGTCAGTCGGCGAGATGGAAGGGCGGTCGTTCGAGTTGAGCGAGGAAGAAAGCAGCGACGGCGAGGAAAACGAGGATGGTCACGGCGACCAACTTTCCGCGCTGAGAAGAGAACCGAGCGTGACGTTTCCCAGGGGCTTCAGCTCTAAGGAGGATTTGGAGATTGGGACGCCAAAGTTAGGAGGGATGATGTCGAGCGGCGGCATTTTCGCCAACGTAGACGACGCGACAAACGACGTCGGCGAGGAGGATTTGGAGGACGAATCCGCGAGGCGACGGTCGATGGATGAGTTTCGCAGACCAGCGTCGATATCGTCACCGCGACGTGGTGGGTTATCGTCGGCATTCAGCGCGATTGATTTGGCATCTAGCACGGAAAAGCCGCCGCGAGCGCCAAACGCGCATCGCGTGTCGCAAGAATTCGAAGAGGAGATTGATAGACTGCGAGATAAATTCGACGTGAACGATACGAGCGCATTTTCACCCGCTTTCCATTTTAAAACCGGGGAAGTGATTAACGCAGGAGCGGATTCTCCGCCGGTGGCGTTCTATGCGTACGCGCAATCTCCCGCGTCCACGAGTAGTAAACACGCGGCGTCTGTTTCGCCTCGAGTGCGAGAAGGCACTTTTTTAGGCAGCTCACCGAGAAGTTTAGGTACTTCTCCCGGAAGCTTCACTCGAGGTGGCATCATGGGAAGAAG
>Ga0115000_10004290_pt1 | contig 11708 bp, 9 predicted proteins | sample ArcticOcean_MG_C_6_FD_89690 | JGI IMG/M metagenome (GOLD analysis project Ga0115000, IMG submission 89690) | Marine microbial communities from western Arctic Ocean - ArcticOcean_MG_CB8_128 | ecosystem: Environmental > Aquatic > Marine > Oceanic | place: Arctic Ocean: Canada Basin | collected... | reverse complement strand
TCTGTCGTCGTCGTCGTGGCATCGTTTACGTCGTCGTCGTCTCTTTCATCGTCGAGGCGCACGTAAAAAATACCTCGACTCTCGTCCTCGTCGTCCTCCTCCCCGTTCTTTATTATTCGTTGTTGTATCGCGACGTTCGGATGCGTTCGTATTCCATTAACTCTTCCCCAGTTGAGTGACGTTTCGATGATGATGGTGTTGTTGTTGTTGTTGTTGTTGTTCGTCATTTCATCATCATCATCATCATTCGCGCGTCGTCACACGTAATACCATCGTTCCCGTAGTCGCTACTGATGAATGAGGAAGACTTTTCCAACAAATTTTGCTCCTTTTTGCTCCATTTTTGCTCCAAAAATTTTTGCTCCAAAAACAACTTCACGAGAAAAAATCTCTCGAAAGAGAAGACAAAGAGACGACGACATAAACGACGACGGGGAGCAAGCAGCAGAGGAGAAGAAGAAGAAGAAACGCAGCAAAATAATGTCGTTTACGGACCGTAACCCTCTCTCGTTATCCATGCCTCAGCACAAACTGAAACAGTTGACGAAGCAATTGGAACGAGATTGGAACGACGAGGAAGAGAAGAGAAAGAGAGAAGATGTGATGAGGAATGAAAAGAGTAATCCTCTCGCGGAGGAGAGGGGGTCGAGAAACTATTATTACGGTGCAAATAACAACAACAACAACATTAGAGGTGGTGGTGGAAATGGTGCTCTGAGAATAGATAACGTCCTCGTCGAGGACAGACCAAAGCTGGCGTATCTAACTATAGAAGACTTGAAAAAGAGAGCGAAACCGTGGAGAGAGTTTTTCAGCACGGACTATTTGAGAAAGTCGTATAGCGTGCCGAGAACGAAAAGGGAGACGTACGCTCGATTCGATCGAAACGTGTACGAGTATTTAGGGAATTATCGGAGATGTTCGTGGATCATAGCTTTGGCTTTGTTGTATAAAAAACCGAAAGCAATCGCCGGCGGCGTCATCATCTTGAAACTGTACGACGTGTTGCAAGTGCTCGGTCAAACCGTGGCGATACAGGATTCGCACAAGACGGTGATTCAGTTTTTCTTGCAGGTTTTGATTTGGGTGGTGTCGATAGTGACGAGAGTGTTTGCGAGTCTTTCCATGGCGGTAGCGGTGGTGTTTACGATATTGGGATTGCACGCGATATTGAGACGGTTGGACGCACCAAAGCCGACAAAAAGAAACGGAAAAAGAATCTCAGGGGTCGTCTGGGAAACTAAGTCGCCGAGAGAAATGAATAACGCGAATAATAGAGGTGGAATAGGAGGGATCATAGGTAGTTTGATAAATAGGAACAAAACGCAACGGAGGACTTGAGAATGAGAGAAATAAAGAGAGAGAGAGAGAGAGGACTATAGCACTCGAGCTTTATTTTTTATTATACACACAGCAGCAGCTACACAATGCGCACAAACAATTATTATTTTTTGCGCAAGACTCCACCATCCGCGGCGAACTTCGTAATACTTTCTCTGACTGGCGCAATCGAGTTCACGGCGCGCATCCCGATACTCCGCAATTGCGTGAAAGGTGCGATGGAACTCAGAGTTGGTCCAAAAATCTTTTGGAGCGTATCCAATCCTATCACCATCGCTGACATTTCTAAGAAACGCGCGTTTTTATAGTTTCGGAGCGTGTTTTCACTTCCAATGTCATCGCCAACAGATATCGCGTTCTCAACCGCATCAATCGCCGCTGCGACGTCTTTAAACCCAAGATTAACGCCTTGACCGCCTAACGGGTGTACCACGTGCGCGGCGTCGCCAATCAAGAGCATTCTGCGGTGAGTCCTCGTACCAGCAATTTTCAATTTGAGAGGGAACGCGCCGCGTTCGGACCCTTTCGCCGTGGCGATGATGTTCGGTGGCGACTCAAAATCATTTTCTTTCAGCGTTGATTGTAAAATTTCTCTCACTTTACTCTCCATCTTTTTGTTCTTCGCTAAAGTATCGACCGCAAACGAAAATAAATCTTTGGCGAAACTTTCCGCGACAAACATCGAGAAACTCTTCGCGAACCCTCCGTTGATGATTTTCGAATCACGAACTTGCTGCTTGCGAAGCTGATAATTGTACTCTCCGCCTCCATGGATGGCATCGTTGACTTCGCTGGCAAAGTCGTCGTCACTCAGCGCGGTTATGCGCTCAGCTTCTTTCGGCGTGGTTGACCACACGATGTTTGCGTAAATTGGAAACTGAGAATCATCTATATTATTGCTCGACTTCGATTTCCCGTTGCCAATAGGAAGTAAAGCAATCGGTCCGTTTTTCAAAAAGCGCTGGAACGCCGTTTTGGTCGGCCCGTCTAGCTCAACCGTGCCGCACACCGCTTTCTGGTTGTAATCGTACCCAAACGACCGCACCCCGGCGAATCGTTTCATGGCGCCGTTCGGACCATCCGCACCTACAACCAATCGCGCGCTAATTGTCTTCACTTCTTCTTCATATTCGCTGTCCCCGTTAGCGTAGTTACCCGTAGAACTCTTATACTTGACCACTCGAAATGGCGACGATTCCGTCGTCTCTGTACCAACCACGCTCGTCCCCGGCAACAAAAACAAACTTCTTCTCTTCCTCTCTTGTCCTTCTTCTTCCATTTCTTCTCCTTTTTCAAACTCTTCAATCAGTCCGTCGCACAACGCGTTCCGCGTCGCGTCGTTTTCAACCACCACCCCTAGTCTATCTCTGTTCGCCTCTTTTGCTTCGAACCGTACGTATCCTTCGCCAATCGCGTCCCACGCTTGCACGGCGTCAAACTCGTTCCCCAAGTTGGTCTTCTCAATCTGCGTCCACACGCCTCCACACTCGCGCTCTAAAAAGTCAATTGATTCCGGAGTCAACGCAGAGACTCTTGCTTTCGGTTTGTAAGGATTTTCTTGTTGTTGTTGTTTATCTTCTTCTTCTTTCTTTTCTCTTTTCGAGAACGCTCGCGGGTTCCCGTCTAAAACAGCCACAGACAAGTGTTTCGTTTTTGCGCTCATTCGCAACGCCCGCGCGAACGCGACGCCGACGAGCCCCCCACCAACGATGGCGACGTCGACTTTCGCGGGAATCTTCGAATTCTCTATAATAGTCTTCTTCTTCTTTCCGCTCCTCTCTTCTTTTGTTTCTTCCGTATTCGTTGGCGTCGTCGTCGATGAAAAAGCTTTCGCGTCTCTCGGGGAAAACGACGACGACGACGATGAAAACAAAAATCGTTCCATCGTCGTCCTCCTCCTCGCGCCATCGAGACGATGACGATGACTCCGAAAACTCGCAAACGCTCTTCCACGCAACACGAGCAGCACAACCTGATCGGCGACCACCTTTTTTTCTTTCCTCATACTTTCTCTGCTTCTTAGTAATAACTTCTTCTTAATACTCTACTATTTATGAAGAAGACTTTTTGTCGCGACAAAAATCATCGATCGATTTGAGACTTCAGAATTTTCGTCTCTTTTTTTTGCTCTCTTGTTGCTCCTGTGTTATACTACTAAGAAGAATAATACAAATGATCGAGGTGATCTTAAACGACCGCCTGGGGAAGAAAATACGCGTGAAGTGCAACGAGGACGACACTATTGGGGATTTGAAAAAGTTAGTCGCGGCGCAAACCGGAACCAGGCCGGAGAAAATACGGTAAGTTTTGATTTGATGATTTGATGACGATTTGTGCTGGAGTCGCTTTTTGTGAATTGGATTTGGAGTTTGGATGTAGAGAAGAAGAAGAAGAACTCTCTTTCTCTCTCTCTTTCTCGTTCTCTTTCTCTCTTGTTCTCTCTCTCTCTCTCTCTCTCTCTCTCTCTGTGTGTGTGTGTGTGTTCGCGCAGCAAAACGCGCGTTTAATGTGTGTTTGGTAAAACTAAAATTCGCTTTTGCTCTTCTCCAACAAACAAACAAACAAAAACAGGATTCAAAAGTGGTACACGATATACAAAGACCACATCACGTTGGACGATTACGAGGTTAAAGATGGGAGCAATTTAGAGCTTTACTATAACTAGGGATAACGTAGATTAGATAGAGCAGACGCGATTTAGTTAGCAGTACATAATAATAATAATAATGACAATAAATACGTAGTACGTAGTTCAGTCATTCAGCCTCGTTCAACTCTAATCCGAGCGCGAACATATACAATCCCGCAAAGATTTTATAGCCAGAGCTATTCAAACTATCTAAACTTTCTCTCATTTTATTCAGGGGCACTTTAATCACCGTGATAAACTCCGACCCTTCGAGCTCTTGTTCCGGGACGACTTTATCCTCGCCTCCGCATTCGTCTTCCTCGTACTCGTCTAAGTTTACGTCCACGGTGACTAAAACTACCGTCTCGTTACTCAGTCCCGGCGAAAGAGCCATGGAGCACGGCGTCGCTTTGGCGTTATATCCGGTATATCCAGTTTCCTCTTTCAATTCTCTCAGCGCGGCTTGTTCAGCCGTTTCGCCTTTATCGATTAAACCCGCGGGAAGTTCAATAGTTTCTTGTTCCATCGGAGGACGAAACTGCCTCACCAACAGCGTTTGCGTTTCACGTTTGGACGATTTCAGTTTCGCAAACACGCACACGGCATCTGCCACCGCGTTTGGATCTTTCGTCGTTCTCGTCGCCGCGTCCCACGTCCGCTGTTCCCCGGTTGGATCGATATACGTTATCGAAGAAAATCTCAGCCACTTCGTTTCCATCAACGTTTTCCACTCGAGCACTTTCGATTTCGACGAACACATCTTCAAAGAAGAAGAAGAATTCATCTTTTCCTTTTCGAGCACCTCTTTCACGTGCACGATTCTTATTCTTCTTTGTCTTCTTCCTCTGTTGTTCTCTGTTTTCTTTTCGTTGTTGTTGACAGACGCTTGAGGAGACCACGACGCTTTCGGTTGTCGTGCGACAAAACGCATCCAAAATGAAGAGATTTTCGTGAAGACGTGTTTCATTTTTGATGATGCGTACGTATGTGGTGGGTACATAGTTTTAGTAGTCTTTTAGAAATGAAACTTTAGCTAAGTGTATTTAATAGTAAGTGTGTGTATGTCTCTCTTCTTCCTCTCTCTCTCTCTTCCCTCTCTCTCTCTCTCTCTTTCTCTTTCCTCTCTCTTTCATCGTCATACTTTCCTGTCGTAAAACTGATCCAAAGTCTTGGCCGGAATGCGCCTTAAAAGCTCTCGCGGGAAAATCCTCAACAAACTCCACGCCAAATCCAACGCGTCAAAAATCGATCGGCCTTCGTTTCCTTGGTCGATAAACTTTCGCTCAAACTTTTCTAAAAACTCCAAATAAAGCAAATCTTCGCCAGATAAGGCTTCTTCGCCGACGACTGCTCTCATGGCTAACGTATCTTTGCCGATGGCGTAGTTGGCGTACAACTGGTTCGAAACGTCGCCGTGGTCTCTTCTCGTCATCCCTTCCCCGATTGCAGATTTCATCAGTCTCGACAAAGACGGTAAAACGTTAATTGGTGGGTAAATTTGTCGATTGTGCAACTGCCTGTCGACGTAAATTTGACCTTCCGTGATGTACCCGGTCAAATCTGGAATCGGGTGAGTGATGTCGTCGTTCGGCATGGTTAAAATCGGCAACTGCGTAATACTCCCTTTTCTCCCTTTGATTCTCCCCGCTCTTTCGTAAATCGTCGCTAAATCAGTGTACATGTAACCGGGATAACCTCGTCTTCCGGGAACCTCCTCTCTTGCCGCGGACACCTCTCTCAAAGCGTCCGCGTACGACGACATGTCCGTCAAAATGACCAAAACGTGCTTCCCTTTTTCGTACGCTAAATATTCCGCCGTCGTCAGCGCAATCCTAGGGGTGATGATCCGTTCAATCGTTGGATCGTTCGCTAAGTTTAAGAATAACACCGTTTTCTCTAAGCTACCGTTTTCTTCAAAGTCTCTTCGAAAAAAGTTCGCGGTTTCCAAGTTCACCCCCATGGCGGCGAAGACGATGGCGAAGTCGTTCTCGCTTTTGTCCTCCTCCGTCTCCTCCGCCGCTCCGGGTTGTTTCACCAACCCAGCCTGTCGGCAAATCTGCGCCGCAATTTCGTTGTGCGGTAAGCCAGCCGCGGAAAACAAAGGAATCTTTTGTCCTCTCGCGATTGAATTCATCACGTCTATGGTGGATATTCCGGTTTGGATCATTTCTTCTGGATAGGTTCTCTCCGATGGGTTGATCGAACTGCCGTTAATATCTAAATACTGTTCGGCCATAACGTTCGGTCCTCCATCGATAGGTTTCCCACTCCCGTTGAAAATCCTCCCCATCATATCCTCCGCCACTGGGGTGGTCAACACGTCCCCGGTAAACTCTAACGTCGTGTGCTTGCTATCGATGCCGCTCGTCCCTTCAAAGACTTGCACCACCGCGCGTTCCCCGTCGACTTCCAAGACTTGTCCTCTCCTTTTCGTGCCATCGCTCAAAGTGATGTCCACAATCTCCGCGAATTTCGCGTTCTTCACCCGGTCTAAAATCACAAGAGGGCCGGAAACCCCAGTCACCGTTCGATATTCCACTCTCGGTTCGCACGTGAAATCTCTCGTCGCCAAAGAGGCTTGAAGTTGCACTTTGGCGAAATCAGAAGACAACAAAGAAGAAGAAGAAGACATGTTGTTGTTGTTATTCTTCTTCTTCTTAACAGTGTTAGACTATTCTATCGCAGTAAAACTACTCCTTAAAAGTGAGGAGCGAACGAATACTAAGAACGTGTGTTCGTGTGTGTGTTTATTCTATATACGCGAAAGAGACTCTGATATACTTTTTATTGTGTGTGGAAAGAGACGATCCTCCTCAGAATCCTCCAAAAAGAGTTTCCTCTTCACCTCCTTTTTCTCTCAAAAAAGACACCAACAGACCAACACTTTTAACCACAAAACACCAAACAAAACACCTTGCAAGAAAAAAAGTCTTTTTTCTCTTTCTCCTGTTTTGTCTCGCACTTTTGATGAAACAAAAAAGAAAAGAGGAGAAAGTTTTCCACACAACACACAGTTGAGAGAGAGTAGTGTATACTACACACTGACTGACTGACTGACACATATAGTAGTATATATAGTATTAGTATTCCAATACTAATAACACACAAGAGCACAGCGGTGCATACACATCGAGGAATCTTTTTATTCTTCTTCGACGAAAACGAGTTCGACGATGAGGAGGAGAATATGGCCGTCCGCTTTGCGTTTGTTGAAAGAAAAAACTGTAAAGTCGTCGCCGTCTGAATCGTCGTCGTCTGAGTCTTTGAATCTTTTGGTGGACGCGCTCGTGGCTTCTCTGAAGGACACCGCTCCTCAAAACGGAGGATCGAGAAGAGTGATCGCGAGAGAAGACGTGATGCGATTCCTCTCTTCTTCTTCTTCTTCTTCGAGTAACACGAACAACAACGATCGTCTGATTGAGAATTACGCCAGGATTGATGGGACGAAAGACGCGTCGACGTCTTCTTCTTCTTCCGACGATAACGGTGGGAATGAAAGGAAGAAAAAAGTAGTCGTGGTGAACTCGGAGTTTGAGGACGTGCCAAACAGCGCGATTCGAAAAGTGATCGCCTCGCGACTGTTAGCGTCGAAACGCGCACAGCCGCACAGTTACGTGACTATGGACGTGGACGCATCCGGAGTGGATCGATTTAGGAAGAAAGCCATGCAAGAGCACGAGAAGAAGGTATCCGTAAACGACTGCATTTTATACGCCGCGTCGAAAGCGCTGAGACGAGTAGGGAAGGTGAATTCGAGGTACGATGAAAAAATAGGGAAGAGGATGGAGTTTGACACCGTGGATATTTCGGTAGCCGTAGCAGCACCTTCGGGTTTAGTCACTCCAATCGTGTTCAACACGGACAACAAATGTGTCTCCGAAATTGGTCAAGACGTTCGTCGATTGGCTGGTAAAGCGAAAGATGGCAAGTTGAAACCGAGTGAAATGATTGGAGGGTCGTTTACGATTTCGAATTTAGGCATGTTCTCGGTGGACTCGTTTCAAGCCATACAAAATCCACCGCAAGGCGCTATATTAGCCGTAGGAAGAGGTACCGAGCGAGTCGTCATATCAAAAAGTGCGAGAAGTGATTCATCATCAAATGACGACGACGGCGATGTCGACAAACCCGCGACGGGTGCGCTCTTTAGCGAGGACCAACTCTCGACTCAGCTGTCCATATCCGCCACGTTGAGCATCGACAACAGGTGCATGGATGAAGCGGACGCGAGCGAGTGGTTGGAGGCGTTCGCCGACGAGCTGCGAAAAGCCGAAGACTTTGTGCTTTAAAACATAAACGCGTATACTTCCGATCATTCTTCTCTCCTTCTCTGTTTTACCAATCCTATTCTCGTCTGTGTTCTTTTGCTTTTTCGTCGTCTCCCCAACTTCTTCGCCCCGCGCGTACATGTATCACTATATTATCACTCCTGTTCGTAATAATATCTTTTTGGATTTAAATCCACACAACAGATTATTACCCCGTCGCTTTTAAAAGCGCCGCTGGGAGAGAAGAGCTAAAGACATGGCGTTACGAACGGTCAAGCCATCGTCGCCGCCAATCAAAACGTCTTCCACGATCTCAATCCCAGCGGCGAAAGAAAACGAAAACGGAAAGAAGCAGAAGCAACGCGACGATGAAAATGACGACTTTGACGGTTCGTCGCATTTCGCACAACAACAACAACAACAACAACAACAACGACAGCGGCGAGTTAGTTTTTCCGATTTTGAGCTGTTGATCGACTGCGCGGACAGTCCACTTCCGCGCTCGAACGTCTCGTGCCTCTTTCACACGAAGAACAAAGTGGACACGATCGATAAGTTCGCGCACCGTTTATCTATTCCAGACGAGAAGAGAGAAAATTTCATCAATGAAATATGGCTGGAAAAGACAAAGACAAACGCGAGCTTGTTCAACGGGACAAAGTTCCGGTTGAGTTCCTGGGAGGAGAAGCAGAAATCTTCGAATAAAGACGGAAAAGAACATAAAACGGTAGAGATTCACGTCGGAGAGACGGATTATAAGTCGTTCGTGGGGACTAACTTAGCGGAAGACTGGCAAGACTTGCCTGAGAAAAGTTTAGCGAATCCGCTCGGAACGGCGGTGTTTTGCGTGTGCAAAGACGGGAAAGTGTTGGCGTTGAGACGGTCGCAAAACGTCGGCGAGGCTGCGGGGATGATTGTACTCGCCGGTGGCCATCCTGAACCGCAAAACGTTCAGGTTCGCAAGGATGATGAGTTGTTAGACGTTACGTTTGAATTATTTGACAGCGCAAGTCTAGAGCTGCTAGAGGAGACGGGAGTGGAGGTATCGCAGTGCGAGAAATTGCTGTTCCTTGGTTTGTCGAGACGAAAAGTTAATGAAAGAGCTTGTGCCGTATTTGTGACGCGTACAAAGTTAACGTCGCAAGAATGCATTGAGAAGTATCGAAGTCAAAAGCCTTTGAGCGCTGACGAGAGCACAGAAATGTTGGGTTTGAGCATAGAAGAACTCGTAGAGGCGACGAGGAACGGGCAGTGTCCGGGTTGTCACTGCGGGGCCATAAACTTAGGTGAGAAATATTTAAACAGTCTTAGCGCGAATAGAAGAGAGAAAAAGGAAGGGGAGGAAGCTTCGAGGACGACGATGGCCACGATGAAAGGTGGGTTGGGCGATCTCAAAGTACTCAAAACGAAGAAGAAATCGAGCAAGAGTAGTAGCAGTATCACTAGTAATAACGCAAAGAGTGATAAGGACGACGACGATAGTAACGTAAAACAAAAGCAACAGATGGAGCAAGATGAAATCGAGCGCGCGAGGGAGAGTTTACGAAAGCTCGCGCAAGCCTCGAAAGATGCGAAAATCGATGAAGCGATTGCCATCCACGAGCGCAATCAGCAGCAACAAAAGTACATGGCACCTCCTCCGTATGCTGAATTTACTTTTGAAACGGTACGCAAGCGTTCGCTAGATTACATGGCATTGAATCCAAACCAAGGAGTATGCGGTCACATGCCGAAACATGACTTGCTCGCTCGGACGACTGGAGTCTTTCCGGTACTCGGTAAAATGATACTCGCGAAGCCTTCGCTTCAGAAAGTGATCTCGACTCCAGAGGGCATAGATAATTTATTAAAAGCGCTCCAATTAAGTACGGTTGGAAACGAACGAGGAGAGGATAATTTTGCCTTATTTGCGACGTACCAAGATTTAATCGGCGAGGGTGATGTTGGAAAACTCGCGGACGAGCTGGAAGAAATTGCCACCATGCAAAGTCAATTTCGAGAGTTTAAATACAACGATCCGTCCAACTCGAACGAACAACCGAGAGAATCGTCGGCCGCAGAAGAAGAAGTATACGCCAAAGAGCGCTCGTCAAGGGCTCTTGCGCAAAAACGCTCGAATAAAGCGTTAGTTATGACGTATTTCCGATCGTGGATACCAAACTTCGATTATTACGTTCCGTTTGTATTCATGTACTTGTGGTATACGATTTCCTTAGTTCCTGGAGCGAATCTGTTCGTTTTAATCATTAGTTTTGGTCTGTTACATCTTGCAAAAGGAAAGATTGACGGTCTAGCTGGAACGCAAAGTAACGCGTTCTCGTTGGTCAGCGCGGAAGCGGTGGAGAAATTTGGCCCAAAGGAGGCGCGGGACGCATCGGCATCTCGTCACGCCATGTGGTTTCATGGTTTGTTGGGAATCACGCTCGTGCACTATTGCATATTTCTGGTACCAAAATATTCCCAAGATTATTCAGCGGTGAATATTGGATTAGCTATCGGTGTCTCCTGCCCTATATTTTTTCTATTGACGTATATTGTCGGACCGGGTTACGTTCCCCGAGTGACTGACACGAACGAGAAAGACGAATGGATGCGCAATATGGTGCGCGTTGCAAATACATACGACGTTGAAAACGGAAGTATCGCCGTAAAAGCGTCTACGATGTCACAAAATGGACGGTTCTGCGCCTCGTGTCACGCAGCGAGACCCTTGAGGTCGAAGCATTGTCCGTTCTGTCAAAGATGCGTGTACAAAATGGATCACCATTGCCCGATTGCGTTGACGTGCATCGGCGCGAAAAATCAAAAATGGTTCTTTTTCGCCTTGTTGACTTGTTTCATAGCGGCGTGCACGTTCGTTCGATTCGATTGGTGTTACATAAGCGAGTCTTTCGTGGCGAATCGATTGGAAAACCCGGATGAACAACTTCTTTACACGTGGTTCCGAACGCTCAACAGTAATCCGATGTCAACCATCCTCTTTGCGCTTCAAGTTCTCGGAGGCGTCGGCTACGCCGGCATTTTGTTAATCCGACAAACCTTCTGCGCTGTTTCCAACTTGACCACAAACGAGATGTCAAATTCTCATCGATACGAGTATTTGAGAATGAGCAAAGAAAATTTAGCTTACTTGAACCCATTTGATCGCGGTTTAGCTCCCAACTGTCTCGCGTTTCTCACCGAAGAGGACCAAATGCCGGACTGGGATGCCCTCAATATGGAAGCCAGAAAAAGCGGGGAGGAACGAATCGCTGAGCCGAAAAAGTATTCCTACCGATGGTTACATCAACGTTATCCTCTCTTTTGCACGTTTCATAACAAGGCGGCGAGACCTTCTGTTCAAGACTCGTCGCGTGCGCACGGTCACAGCCACGGCGGCGCGGAACACAACCATCATCATCATCATCATTCTCACGACGGAATCCCGTGCGATGGAAATCACGCCTAGCATATAGTTTTAAGTAGTCGTA
>Ga0115000_10004288_pt1 | contig 11711 bp, 21 predicted proteins | sample ArcticOcean_MG_C_6_FD_89690 | JGI IMG/M metagenome (GOLD analysis project Ga0115000, IMG submission 89690) | Marine microbial communities from western Arctic Ocean - ArcticOcean_MG_CB8_128 | ecosystem: Environmental > Aquatic > Marine > Oceanic | place: Arctic Ocean: Canada Basin | collected... | reverse complement strand
CAGGATTCTGGCTCCATGTTGAACCCTTTCTATATTCTTTTATGTACTCTGTCATTTTTTATTCCCCTTTACTTTGTTTCGTATATTATTAAGTATACTTGACACAGAGTTTATTTTGTCTTCAAAACCACTAATGTTACGCAAGCCTTTGATTACCTCACTGTTAAGTGACTCAAGTTTTTCTAAGCGGTTCATTCCAGATGTGTCTAAGCCTAAATCTTCAATTTCTTCTTTATGTTTTATTTTACTAAAAGCGAAGTTTGCTGCTACAACCAACGCAATTGCTAACGGATCGAACACAAAACATATTAGTAATAAGAACCAATTTACAACATTACTCATGTCTTTACCAGTTGTCTCGGCTAAGTATTTAAGAGGCCCTAATTCTCTCTCACTCTCATTAGATATTTCTTTGTTTAACAGCGTCAAATCAATTTTTGTAATTGAATCTAGCATTGCTTCTAGTTTTATATTTATATTTTCTCTATCTGTAATTGAAGACTTCAACTCTGATTGCAATGCTTTTCTTGTAGAGCTAGAAGTTGTTGTAATTACTGTTTCAGAATTTTTGTCCCAATAAGATACAGTACCTGGTGTTGATAGAGACACTCTCAAATCTGATATTGATTTGTTTATTTGAGTCTTCTCAATTATCAAATCTTCTTTTGTTTCCTCAAATCTAATTTGTTTTTGACTAAGTATTGCAAGTGATTTATCAAGCAATTCCGATTTTGTTGCAGTTGATTGGTATGCTCCAGATAAAAATCCGTATATACCACCAGATGTTATTATCATCAACACAAAGCATGCTATTGCAAGATATGCTCTAAGAAATTTGTTAATAGTATCCCAGTATTGATATAATAAAGACGCTACTACTAGCTTTGCGAATTCTAAAGACCCTGCCATTATTATTACTTCAGTACTAGCTCCGGCAAACAATTTACTTAGTCCAAATACCGAATAGAATGCAGCAGAGCCAGAAACTGCAAGTGCAGATAGTGCTATTATTGTAGGAAAAAGCTTTTTCATCAATCCCAGTCAATCTTATTTATATTCTGTTGGCCATCATAGACAAGAGTATATAATATTTTATCTTCAATTTTCTTTGTTCTTATTTCCGTTTCTAATATACCAAAACTAAGTAACTGAAATTTTATTCTGTTTATCTTTGCAATGTCATAGTTGCTTATACATGTAAAATTATCTATAAAACTTATCACAACTTTATTTTCATAATCAATTTCTTCTTCGCTATCATATGTTTCATCAAGATTATATTTGTCATTTTCATTATACTCAGGCCATTTATAGTCAGATATATCCGCATCAAATCCTTCAAATGGAGGTATTAGAGTCTTACCTTCTACTAATCTCTCAATATAATATTCTTTTACTTTTGGATCTAGTTTTTTAACCCATTTTTCAAATACAATTAAATCATTGCTAAAAATATCTTTATCGTCGCTTGAAAGTATTGACCAAAATTCTTTTATAGTTATAATGTCATTACGCTTTGACTTATTAACATCTTTGCTTTTTGTATTACTTTCTTTTCTTGTCTTTTCAGTTTCAGAAAAATGTTTTAATATATCAATCATTTTGTCTATCGAGTCTTCTTTTTGTTTCTTTGTAAGAGAAGATGATAATATATTTCCTGTAGTAACTCCTTCGTTTCTATCAGTGAATTTTTCTATTAACTTGTCTGAATATGTTATCTTGGGTATTAGTTTAGAAAGATTAGAGTCTAGCAGATTTTTTATTTCCTGACATTTTTCATACTCTTCTGTTTCTATATAATAATCTATAACGTCATTTAGCACATCTACCAACTCGCTTTCTTCAACCAAAATAGGATCATAAAGCATAAACACTTCTCTACCTGTGCCACCTAAATCTTCCAATTTAAGTTTGCCTGTAACAACAAGATATGTCGTTTCAAATGCTTTATCCAATCCAGCGTCTTCTGTCATAGTTCTTTCCATGTTTTTTTTTAATTCCTCATACCTCCGAAGCTTAAACGGCATGCTTCTTCAACCGTTGGGTTTGGGTGCTTTATTAAGCCGCCATCGCCATTTCAACATGTTCGCCTGTTAATTGCGTTTGAACTTCCTTATATCCTTATCTCAATGTCAATATCCAAGTCACCCCCATATTATATCCTAATGAATATAGTTCTTCCATTTTCGCCTATATTATATCTAAATGAATATAGTCTACAGTGGAGGTGGAGGGAGTCGAACCCTCGTCCATTTGAGTAGCTAACATAAGTACTAGCGTTCAATTATAAATATCATATATATTACTGTTTTACAGCTTTTGCAGTATTCTTGTTATAAGATTTTCTTCTGTAGTATTTTTTAGTCTTTTTATCATGAGCTTCTTTTATCTGCTCCTTTAATAGACTGTTAACAAATACCTTATCATTAAGTAGATTGTTTATGCCTGTATATCTTCTTAGAAAATATATTGTAGCTACTAATGCTCCTACTAGTGTACCTAGTGTTAAACTTAATATTGTTTCCATAATTTTTACTCCTTTATTTTAATTTTTATAACCTTCCCAAGTACCTGAATTAGAATCTAACATACCTAGCCTTAAAGCTTTTCTGTAAGTACTTTGTGCTTCATGTAATTCTTCAATTAAGCGGTTAGTTTCTGAATGTGTCATTTCAAACTTTTTACCGTCTATATTTAAAGTACATATTAGTGGTTGATTAGACTCACCCTGAGGTTGTTTTGCTTTAGCACCTTTCATCAGTGTGGTACTAATTGTATTCCATAATTTACCAAATTTATTTGGATTGAATGGTTTTTTCTGATTATGCTTGATAGGTAATTTATTACCTGTACCAGATCTTTCTTTTAACATGTTTAATTTAGCAGTTAAGCTGCAAACTATTTATAGTGTCTACTCTATTCAGGATTTTCGACTTACTCCTTATTTTTGAATTATATAATTTAATTATTTATTATTTAATAATTTATTAGTATTTAATTATAGTATTTATTACTATTATTAGTTTTTTACTACTAATATATTAAAAAAAACCGACAAATGAAAATAATTATACAACTATTTTTACTTAAATATATACAGACCCTCTAACAGCTGAATCATGTACACTTCTATTAGATTTCTTTTGTATTCTACAGTCTCTTCCTTAGACATTATCTTTCCTATGTATTTACATACAGGGCTATCAGCAGGTGTTATTATAGCATCAGCTTTATATAAGTCAGTAACGCCTTTTGCTCCATAATTCTTGAATGCTCCAACTATTTTTTCTTTATCCATATATCTTTTATTAAATCCCATTTTTATTTTTCTTCAATTTGCTATTATTGTAATTCATATCAATATTTAGATATATTGCAGAAGCCTGTGAATTTCTTGCTTTACCTATCATGCGTGTTGGAGCTAATTCGGAATCCATTTTCTTACCGTGCCATACGCTGCCTTTATAGGGATCAACAGTCCATTTAACTTCTGTCCAGTGTTCTACAATAGAACCTTTGAATCTTATAAAAACTTCTTCAGCTAAATGTAGTCTTGCTTTAATTGCATTACCCCAACCAAAAGCGAGTTCTCTATAAGATGTATTATTTCTTTTATTTACATCCTCACTTCTCATTATATTTAATATAACGCCGCGTCTATTTTGTTTTCTAAATATATTGTTGACTTCTTCTTTATCAAAATCACCTTTATCTCCATGCAGCTTATCATATCTTTCAGCAAGCATACATATACCATGATGACCAGAAACGTCATTTAATAGACCATCAGGTATACCTAAAAGCGGCCGCCTTAGAACTAATTCTATTAACATTGCTTCAGCTTCATATGCAGCTTTACTAGTTGAGTGAGTTGAATGTATGAATTCTTGAAATTCGTTGTTTCGTAACCATATATTTTTTTTAGAATCACTATCATTCATAGAGTTTCTATGACTGTAAATCCTACTACCTTTACCTTTTCCTATATAGCAAAAAAGGCCATTACTATCTTGTAGTGAATATACATACCACTGTATTTTTATTTCCGCTAACGGACTAAGCTTCTTCATGCTCTATTGATTTTATGTGATTGCAAAAATATAAAAGTCCTTCATTTTTAAGAATAGTGTCGCAATTAAAGTGTATTTTTAATATTTTCATATCTGGGTTTTTTAGCTGACTTTCTTGTATTGTTCTTTTAACAAAATACAGCTCATCACTTTTTGTATGTAATATCTTTCCCCTCACTTTTTACTTTTAGTATCTATAAAATAATAGTACAGAGACAGCACAGCAAACATTAATGCCATAAAAGGTATAAACCACCAAAAAGGCAATAATATAAAAAACCAGCTAATGTTTAATATATTAGTAATTTTCAATAATATCAAAATTATGCCTAATGAGTAATGCGGATATTCTTTAATTATTTTATTCATTATACTTCTCCATTAAGGAAATTCTTTTGAGAATCTATAGCTTCATCCAATTCAGATTTTGCTGGCTTTTTATCATATTTTTTACGTAATATATCTGTAGCTTTAAGACTAAATTCTTTATCTGCCATACGAGCTGTCTTTTCTCTCTTAGAAATTCTAGCATCTGTCATACAAGGATATATTGTAAAGCCATTTCTATTGCCTATCTTGTCATCGACTTTTATCTTGTAACTTGGTGTGTCGTCTTCTTTCCAAGTTAGTTCAGTTATTGCGCCAGTATATGTATCGCCAGTTAAAAACTTGAACGTTACTATATCTCCGCAGTTATAGGTGTGTGATCTTTTTTTTGCCATATTTTATTTATTTGTTATTTTTAATAATTTAGTTATTGATTCTATTGTTTCTACTACATATTCCCAATCCATACCGTCTTGGCCGAAATGCATAAACTCACCTTCAAAATCTTTCTGACCTCTGTATGTTGAGTCATCTATAAGTATATCGCCTTTTAGTAGATTTTTGTGATGAGTAAGTATTACTTTGCGTCTTAAAGAAGGTAGATGTTTTTCAATCCAATTTCTTTTCTGCCCCCAAGCGTCAGGGTTATTCCAAGGTGGGGTTGATGCTATATACACGTCGTGTCCCATGTCTAAGAGAGCAGCCACTGCATCGATTGCACCGGGCATAGGTGTAAAGGTACTGAAGTCTAAAACCTCATCTGGTTTGACATGATGACCTAGTTCTGTTGGGAATTGATCAGCTAACGAGTTTGCTGCTGATTGAAAATCTGCAAGGACGCCGTCCATGTCGATATATATTGTGAGTTTTTGATTAGGCATTTGCTCCGTCGACTTTATCCTGCACTTTGTTGCAGATGTTTGTATACGCTGACCCTGAGTCATGAGCATTGAAAGCTTTGCCGTATATCATTTCGTTGTTTTTTGTGATTGTAATTAGATTTGAGTTTACGTCTAATTTTACTGTGTAGGTACCGATTGTTTTTTGCATTTGTTAGTTGTTATTAGTTATATATAAATATAAACAAATTATCCGAGATATGAAAGGATTTAGCGGGTTAATTTAAGCTAATTTTGAAAAGTTATTAACAATTTCTTTCACCTTCGTATATATGTTTAAGTACCGGGAATCTTAGCGAATAGTCTCCGGCTTTGTTTTGCGATTCTTCAAAGTATTGTATGGTAACTGTTTTACCTATTATCAATTCTGGATTGGCCTCATATTTTATCCTTTGCTCTTGAGAAAAACCAGATCCTACACCAACTTCATTTCCTTTGTGTGTTATATATATCTGAGCTAGCATAGGCATTAAAACTTCTTTACCACTCCTTAGTATTCTATGATTTTCAAAATCACAACTTTCAACAACATATTCAGCATCGTGCATTTCTTTTACTTTCAATATATCCTTAGACCGCTTGCCTTTGTAACCTGTATTTTTACGTACCATGATTCCTTCATGACCTAATTGTTTAGCTTCGTCCATCATTTCATTAAACATAGTTTCAGATTCTATAGGATTTTGTTCTAGTAAAGTTAATGTATGTGTAGATTCAAGATCGCAACCTTCTAGGTTTACATATCTATCTTCTAATTTAGTTGTACCAACTTGAGTATCAAATTCTTCTAATGTTAGATAATCGAATATAACAAACTTAGGATTTTTAATTGTATGGTCTTTGCGTCGTATTTCTTTCATTACATCTTGGAAATTTTCGTTACCGTTAGCATCCATCAAGCATAGCTCGCCGTCAAGTACAAAATCACCTGGTATTTTTACAACCTCATCTAAAACTTTTTGTAGTGTTTCAAATTCGTTGCCAGCTCTAGAGTGAGCAGATATTTCGTCTTGCTCTTTGCGTATAATACATCTTACGCCATCAAGCTTTCTAGATCCCAACCACTCCTCATTTGCAAAATCAGGTAGTACATCAATAGCTTCAGCTAATGCAACTTTAAACTGAGGTATTAAATAAGGTATAGCTTTGTTGATAAGACTGGCTCCAGCTCTAGTCTTTAAATCCTTATCGAGTATGTTATATATTATATCCTCATATTCTTTATTGTTAGCCACGAATGCGTTAACCATAGAGATTGCAGTGTGGCCTGTGTATGTTTTATTTGCCAAGCTTTCCAGAAGTTCAACTAATGTGTTTGCATCATTAGGGTCACATAGATGAGAAAGTTTCTTACAGTTTTTTGAACTAACACCAAAGTGTATGTAGGGACTATAAACATAAACAAGTATATCCGTCAACCAATGGTTTTTAGAATATGTCTTGATTATATCTTTTTTATCGTTAGAGCTTGAAGTAGCACGTAGATCATTTGAAAAATTCCTTACAGCCTGTAGTGTTTTTTGAGTTTGCATTTTAGATATATCCATGATTATATAGATTCGTTAGCCCATTCCATATCTTGCTGTAATGAGCATTCGATTGTTAAATTATCATTTACATCTTCTTGAGTCCAAGCCGATACAAACTCACTGGATAACTTAGTCTTGTGTCTTGCAATTAGTGATTCATTAGACTGATTGAGCTCTAAAGGATCCCCTCCAGAATTAAGGAATTCCGCTGCATCTCCGTTATTGTCGAATGAACCCATTGTGTCGGGCTCTGTTGCTATATCTTCTGCAGTGAATTCAGCAGCAACTCTTTCAGTTGTCTCTTTGTCAATTTGTTTTAATCTTGCGATTTCGTTTGTAAGTTCTGTTAATCTAGTTTTTGTCATTTTTTATATATTAGTTATTGATAAGTTAGTTGATTCTTCTTCCATGATTTGTATGTCCGTCATATATGATAAAGCTTCTTGAGGAGTGTATTCTAAATTTTGAGGAGTGTGTTGTCTTCGAATCTCAGTGTAAATTACTACCTCTTTGTACGTTTCAACATCTGAAGCTTTGATTAAAGTACCTTGTTCGTCAAGGTGAGATCTGAAGACTGTTACTTCTCCAACCTGTACTAAGTCTGTTAACTCTTGTTTGGTTAACTTCCACAAATCCTTTGTTATGTAGTTTTTATCTTGAGTTGTTGTGTGAACGTGGTATTCAGTTACTGAACGTGAGTAGGGTGAGCTTGATTGCAGATTTAATTTTGGCATTTTTTAATTTTTAGTTAGTTATTAGGTTGTTATTTATACTATAAATATAATCAATTTATCCGAGATATGAAAACTTTTAGCGGGCTAATTTTGATTATTTTTGCAAAGTTATTAACAATTCCCTGCAGATTGAAACGAATTATTAGATATCTCCGTAGTTGAATCTGAATAAGCGTAATCCATCTTTTCCCATTCAAAGCCAACCATCATCATATGAGTCCGAGGAACCATACCTTTGAAACACATGTAAGAATAGTTTTCATGTAATTGCCAATTAGCCATATTATCTAATTCAGAATAGAAGTCTCTTTCAACTTCGTTTATTGTAAAACCATCTCCAAAACCTATAGCACATACAGCTTTTTGAATTTCAACTATTTTACCTTCAGATGGCCATTCGTCATCTCCCATAAACTTGATAGCTTCGTTGTGCCAAGCATCTTTGATGTTGAACCTTATTGCTTTAGCAACTTGATCGTTGTGATCGCACATTGCCTTTGAAAATGATTTAGTGATTTCGATTCCGTAATGGAAGATTGGAGCTTTTTTAGATTTTTGCATAGTTTAATTGTTTTTATTTATACTATAAATATACGCATAAATACCGAGATATGAAAACTTTTAGCGGGTTATTTTCAGCTAATTTTGAAAAGTTATTAACAATTCTCTATATAGATAGAGCAAATACTACTATCATCATAACGATATACAATACAGGGCTGATATCTATTTTTTGTTGTTCCATATATATAAGTATTATAGCTGGATCTTAGCTGTGTTAATTAAATGTTAACTTACTGTTAACTTTCTGGATTTTTATACAAAGTGCATTCTGTCAAAAGCACTTCTTCAATACCACTTTCAAATAGCTTATCCATATATCTATGTGGATATTTAACTTTCTCAATCTTAATTTTTCCAAGCTGATGCCATCTTAATGTTGACCAATTTTCCTTTGTTGAATCATCTTGCAATGTCAGCGAATGTTTTGTATATTTCATCTTATTGTTTTTTGTTTATATAGCTTATTATTATAAGTGCTACTATTGTAAATCCTGCGTAGTACATCAATATGTTTATCAGCATCTATTTATTCATAGAATTCTATTCCATCATCACCAACCCACTTCTTATCTTCATCTGATGTTTCCCATCTGTGTTTGGTAATGTACCACTGTGAGTCTGATTCCCATTTATGTTTAACGAAGAATACTTTGTACTCCGCCTCCCATTTATATTTAGTCCAATAAACAATATTCGTTCTCAAGCTAGCCTTCGACTTACTATAGTAAATAATATTATCAGCATCGTATTTGTTAGGGGTAATGTATACAAGGATATCAGCATCCCATTTATGTTTAACTTTAAAGCAAACTTGAGCATTACATCTGTTAATAAACAATAGAGATAATATAGTAATCATAGATAGAACACACAAGACTTTAAATATTTGGTTTTCGTATTTCATTACAATTCTAAGTATTTTAATAGAAATTCTAGTTTGCCATCTATAGAATCTAACTTTTCATCTATACGTTTCAAGCGGGCCGCCAAGTCTCCCATCTCGCCCGGCGCATCGGGGGCAAAATCTTTTACATAATTGGGGGCGCGGTAGCCAAATGTTTTGTTCTGGCGCAATTCGTTAAGTGTTCTTTTCCTAGGGTTAAGCATTTTCATATTATCTCTTCAGCTTGTCTTGATTTTTTTTAACTCGTTTCTTGAGGTCATCGGATGGGTAGGGTGATATAGATTCTCTCATATGTACGTCAGCCAAGTTGCCTCCCAGCTTGCCGTGAGATTGTTTTTTACATGTACAGCTAGTCATTGACTTGTTTGATCGTGCAATATTTTTATCGATGTGTTTTTCTACTTGAGACGAAAAGTATATCCCCGTCACTATACCTACACCCCATATTAAGAGATGAGTGATTATCCAAATTGCTTCCATTATTTGTTTTCTTTTATTTTGTTCATATTATCTATTAGTTTTTTATTGCGCTTGCCTGAATAGTCCACGTCACTGAATATAGACTGCAACACTGTTCCTAAGAAACACAATGCTATTATCGACACGAATATCAATCCGAATACTGTTGCTATTGTATCTGTCATGATATAGCCTTTATTACGTATACGTATCCACCCATCCCGTCTGATTGTTCTACTACTTCCATATTTTTATCCATTCTTTATTGTTTTTATTTATCTATAATATAACAAATCTTTCCGACATAGGAAAGGTTATTGTCGTTTATTGTCCTACTGAACCTCCGTCTCTGTATCCTTTGTTGTATGCTTCTTGTATTGCCTTTACTATTATCTTTCGAAATTGCTCTCTTATAATAGTGTTAACTGGGAGCCACTGCTTTAACATTTGCTCTATCTTATCCATTCGTTTGCTATTACAAATATTATCATCAACACACATATAGATGCGAATATTATAAGTGGGAATAGGCACCCTATCATTGCTTGTTCGTCTGCTTTCATATCTTAATAAAATCTATTATCATATTTTGGTGGCGGACATGATGTTGACATAGCGTCTATTCTTTCGCACATATCGTCATATTCCTTTTCACTCTGTATACATGGTTCGTGTTTCATGAATTTAGCCATTGGTGTTTCGTTGAATACTTCCAATGCATTGGCTTTGTCTATTGCTTTGACTGTAGTATCATATTGGTCGAAGTCTCTGTAGCTTGGGATCCAAGCCATTCCAGTTATGTAGAATTTTTTTAATTGTTTTTTCATATATATTGTTTTATTTGTTAACTTTATTTTATCTGATGGTTTACCATCATGTTCCAAACAGTTGTTTTCTAGGTACAAAAAATCAGCCCCGATGTGGGAGTAGCCTATAGCTGGGTTCCCGAAGCGGAACAGCCGCTGTTTACAAGTAATTAGGCCAGGACCGCGTTATTAGCGTATCCCAGCCTTTTTACCCAAAGCAACCTAACTTGCCGTTTCCATGTCTTCCGTGTTGAATAGCTCTTCGTTTGTATCCACTGTGTCTTTGTCATAAGACCATTTTTGAACGAGTTGTTTAACGAAGGTTCTTTCACTATCTATTCCTCCAGAGTTATCGTATTGTGGGTAGATGCAAACCTCTGCTGCTTCCTCTAGTGAGAAGCCATCGTATATAAGGCTAGCCATTTCAACCGAATTCCTTGTAGATACCATAGTTGATATACGTGGGTTTTCAGTGCCTAACTCTATTCTTGTTCCACCTACTATATCCCCTATAGCCTCTATCCTGTTGTCCTCTACCATAGGGAATAGATATGATAATAGCTCTACCTCTTGTTCTTTGTCTAATACATCCATTTCTACTATGATGAATCTATCTAGTAAAGCCCTATCCATAACTCTTGTAGCTGTATATTCATTACCTATATTAGCAGTTGCAATAAAAGTAACTCCTTTAGCCACCTTTATAGTTGGCGAGCCGTCAGCTTCATCCAACCTTAAATACCTTTGGCCTTCATCGAGTACAGTCATCAGTATGTTATGAGCATCAGGATGAGCTCTAGATAATTCGTCTAATAGTATAATGGCATTAGGGGTTTGAATAGCTTTGACGAATAGAGCTTTAGAAAAGAACGTTCCGTTCTCCTTGTCAAAGTGTGTATTTCCTATTAGGGTAGATCGTGGATCTTGTGTAGCCCCTAGATTGAAATAGAAGTCCGGCCTATCTAAAGCCTTTACAACTGATTTAGCCGCCATAGTCTTACCACAACCAGCAGGGCCAGTCATCATAATGTTCTTACCTCTTACAGCAGATCTCATTAGATATTTCCATTTGAGTGGAGTCATCTTCAATAGATCAGGTTTAAGCTCTGTAGAGGTACTGATAAAATTCATCATCTCTACTTGTTCCTTGGGAAGTATAGTAGATTCTACTTTAGCCTTCTTTAGCTTGGTATCTATGATGTCCTCGTTAAAACTTGTTATCATACCACTAGCAGCAGTACCATATTGAGGATCAATTCCAGGTTCCAGTTTAACGGATAGGAGTATTTCATTTCTAAACGAATATTTGCACTTCTCTGCTGCCTTCGTATTGGCCTTAGCTGTATATACATCACCAGCTTTATTGCTGAATGTTGTATCTGATACAGGTTGAAAAAATAATTTTTGCATTGTTAGGTT
>Ga0115000_10004287_pt1 | contig 11714 bp, 15 predicted proteins | sample ArcticOcean_MG_C_6_FD_89690 | JGI IMG/M metagenome (GOLD analysis project Ga0115000, IMG submission 89690) | Marine microbial communities from western Arctic Ocean - ArcticOcean_MG_CB8_128 | ecosystem: Environmental > Aquatic > Marine > Oceanic | place: Arctic Ocean: Canada Basin | collected... | reverse complement strand
ATAGTTAATATTGCTTCAATCGTTGGGGTTATGGGGAATCCTGGTCAGGCAAATTATTCTGCATCTAAGGCTGGGTTGATTGGCTTGACAAAAACAATGGCTAGAGAGTTAGCGCCCAGAAATATTACGGTTAATGCTATTGCTCCAGGGTTTATAGATACTGATATGACTCGTGTACTTGATGATAAAATAAGAGATAAACTAATTGAACAGATACCTCTTGCGCGTTTGGGGTTACCTGTTGATATAGCTCATAGTGTTGCTTTTCTTGTATCCGGCCAATCTAATTATATTACTGGTCAGGTTATAAATGTTAATGGTGGAATGTTGATGTAATAAACTTTAGGAGTTTGTAAATATGTCTGTTGAAGAAAAAGTAAAAGAAATCATAGTAGATCAGTTAGGCGTAGATGGTAAACAAGTTACAACTGATGCATCATTTATTGATGATTTAGGGGCAGATTCTCTTGATACAGTTGAACTTGTAATGGCTCTAGAGGAAGAGTTTGATGTCGAAATCCCTGATGAAGATGCTGAAAAAATTGGCAAAGTTCAAGATGCAATCGATTATATAAATAACCATACCAATTAATTCAGGTCATATCCGAGCGAGTGAATGAAAAGGCGAGTTGTTGTTACAGGAATGGGCATTATTTCTCCACTGGGTATTGGTGTTGAGGATAATTGGTCTGCTATAAAAAATGGTGTTTCTGGTATAGGGCTTATAAAAAGTTTCGACACTGAAGGCTTTCCAGTAAAGATTGCAGGAGAAGTTAAAGGTTTCGATGCAGAACAATTTATGAGTCATAAAGAAGTAAAAAAAATGGATCGCTTTATTCATTTTGCCGTAGCTGCAAGCGATTATGCCCTCAAAGATTCAGGGTATGAAATTACTGAAAAAAATGCAGAGCGTGTTGGTGTTCAGGTTGGTGTTGGTCTAGGTGGATTACCCGCGATTGAAAAATTTCACAATATTTATAAAGAAAAGGGAGTTCGTAAAATAAGTCCATTTTTTATTCCTATGGTGATTGCTAATCTTGCTTCTGGGCAAGTGTCAATTCATTCGGGGGCAAAGGGACCTAATACGTGTGTCGTCACCGCTTGCGCTACAGGCACACATTCAATTGGTGACGCAGCTCGTTTAATACAATATGGTGATGCAGACGCTATGATTGCTGGAGGCACTGAATCAGTTATAACTCCTCTATGCATTGGAGGTTTTCATGCTGCAAAAACTTTGTCAATTCGTAACGATGACCCACAAGGTGCAAGTCGACCATTTGATAAAAATAGAGATGGCTTTGTTATAGGTGAAGGTTGTGGCGTTGTTTTTCTAGAAGAATATGAAGCTGCAAAAAAACGTAAGGCAAAAATATATGGTGAGATCAAGGGCTATGCATTAAACGGAGATGCTCATCATATAACTTCTCCAGCCCCTAATGGGGAAGGGGCAGCTCGCTGCATGAATTTAGCTTTAAAAGATGCCCGTATAAATAATGATGAGGTTCAATATGTTAATGCCCATGGCACTTCTACGGGAGCCGATTCAATGGAAACCCAGGCTATAAAAACTGTGTTTGGAGACCATGCTAATAGTCTCGCTGTTAGCTCAACTAAATCTATGACCGGACATTTACTTGGAGCAGCAGGGGGCGTTGAGGCTATTTTTTCTTTGTTGGCAATTAGAGATGGTATTTTACCACCAACTATTAATTATAACACTCCTGACCCAGAATGTGACTTGGATTATGTTCCTAATCAATCGAGAGAACTTGAAATTAATATTGCTGTTTCAAATTCTTTTGGTTTTGGTGGGACAAATGCTGTTCTCGTGTTCAAAAAAATTACAAATTGAATTTAATAAAGCTAATACCAGACGAGCAAATAAGTAAATTAATTACTTTACAGAAAACCTTGAAATATGAATTTAATAATCTCAAGCTTCTTAAGAAAGCATTAACTCACAAGTCTTATACAAATGAAATTTCCCTTCCTTTAAAAAATAATGAACGATTTGAATTTTTGGGTGACTCAGTTCTAGATCTTATTGTTAGCAATTATATGATATTTGAATATGAAGATTTGGCGGAGGGGTATTTGTCAAAAATTCGGGCATCAGTTGTTAATGAGAGTTGTCTTGCTAGCTTAGCGAAAGGTATAAACTTAGGTGATTATCTTCTTTTGGGGAAAGGTGAAGATTTATCTGGTGGGAGAGAAAAACCATCAATACTTGCTAATTCTTATGAAGCATTAGTAGGTGCAATTTTTTGCGATAGTGACTATCAGGCAGTATCAAAAGTTTTTTTACCATGCTTAATAAAAAAAATCCATAAACATAAAGATGTATGCTCATTTGAGGACTATAAAAGTAACTTGCAAGAATATACTCAAAATAGGTTTGGATGCATTCCTTTTTATAAGGTGATAGCGGAAAATGGTCCAAGTCATGATAAACAATATTCTATTAAAGCAATAGTGCAAAGTAAAGAATTTGGACTAGGTTCAGGGCGTAGTAAAAAAGAGGCTGAACAGATTGCAGCGAAAGAAGCATTAGAGTATTTTCTTTCCAAGGAAGACTAAAGGGTTTCTTTTAAATGGCAAAAAATAGTTTATTGATTGCTCCAATATTTATTCCGCATGAAGGATGTCCTTACCGGTGCGTTTTTTGTAATCAGGTTGATATAACAGGCTCCAAATACTTGGCTGATCAAAAGAATGTAATGAGTGCTTTAAAAACTTATTTAGATCCTAGTTTACAATCAAGCCGCTATTTGAGGCGAGAAGTAGCCTTTTATGGTGGTAGTTTTACTGGATTATCTAATGATAGACAGGAGTATTTATTATCTTTAATTAAGCCATTGATCGATGATGGACGAATTGATGCCATAAGGGTATCAACACACCCATTATTTGTTCAGGACATACATTTAAAACGTTTAAAGGCTAGTGGCACCGAGACCGTGGAGCTCGGAGTTCAGTCAACAAATCAAAAGGTTCTTGAGTTATCAGGGCGGCCATGCTCAAAAGAAAATTTATTAAAAGCTGTTTTTTTGATACGAAAGTATGAATTTAAATTAGGTCTTCAGTTAATGCTAGGCCTTCCTGGGGATAATGAAAAAACATTTCAATCATCAGTGCTAGATACTATTAAGATGAAACCAGATTTTGTTCGTTTATATCCAGCATTAGTTTTGAGACATACGGCACTTTATTCTATGTACCAAAAAGGATCATATAAACCTTGGTCATTAGAGAGAACAATCGATTCATTAAAAATTGCAGTTAAACTCTTTAATAGTGAAGGTATACCAATTATACGGATAGGACTTCAACCAGATAATTCTCTGAAAAACAACTTAATTGATGGGCCGTTTCATCCATCTATCCGATATCTCGTTGATTGTGAAATAGGGTTGGATTTAATGATTGATAAAATTCTTTTACTTGATAATATTCCCAAGCATTTATCATTTCGTGTCCCGAAAAATATGATTTCTATTTATACTGGGAATAAGCGTAAAAATATTAAAATAATTAAGGAGCGTTTTGGTTTAGATAAAGTTTCGTTGTTCGAAGAAGATCTTTGTAAGCAGGTAGAATTAGTGGCTTAATATTAATGTGGTTTTAAAGTGAACAGGAAAATAATATGGTTACAATTGGTATGAACTATAAGGTATTGGAAGGGAAAGAAGAAACTTTTGAGAAAGCTTGTACTGGAGTTATTGATGCTATGAATGGCATTGATGGTCATGAAAAATCTTTCTTGTATAAAGATGTTAATGATGGCCAATCTTATTTAATCGCATCAGAGTGGGGATCTGAAGATGCATTCAATACTTTTTGTCAATCTGATAAATTTAAACAAGTTACAAACTGGGGGAAGGAAAGTATATTAGCTGGCCGTCCATCACATACTGTGTATAAACAATAATTACGTTTCTATAAAATATGTTAATTACCTGGTTCGGGTTCGTTGTTAGTGGGAATCTTTGGTGTTAGTTCGTATTGCTCATTTTTGACACAACGCAGTACTCTTTTATACGAATGTTCTGTGTCGTGTGGGAGGTGTCCCGCCATACGCCATCGTATTTTTACAATTTTCCCATCTGGGTGGTTAAAAATATTAGTAATAGTGCCAATGTTTTCTGACATTGATTCGAACAATACATCTCCAACATTTAATTTCATACGTAAAATTTTTATTAGGTATATATTATTAACTAGTCTTAATAAGATATTTTTATTATACCCATTTTTATTTAATAGATGGAGGTAATTCAAATTTCACTCTATTTTAGAAAGGTATATTGATGGAGGATTATATTTTAATGTCAGCTATGTATCCAACAATGACCTCTGGTAAAGTTGATAAGTTTTTAGTTAAAACTGGAGATAAAGTGATTAAAGGAATGCCGGTATGTGAAATTATTTCAGAGGGTTACTTCACTTTACTCTCTGAAGTAGACGGAAGGGTTAAAGAATTTTATGTTACGGAAGGTGAATATGTGGAAGTTGATGCGCCACTGATGGAAATTACATTGAAAGAAGTGGTTGATGAGTAAAATTGCTTAAAACTTTCATGTGTAAATTAGGTAGGAAATAAGTTTATTAACTTGAACTAATTGTTTTTGGTTAGTTTTTACTGTAAGGGTATGTGTAATTTAATACTCTTCTTAAATAAGAAAGTGCTATTATTTACTTGTGCTTTATCCTATTGCACTAAATAGTTATTTTTAGATTTTTATCTTTGGTAATATAATACTATGGTTTTAAATATATCGCATGATGACAAAAAAAAGTATAAAGAAAGTCTTAAGCCAAAAAAGATTATAGCGCGTAAAAGACGATCAACTTTAATGTCAGGTAAATTAATGGATAAGGCATTTAAAAAATTTAACGATGAACCAAAAGGAAAGTCAGTAGACGAGGATATTACAATCGATGAGCACCTTAAAATGAATGATAATTTTCTTCGTACAGGACCTTATAAACCAAAGAAAAAGTAATATTTATTTATTATCATATAGCAACTTTTGGTGAGAGTTTACTTTTGATGATTATTTTTTCAGTTAACCAATATATTGAGGGAAACATGAATTACGATAATCAATATATGTTTAACTAATCGTTGTTTCGTGTTTTTCTTTATACTTAGTAAAAACTTCCTCTGAGATAAAAAACTCAACCAGTTCCTTATCTAACTCACCTTTATCAGCCATTTCACGGAGTATCCTGTATACAACCTCTAGTGGCATTGCTTTTTTGTAGGGCCTATCACTTGCTGTCAAGGCTTCTGCGATATCGGTGACGCACATGATTTTACCTTCAAATGGTATTTCTTTACCTTTTAATCCTAGAGGGTACCCACCTCCATTTATAAATTCATGATGTGCACCAGCGTATAGGGGAATGTTTTTTAACTTTTTAGTAAATGGTATTTTATTGAGCATTTTGAGTGTCACAGCAGCATGGTTCTGCATTTTTTTTCGTTCTGACTCAGTAATACTTCCTCGTCGTATCGATAAATTAAGAAGTTCATCTGGATCTAGAAATGCTTTTTCTTCACCGTCAAAATTTTTCCATGTCATTTTTGAGATTTCTTCTAAACGTGCAATTTTTTCATCCTCAAGAAATTCTCCTGGATTATTACACTGCTTAATAAAGTCTCTTATTTCCATTAATTCCTGACACTTTTCTTGCTGTTGCTTTTCTATTATAGATATTTTGTTAGAATTTGATCCATCTTGTAATAATTTTAGCTTTTCATTTAAAAATGTTTTTTCCAATTGTTGAATTATGAAACATATTCTTAAGTCAATAAATTCAATCCGGTCAAAAATAGTTTGAAGTTTTTTAGCTTTTTCGACTACTTCTACAGGAGTTGTTACTTTACCAATATCATGCATCCACGCAGCTATTTTGAGTTCATACATCTGATCAGCATTAAAAGATATATTTTTATACTGGCCTTGATCATTTGTTAGGATGTCAGCAAATGTTAGTGTCATATTTGCTACTCGACGTATGTGTCCCCCTGTAACAGGAGATTTTTCGTCTATTGCTGTGGCCATTACCTCGGCAAATGAATCAAATAGCTTGCTCATTTCGCTAATTAGCTGCGCATTATTTACGGCGACTGCAGCTTGCGAAGCAAGTGATTCAGTCAAGTTTTCATAATCATTAGAAAAGGGTATAACTTCATTGGTTTTTATGTTTTGAGCATTGAGTAGCTGCAAAACTCCTATGACGTCGTTTTCATGGTTTAGCATAGGTACAACAAGCATAGATTGAGATTTATAGCCTGATGATTTGTCAAAATTTTTAGGTCCCGTAAAGTCAAACAATTCTGTTTTATATACGTCCGGAATATTTACAGAGGTTCCTTTTATAGCTACAAATGCCGATACATTACTTTCTTTTAATTCTACTGGTGGGAATGGTATGACTTTCTCTGACGTTCCTCCCATTCGTATACCAAGACTGCTATTTTGGACTATTTTAAAGTGGAGGGCATTTTCTTCTTTTAAATAGAGAGTGCCAGCATCAGCATTAGTAAATTCACGAGCTTGATCAACGATCATTTCTAATAAAATCGGTATATTTGTAACCCCTGAGAGAGCTCTGCCTATATCAGAGAGTTTACTTATTTGACTATTTAATCTGTCACCATAGCCTTTAAGGTCATCAACAACGCTCGTTACTAAAGTATTGAGGTTGTCATCATCAGAATAACGAGTTGTTTGAGTGCTCATATTAATTGAAGTTTCTGATTTAGGGTGACTTAAATCACTTTCTGTTATTAAAAAATATTTTAGACATTTTGCGCATTTATACTCTATTCCCTCAGGTTTTAGCTTATCTATGTTTACTTGATAATTTGTATTGCAATGGGTGCATGTAATTTTCATTATTATTACTAGTCAACAAGAGTAATGATTAATGGATCTAAGCTTCAATATTATTGCACTAAAAGTGCTATTAAATTTATAAACCTTATACCATAAATAGAAATAATAGTTTAATAACTTACTCTTTATGAAGGCTTGTATATTAATTAAATATATTTTTCGAGTAAAAGAGGTTCATCGTTAAGCCATATTTTTTTACCACAAACATTTATAAATACAGGATTTTTTGATTTAAATAATTCAAGGTGAGCTTTATAAAGATCATCTTTCTTTGTTCGGCAGTCTCCATAAGCTTCTTTTTCTTCACTAAATATACCTTCTTCAAACTTTTTAATTCCTTCACTTGAGGGTGTATTTTCGAAATATGATCTAAGTAGTGGATCTTTTAAATTTTCTAAGTTCTTAGAAGTTTTTCTAAGAAGTAATTTAATTCCTCTTGATGAAGCAGATTCAAAAAGGCCTGCTCTTATACAAGCATGTTTTGATGACCCAGATTCCAAAACCCATTTTTCTATGGTTTCTTTTGAGTGGCCCATGGCGCCATAAGTACTTAACTGGTGCCGTATAGTATAAAAAGTCGAATAGGCGACAATTGTACCTATATCTAGTTCATCTTCAAGGCTAGGAATAGGGTCAAATGAAAGGTTGTTTGATCGATTAATTTGTTCTTGAGTAGCATCTTTTATGGGAATACCAACGTCTCCTAAGGCTGTTGCATAAAACATGTATTCGAAGTTACCATTATTATATGCTTTTATTTTTTCTCTACATTGTGAGTTATTTATGTCGCCAAATATGGTGTGATCAGCCCCTTCAATTTGAAACTCAGGAATTTCTTTCCCGTACCAGTTGGCAATTATTACAATATTTTTATCAAAGTGTTCGCGTATTGCTTGTATAGCCGAAGTTCCCATTACTCCAGTGCCGCCAATAATCAGAAAATATTTCATTAAACCCTTTCAGTTTATTTATTTAAATAATTGATAAAAAATTATATTAATTTAGTTATGACCCACCAACACTTTCGTTGATATCCCAATATGGGGTATTTGACATTTCTTTTAGCGCTTGCGCCATATACAGATTACTCGACAAAAAGTAATCGATATTGGCTAAAAGAGTATTTATTTTTTTTTGAAAAATTTTTGGTGAATTCTCTTTAGTTAAATAGTTTGGTAATTGAGTGTATTCTTTTATTAATGGGGTTGTTTGTTTGATTGTGTCTTGAATTTTTGAAATTTTAAGGGTACGTAATTTATTTTTCTGTGCATACTTTAGAAAATTAAACCAAATTTTGATTTCTTGATTAGTTTTTCCTAGTAATTGAAGTTCATCTTTAAAAATATCTTCACTTTTTTCAATCAGGTTTCCTGATAGGTATATTGCAAGGTCATTTAATGGAATACCATATTGAGTTTTACATAGATATTCGAGCGTGAAAAATATTTTGCTTATGCGTGAATCTAGTTGTATTGCTTTCCCTGAATGGTTTCGTAAGGAGGGTGTTTTTTCAACGTATTTCCACATCCCTCCATTTGAGGTTATAAATTCCTGCTCATTTTGTAGATTTTGTACTAATTCACTACAGGTGGGTGCTGCAATAGCAAAAGGTGTATATGATAACCAAAAGATTGCGTGCGCAAATATTAAAATATATTTATTATTTATTTTCCTCCTTTTATTAGAAGCCATTTTACTTAGAGACCACTTATTGTTGTTTGCCCCATTCTTAATATAATCATAAATTCATTTTTAGTGAGCGGCATTACAGAGAGTCTAGATTGCTTAATTAAAGACATGTTAATTAATTTTGGATTATTTTTTATGTCTTCCAGAGTAACAGTGGTTAATAATGACTTAAGCGGTTTTAGATTTACAACCACCCATCGGTCATCATTGATTGTTGGGTCTGGATAAAACTCTTTAGAGATTTTTGCTACCCCCTTTATCTCTTTTCCTATAATGCTATGATAAAAAAACACTAAGTCGTCTTTTTTCATTTTTTTTAGGTTATTGCGTGCTTGATAGTTGCGGACTCCATCCCAAAAAGTTTCTTTATCGAGAAGGAATTGATCCCAACTATATTTGGAGGGTTCTTGTTTTACTAACCAAAAGCTCATGTTTTCCTGAAAAATCAATGGTCTATGAATCTATCAAGTGAATTATAGTATATCTTAGTTAATTCTTCTACTTCAATTGGTGAAAAATATAATAGGCATTACAGGCTATTGTTTTTATAATTTTATTGACCTTATTATTGAATCAAAATATAATTATTTATCATAACTCATGATAAATCAATGTGAATTTACCTTATTAGTTGATTAGGGTTAAATTTTTTTAACGAGGATCTGAATGTACCGTAAAGAGATTAAAATACTAGATTGCACGATTCGTGATGGTGGTCTGATGAATAATCATTTGTTTACCGACGATTTTCTATGTTCTGTTTTTAAAGCGGTTAACAACTCTGGTGTTGATTATATAGAACTTGGTTATAAGGCTGATGAGAGCCAATTTTCTAGGGATGAATATGGCTCAATGAAATTTTGTAGCGAACAAGATATTGAAAAAGTCATCAATGGGGAGGAAGTTAAAAGTAAAATTTCTGTGATGGTTGATATTGGTAGAGTCGATCCATTGGCGATACCTCTAAAAACTGAGAGTTATATTGATATGATGCGCGTGGCTAGTTATGTTAAGGATATCGATAAGGCAATTGATTTGGCGAACCAAATACAAGGTAAGGGTTATGAAGTCACAATTAATTTAATGGCTGTGTCACATGCAAGAGAAAGAGAATTAGATGAAGCTTTAATTCAAGTAGAAAAAGAATCAAGTGTTGATGCATTGTATCTTGTGGATAGTTTTGGCGCTCTTTATTCTGAACAAATATCTTATTTAGCCAAAAAATATAAATCTTTAATGCCGACAAAAGAAATTGGTATACATGCGCATAATAATCAACAATTGGCCTTTGCAAACACTATTGAAGCCATTATACAAAATGTAAACTATATAGATGGAACAATATTTGGTATTGGTCGAGCTGCAGGTAATTGTCCATTAGAACTATTGCTAGGGTTTCTAAAAAATCCCAGGTATGACCTTAGACCTATTTTAGATATTCTTGAGACTCATTTTGTTAAATTAAAAGAAGAGATTGAATGGGGGTACACAGTTCCGTACATGATTACCGGTATACTTGATTTGCATCCGAGGGCAGCAATGAAGCTTAGAAAAACAGAAAAAAAAGACGATTATAAAGGTTTTTATGATTTACTCACTCAGGATGATAACATTTGAGTTTGTTAGAAAATGATTCAGTTTTTGATCTAGTTTGTTTTAAAAAGGCTTCAGCTCTTGGTATTATAAGAGGTGCATCGTCAAATTCAATTCAAGGTTTGTTGACTGCTTGTATTTTAGGTGGGCTTAAATTTGTAGAATTAACACTTAATTCAAAAGGGGCGTTGCCTTTAATTGAATTAGCCTCTAATGAATTTTCCGATGATATTTGTATTGGTGCTGGCACTGTGGTTACATTACTAGATGCCACCCAAGCAGTTGATGCGGGCGCTAAATTTATTGTGTCACCAACATTAAATACTGATGTCGCATCATTTTGTAATGAAAAAAAAATAGCCTATTTCCCAGGAGCACTGTCACCTACCGAAATTGAGCTTTCATGGATCTCTGGAGCTACAATGGTTAAGGTTTTTCCTGCATCGCAAATGGGGCCTGATTATTTTCGTGCGATACTAGGTCCTTTTAACGAAATATTATTGATGGCTGTAGGAGGCATTAATTCTTTAAACGCAGTCCAGTATCTTCAGGCAGGTGCGTCAGTTTTAGCTATTGGAGGTTCTGTATTTACTCCAGCAAGAATTAAAAACCAAGAATTTGGTGTTATTCAAAAGGAAGTATATGAGTTTGTGTCGGTAATAAACTTTCATTGTTCTTAGTTTATTTGTTTATTATAAATATTTATTTTTTTAAGGAAAGTTATGTCATTTGATTTTATGGAAAATTCATTGATTGATGATGATGCAAGGTTTATGAATCTTTGCCAAACTATTGAAGATGCCATTAAAACAATAGATGGCGGAGAGAGTACGTATACTGACTTGGAAGTTATGCAAGCAATCGATTTTGTGGGGTTTAATTTTTTCCGTCATGATTGGGTGGAGTTTAAGAAAATTGATTCCACCGAAGATGTTGGCTTTGGAGGGAATAAAAAACCTGATGGCAAAAAATTTATTAACTAAATTAATTAATGTGATTATTTAGTTTATTTTATTTTTTAAAGAGTTTTTTAAGTATTGTCATTATATCTATTGACCCTTCCTTATAAGTAAATCTATAAAAATTTAAGAGGTGTTTTATAAAAATGTCTTCTCCCAAATGTAGAGACTTTTATCAGGAACTTATTGTTAAACTAGAAGAGCGCAGTCGATTAGAAGGGGTAATGGGGATTATGCATTGGGACCAGGAAGTCATAATGCCTAGCGGTGCAACAGATGCTAGGTCAAAACAAATGGCAACACTTGCGGGTGTTATACACGAAAAGTCTATTGATCCAGAATTTGGTAATTTAATTAATAAAATTAAGATAAAAGAATTTTCAGATATCGAGCAATGTAATGTTAATGAAGCTAAACGTATTTTTGAGCTAGAAACAAAAATACCAAAAGTATTAGTTCAAGAAATGGCAGAATTAAGTTCTCGAGGCCATCAAATTTGGGCTATAGCTCGCGAAGAAAATAATTTTAAACATTTTTTACCGACTCTTGAACGTCTTATAGCTCT
>Ga0115000_10004286_pt1 | contig 11716 bp, 5 predicted proteins | sample ArcticOcean_MG_C_6_FD_89690 | JGI IMG/M metagenome (GOLD analysis project Ga0115000, IMG submission 89690) | Marine microbial communities from western Arctic Ocean - ArcticOcean_MG_CB8_128 | ecosystem: Environmental > Aquatic > Marine > Oceanic | place: Arctic Ocean: Canada Basin | collected... | reverse complement strand
ATGACCTGCAAGAGTTAATGTTGCTCCATTTGTGCCAGAACAAACTGTTGCAGCGGCGGTAATCGTTCCACCAACTGTTGCTGGATCAACGGTAATCTCTACTTCTGCACTGGTAGCATTAGCGCACGCTCCTGATTTAACAACCGCTCTGTACTTGGTGGTCGCAGCTAAGTTCAAATACGCTTGTGTTGTAGTTGTATTTGCAATGACTGTCGTTGTAGTAAAATTATCTGTACTGCTCTCCCATTGTAAAATACTTCCCGTATGACCCGCTAAAGTTAAAGTTGCTCCATTCGCTCCCGAACAAACTGTCGCTGCTGCAGTGATTGTCCCTCCAACCGAAACCGGATCAATAGTAATAGTTGCTTCACCGCTCTTAGCCTCAGTACAAGCGGCTCCATTTTTAACCACGGCCCTGTACTTAGTTGTGGCACCCAAATTTAAATAAGCTTGTGTTGTTGTTACGTTCGCAATTACTGTTGTAGTAGTCCAATTATCGGTACTGCTTTCCCATCGTTGAACGGTTCCCGTGTGACCAGCTAAAGTTAAAGTAGCACCATTTGTCCCGGCACAAACACTTGCATTTGCCGTTACCGATCCACCAACTGTTGCTGTGGCACATGGTAAACAGCTTCCTACAGTTCCACACACACCAGGAGATCTACCAAGATTGGCTGAACCCCTAGTTACCGAACCCCATGCGTAGGTAAATCCATCAAGATAAATTGCGCTACTACTTGTTAAAGACCCTCCAGCTCCGGGAGGATTTGAACCTGTAGTGTGTAGAGTTCCACCGGTTTTGTAAATTTCTGCGGTACAGGCTGGATCACCTTCGTATGCCAAAGTATTGAATTCATTAAAAATAAATGACCCTAGAGAGTTTACAGATGTTCCTTGAGTTAATATTACAAGTGCGCCTGGAGATATTGTTACTGAACCTGCGGTAGTAAGAACACCGCAAATCCTAAGGACACCTCCACTATTTATTATTAATGTAACTGAGGCGTCAACATTTCCCGTCATACAGGCAGTTTGACCTGCTGCTATCACATACGCCCCTGCCGAACCTGGCCCTAAAGTTACATCACAAGCAACTGATCTTTCACTGGTAATAAGTAAAAGGGTCAATAACAATATTTTTAAAATACTGGTAATTGTATTATCTGCTTTCACAATTTGAGTATCAGTGAGTACAAAGTTAAATCTCGTATCATAATTCAACAAAGTGTTGTCTTTTAGATACGGCAATCCTGTATTAAAGTTACCAAACATTTCTTTTGCTGACCCATTCAGCGCACAGACTCACTCATCAAGAGTCGCAATGTTTGCAAATTGGATACAAATACTCAGGAATTGTATAGAACCAAAACTGCTATTACTATGTATTGTGCTTATCAAATACAAGTCAACTAACAACATATTACTAGCTGGGGTCCATTTGGAGATCTTGCATCCCTCATTGGTAACCTACCTTGTTTCACATGAGACATTACTCTCAACCTATGTAAACTATAGTATTTAATGTTATTCACGATCCTTTCCGCTGTTGCCCATTTCATTTCAATCTGCCTCATATAATCATTCATGCCATTGTAATTTGGCACGAAGATGTTTGGCATCGTTAAAGTAATGACTGAACAGGAATCTTTTAAATAGACCACATCTGTAGCCTGACATCCAAATTAATCAGCAATTTCAGCGCTATATTCACCTCTCAGCGTAACATCATACACCACGTAATCAACACCATCATTCCTCTTTATTAAAAGGCCTCCGTTCTCAATCTCAAGTAATACTTTGTCATTTGTTTCCCACAAATAGTAGTATCTGGTCGTAAAGTAAAGTCCACTTTTACTGCATAATTTGTCCAAATAGTATCTCTCCGAAACACCCTTTGACGTCAATAACCAAAACATTTAAAATATCGACAAGTTCAAAAATGGAACTTCAAAAAACTTGAAGACTGACAGCTAAGGCATACATGAAATCCAAAATAATCAAGATAAAGACCCGTGTACTCACAAACAGCACAGACTAGGAGCTTCACGAACTGAATACAAATACAGCTTTGTTATCCTATTAGTAAGATTGCAGCAACTTTACAAACCCGTTTAAATCATGCTCATTATCTGCCGCATCTCTATATTGTAATGTCCAGTAATAGGTGCCGTCTACACACGCATTGCCATTTGGAGCATTTCCATCCCACCTTGGCAACACACCTTCAGTAGCATGAACCATTACACCCCATCTATTAAATACGTAGAATCTAATGTATTGAACATTCGCCATCATGAAATCTTTATCTGCCCATTCCATCTCGATAGGAATCATGTAGTCGTTTATTCCACTTCCATTTGGAGTAAATATGTTCGGCATTGTTAAGGTAATCTCTGTACAAAAACCAGTCAAAACGACTTTATCAGAGACAGAACAACCGTTAGAATCCGTAAGAACAACTTCATACTCACCCGCGACTGTTGCCACATAATTTACAGAGGTACTTCCGTCTTGCCATAAAGCACTCCTTCCTTGATCATCAACTGTAATTAAAACCTCATCGTTTGCCTTTTCACATATCGTAGTATCTTCTCTTAAGGTAAATGCCGTTGCGCCAGCCACCAATGTTGCATTCACTGAATCTACATTCTGACATCCATTTCCATCAGTAACAAGAACATCTATTTTCTCAGTTATAGAAGCTGAGTAACTAGTTCCTGCAGAACCATCACTCCACAATATCGTTGCGTAATTTCCTATTGACACAGTTTTCGACTCCCCATCACAAATATTAAAGTCAACTCCTAAATCAACTGTCGGCAAAGTATTTATAGTTAAGCTTCCAGTAGCAGTGCCACTGCAAGTTCCATCTGTCACCACAACAGTATAATCTCCTGCCACAGATCCAGTAGTGGTTTGCGCTGTACCAGTTCCATTAACACTCCATATCCATCCTGAAGCGGTAGCTGATGTTGCTGTAAAAATTACTGCAGGATCTCCAACACAAATTGATTCGTTATTTACGCTCACAGACGGTGCTGTAATCACGGATAAAACCCCGGTTGCAGATGCAGAACACGTACCGTCTGTTACAATAACTGTGTAATTCCCAGCAGTATTTCCTGAAGTTGTTTGAGCAGTACCTGTTCCATTTACGCTCCACGTCCAACCTGTTGCGGTAGCAGAAGTGGCAGTAAAAATACTCGCCGCGTCGCCGTCACAAATTGTTTCACTATTTACGGTGACAACTGGCAATGAATTTATAGTTAAAGTTCCCGTAGCAGTATTGCTGCAATTTCCATCGGTGACTACAACAGTATAATTACCGGCTACTGAGCCAGTTGTTGTTTGAGCAGTCCCAATTCCATTTACACTCCACACCCAACCTGCAGCTGTGGCAGAAACTGCAGTAAAAGTAGCATCAGGATCACCAACACACATCGATTCATCACCAACAGTTACGCTAGGTAAAGCATTCACAGTTAAAGTTCCAGTAGCTGAATTTACACATGTCCCGTCTGTTACTTGGACAGTATAATCTCCCGCTGTTGTTCCAGTAGTTGTCTGTGCAGTTCCCATTCCGTTTACACTCCAAGTCCAACCTGTAGCTGTGGCAGAAGTCGCTGTAAAAGTGGCTGCTGCATCTCCAACACAAATAGACTCACTGTTCACACTAACAAGAGGTACCGAATTAACAGTTAATATTCCCGTAGCTGTATTTGTACAATTTCCATCAGTAACAACAACAGTGTAATTTCCAGCCAAAGTACCCGAGGTAGTTGGAGAAGTTCCCGTCCCGTTTGCACTCCAAGTCCAACCCGACGCTGTAGTAGAAGTTGCGGTAAAAGTTGCAGCTGGATCTCCAGCACAAATTGTTTCACTATTAACACTTACAGCAGGAATTGTATTTATTGTTAATATACCTGTTGCGGTGTTAGAACAAGTTCCGTCTGTTACTACAACAGTATAATCACCCGCTACTGTTCCAGTAGTAGTTTGAGCTGTTCCTGTTCCATTTACACTCCATACATATCCTGCAGCTGTTGCTGAAGTTGCTGTAAAAGTTGCAGCTGGATCACCAACACAAATTGATTCACTATTTACACTCACTGCTGGTAAAACATCCACCGTCAATGTCCCTGTTGCTGTATTTGTGCAAGTACCGTCTGTCACTACAACGGTGTAGGCTCCAGCGATAATACCTGTTGTTGTTTGTGCTGTTCCTGTTCCATTTGCACTCCAAGTCCAACCAGTTGCTGTTGCTGAAGTTGCTGTAAATGTCGCAGCTGGATCAAACTCACAAATCGAAGCATCATTTACTGTTACACTTGGTAAAGCATTTACCGTTAAAGTTCCAGTAGCTGTATTAGTACAATTTCCATCTGTGACTACAACTGTATAGGCTCCTGCCGTTGTTCCTGTTGTCGCCTGAGCTGTTCCTGTTCCATTTGCACTCCAAGTCCAACCCGCTGCTGTAGCAGAAGTTGCTGTAAAAGTGGCAGCTGGATCTCCAGCACAAATTGTTTCACTATTAACACTTACAGCAGGAATTGCATTTATTGTCAATGTACCTGTTGCGGTGTTAGAACAAGTTCCGTCTGTTACTACAACAGTATAATCACCCGCTACTGTCCCAGTAGTAGTTTGAGCTGTTCCTGTTCCATTTACACTCCATACATATCCTATAGCTGTCGCTGAAGTTGCTGTAAAAGTTGCAGCTGGATCACCAACACAAATTGATTCACTATTTACACTCACTGCTGGTAAAACATCGACCGTCAATGTTCCTGTTGCAGTATTTGTACACGTACCGTCTGTCACTACAACGGTGTAGGGTCCAGCGATAATACCTGTTGTTGTTTGTGCTGTTCCTGTTCCATTTGCACTCCAAGTCCAACCTGTTGCGGTTGCTGAAGTTGCCGTAAATGTTGCGGCCGGATCAAATTCACAAATCGAAGCATCATTTACTGTAACACTTGGTAAAGCATTTACCGTTAAAGTTCCAGTTGCCGTATTAGTACAATTCCCATCTGTGACTACAACTGTATAAGCTCCTGCTGTTGTTCCAGTTGTCGTCTGAGCTGTCCCTGTTCCATTTACACTCCAAGTCCAGCCAGTAGCTGTTGCAGAAGTTGCTGTAAAAGTGGCTGCTTGATCTCCAGCACAAATAGCTGCGTCATTCACCGTAACACTTGGTTGCGCATTTACTGTCAAAGTTCCCGTTGCGGTAGCACTACAAGTTCCGTCTGATGCTACTACAGTATAAGCGCCTGCTGTTGTTCCAGTAGTTGTTTGAGCTGTTCCTGTTCCATTCACACTCCAGACCCATGCAGTTGCTGTTGCTGATGTTGCTGTAAATGTTGCCGCAGGATCACCAGCACAAATGGATGCATCGTTCACGGTAACAGTAGGCGGAGTATTTACAGTTAATACTCCTGTTGCAGAAGCAGAACAAGTTCCGTCTGTAGCCAATACTGTATAATTACCTGCTGTTGTTCCACTGGTTGTTTGAGCTGTACCCGTTCCGTTTCCACTCCAAGTCCAACCTGTGGCAGTGGCAGAAGTGGCAGTAAAAGTAACAGCTGGATCACCAACACAAATTGATGCACTATTAACAGTAACAACCGGCAAAGGGTCTATCACAATGGTTCTGTCAGCAAATTGTCCACATGGAACAGCTCCTGGTGTAGTTAATGAATGTCTTACTGTGTATGTTCCAGCAACCGTACTATTTACATTAAATGTTGTTCCTACAATAGTTGCTAAATCGCCAACTCCTCCAGGACTAGCACTAATTGTCCAAGTACCAGCAGCTGATGTACCGTTGAAAGCAGATAAATCAACCGATCCAGTTCCTGTGCACATACTAGGAATTGGCCCAGCGGCCAAAGATGTATCGGCACAAATGCTTGGAGTAGGACAAGAGAATGTGTTTGGCAAACCAAACCACCCACCAGATCCGCCAATTGGCCATCCTGCAGCATTAAAAGTTGCTCCAGGCCCAGAATCTGGATTAGTAATGGTTGCTAAATTCGGTGCTCCAAGCCCTTGAGAACCAATGTATATAACACCATTTGGCCCAATCTGAAGATCTCCATAAGATCCTGCTGCAGCCATGGTTGATCCAACACCTGTAGTTGCATCATAAACTCTCACTCCGCCAAAACCAGGATAACCACCAATAAAAGCATATCTACTATTTGGTGACCACTCTAATCCGTACCCAAAACTTAGCCCCGCCACAGCACCTAATGCAGTACTTCCAGCATTTGGACCAGCAGCAGGAACGGTTACAGCACCTGTTGTGGCATTAAAATCAAATATCTGAATACCCCCCGAGAACCCACCAACTGTTATTATTTTTGTTCCATCAGGACTAATTCTCAATGTCCCTCTTCCTCCATTTCCAGTCATTGCGGCCCCAACAAAAGAAGGAACAGCTGCTCCGTAACCTCCTGCAGTAAACAATACTGCAACAAATTGATTAGTGCCGTGCTCATGACTTACAACCCAAATATTATCACAATCAGGAGCAAATACTCCGACCATCTCATTAGTATTCACACCTGGAGTAATATTTACTTCGAGATTAGTCCCTAGATCTCCAAGTGGAGCTAATGCTGTACCGTTTCCAGGCAAAGCCATATCAATATCAGTGTACAGCAAACCATGAGCACCGCCATCTATTGCAGCGGCAGCAATAAGAACAAAATCCGTTGTTGATCCAGGAAACGGAAAAGAAACGGCCCCCTGAGTAGCACTTCCATCAGCCGAACCCTGAGCTCCTGTCATTTTTCCTCCTGCCCTGCCTGCTACACCAGGCATAATTCCATGATTTTCATCACGCACCCAGTGTGTATTTGAGTACCAAAGTACTTTTGTAGCATCCGTTTGAATAGTGATACTTTCATACAATCCTCCTGAAGCAACACCATTGTATTGGACTGGTGAATTCCCTGTAGGATCAGCACCTCCATTGGTAAAATCAATACCCATCGGATTAGCTCCTCCACCCCATCCAAAAAACCAAAAGTTCGCCGGAGTTTGACTATATAAATTACCTGAAATAAGAATTGCTATTATAAAAATCGCTCTGGTAGATGATGATATTATTTTCTTCATAATTCTTGCGTCAATTTTTTTAAATAAAACCGAGATAAATATAATAAAAGTTAAACTCTTAAAGCAACATTCAAACACTCAAAACAAAACGGGTAAAACACCTCTTAATCAAGTAATTACGACGATAAGCATAGTTATTACACCTATTAAACAATGAAGTATCGAAAAAGTTACTTATCAATTACTTGCTCTTCTAGTCAAAAAATACAGAATCTTAGATTATTATTTAATAATATCTAACGTCAAAGTCTAGATATTGAGTCTGGAAAGCAATATTAAAAAATCGTCTTTATCTCATTCTTAACAGTCTTTATTGCTGCGACACTGGTGAAAAATTGTTGTTCAGATTGAATTTTAATTAATGCTTTACTAAACTCCAGCGCATCTGCTCCTTGATTAACCGCGGCACCTACAACTGTGACAAGTTTTAAAGCATCTTCTTTAGCCTTCATAACTTCTTCCCAGCACTTGCCTGAAACGTACAACTGTTGAGTTATATTGTGATCATACTCCTGTTTAATTTCTGTAATGATAGCAATCTGCATGCTCTTTGCAGTCATGCCTGGCTTAATCACCCTGTTAACAACCTGTACAGGATCTGTTCGCTCTAACAACAAAAGCAATCTTTCGTGTGCTTGAAGCCGAACTGGGGTCGTATGCTTTATATTTTCTTTCTTTATTTCACCAAAATGTCTTCTGTTTTCTTGCTCCAACATCTTATTAATTAATATATAGGCTACTACTCCAGTAATTATTGAAGGAACAGTATATTTTAACAACTCTATAAATTCTTCCATATCTAAACTATTTACTACTAAAGTAAGTATATTTTAAATCAAATAGGTATCTGCTATCATGCGGTTTTCATAGTTTTCTTATTTTTACGAAAACATCATCAATCAATGGCCAAGAGCAGCTTATCAGAAAGAGTGCAAAAAATGACAGAATCAGCAACAATTGCGATGAGTCAGAAAAGCAGAGAAATGATTGAACAAGGACTAGATGTAATAAGTCTAAGCATTGGTCAGCCTGACTTTGACACACCTACAATAATTAAGGATGCCGCGAAAAAAGCACTTGATGAAAATTTCACCAAATACACGCCAGTAGCTGGTTTTTTAGGTTTACGTCAAGCAATTTCAAATAAACTTTTACGGGAAAATAAACTAACGTATACACCCAAACAAATATCCGTCTCCACTGGAGCAAAGCAGGCAATAATAAATGTTATTCTAGCATTGATTAATGAAGGCGATGAAGTAATTCTTCCTGCTCCATTTTGGGTTAGTTATTTAGAACAAGTAAAATTCGCTGGAGGTATTCCAGTTGTGATTCCTACTCAAGTAAAAAACGATTTTAAAATTACAAGTTCAGAATTAGATGACGCTATTACTGAAAAAACGAAACTGATCATATATTCTTCACCTTGTAACCCCTCAGGATCCGTCTACAATAAAGACGAATTAATAAACATAGCCGAGGTTGTTGCAAAACACGACAATTTGTTCGTTTTATCAGACGAGATTTATGAATACATTGATTTTTCAAACTCAGCCGTAAGCATTGCAACCATCCCGGAAATCAAGGACAGAGTAATCACAGTTAATGGTGTTGCTAAAGGGTTTGCGATGACAGGATGGAGAATTGGCTATGCAGCTGGACCAGAATGGCTAATATCAGCTTGTAATAAAATTCAAGGACAATTCACTTCAGGAGCTAACTCAATTGCTCAACAAGCCTGTATCACTGCCTTAAATGAAGGAAAGAAACTGAGCCTTGATATGAAAAGCAATTTCTTGCGGCGACGAGACTTAATGTTCGATCTCTTTCAAGAAATACCGGGCATTAAAGTAAATAAGCCGAACGGAGCTTTTTACCTCTTCCCCGATGTATCAAGTTATTTTGGAAAATCGAACGCAGAATTTTCGATTAACAATGCAGATGAGCTTTGTCAATACTTGCTGAAAGACGGTCTCGTTGCAGCGGTAAGCGGCACAGCTTTTGGAGCGCCAAATTGCATACGGTTATCCTACGCAAATTCTGATGATATACTAATTGAGGCTAGCTCTCGAATTAAAAAAAGCTTAGCAAAGCTTAGTACGTAATGTATGAATTAAAGTAACTTCACCCTGTGAGATTTATAGCAATTGCGATCATATTAACACTTAATTTTTTTAGCGCACAGGCTGCTGAAAAACCGGTGACCAGAGAATGGTTTTACATCGCTGCCGGACCTACCTATTCTATTGTTGATGGAGCGAACGGAATCAACAGTCGTGTTGGAATCCCGATGCAAAAAGGAGTTTACTTCGTATCTCAAATAAGTTACTTCCCGAATGCTTTTGAATACAAATATGAAGAAATGAGGTATGAATTCAATGTTGATTTGACGTTATTCAGCGTAAAAAAGTTTTCGATGTACGCTACAGCTGGGCTGAATTTTGGTTACTGGAAAAGAAAATTCACAACACTCTTCTTAAACCCGCCAGATGGCTACAACCAGGACAACAGTTTATTATTTGGAGGTGGAATAAATTACAAGCTTAAAAGAATTCAATTCTTTTCGGATTACAAATGGTATCCTGAAATTTCTTCCCACCATGCTAGTATCGGTTTCAAATTTAATTTCTTCGAAAACCGATACGTAAAAAATTCGTACTATGATTTCTTAAAAAAGAAAGGAAAAATCAAAACTATTGCTAATTGACAATGAAAGTAATTGTTAATATTTCGCTGATTTTGCTCCTATTAGTAATAGGGTCCTGCGTAAAAAAGAGAGATTTAAATACCAATACTTTAATCGTTCGAATTAGCAGCTCCCCTGCTGGACTGCACCCCGTTAACAACAGTAGCGCAAACCAATCATTCGTGTTGACTTACACCCAACAAAAACTGATGTCAACTAGTTTGGCTACAGAAAAAACCGAGCCTCATTTAATTACAAAACTACCAGATGCTGATAATAGCGGTCTTCTGTACACCTACCAACTAATAAAAGGAGTACAATGGGACGACAAAACCCCTCTCACGATAGACGACATTATTTTCACTCTCAAAATTTCACTTTGCCCATTAACCAACAATCCAGATACTAGACCTATTTATTCTTCAATAATAGACTCTGTATATCCTGACAAAGAAGACGAGAATCGCTTTTTTATGAAAGTAAAAACAAAACATGTACTCAACGATAAAATATTTCTTGAAAGTATCTACATTCAGCAAAGAGATCACTGGGACAAAGAGCGTATACTAGATCATCTTTTCTTTAAAAATATTCATGCTGAAAACTTCGTCTCAACACCAGCAATAGATGATTGGTTTAATGATTTTAATAATTCAGACAACTCCTACCTGCCCGATCGATTAGTTGGACTAGGACCATATCAAGTAACTTCCTTTAAAAAGGACAACAGCATCACTTTAGTTAAAAAGAAAAATTGGTGGGGCGCAGATTTTGAAGGACAACGATTTAACAATTACCCAGAGAAAATAATTTTTAAAATCATTAAAGACAACACTTCAGTTTACCTAGCAATTAAAAACCAAGAAATAGATTTTTCTGCAAGTGCTGGCGGTACATCGAAACTAATGAAATTGCAAAAGCTTGATTATTTTAACAACAATTACCGCAGTGATTTTGTTGATCGATACTCCTATAGCTACTTAGCTTTAAACATGAGACCTAATCTTGACCACAACTCTCCCTTTTTCATTGACAAAAAAGTTAGAAAAGCTATTGCTCACCTAGTTCCCATTCAAGAAATAATTGATATAATTTACTACGGCAAAGTGGAAAGGCAAGCTAGTATCGTTTCTCCGCTAAAAGCTTCATGTGACACTACGCTTGCTTTTGTCGAATTAGATATTGAAAAGGCAAAACAATTGCTAACAGATGCTGGATGGGAAGATACAGATAATGACCAAATCGTGGATAAAGTCATCAATGGAAAAAAAACACCATTCTCCTTTAAGCTTACGTATCCTACTGGTGGCGGTAATTCTAAAGAGATTGTGTTCATGATGAAAGAGTCTATGAAAAAAGCAGGTATTGAATTAAAAAGCAACCCTGTTGATTTTAACTCATTCTTAAAAAAAGCAGCTGATCATAAATTTGACGCCATACTAGGTGGCTGGCTATCGGACTCGAAATACTCAGATCCTACCCAGTTATGGGGAACTGAAAGTTGGTCTAATAAAGGTTCCAACTACTGTGGATTTGGCAACAGCTATTCTGATTCACTAATTATAAAAGCCAACACGACTCTAGATCCTGAGCAACATCTAATTGCTTATAAAAAATTACAGAAATTAATTTATGACGAACAACCTTATGTATTTTTATGGAGTGGAAAATTACCGATGGTTGCACATAAGAGGTTTTCAAATACAGAATTCTACAGGGCTAAACCTAGTATTTCTTTAGGTAGTTTTCAATTGGCTACTGGCGTTCAGTAACTCAATAATAAATCAAGGACTACTAGTTTGTTATCACGGAGCTATTCTCTTTTTACCCCATTCCTCCCCTTCTTTCCTGTAAGTAATCCTATCGTGAAGTCTTGAAGATTGACCTTGCCAAAATTCAATATAACTT
>Ga0115000_10004285_pt1 | contig 11722 bp, 14 predicted proteins | sample ArcticOcean_MG_C_6_FD_89690 | JGI IMG/M metagenome (GOLD analysis project Ga0115000, IMG submission 89690) | Marine microbial communities from western Arctic Ocean - ArcticOcean_MG_CB8_128 | ecosystem: Environmental > Aquatic > Marine > Oceanic | place: Arctic Ocean: Canada Basin | collected... | reverse complement strand
ATTTTCTATTACCATATTACGTAACAAAATAACAATTATGTTTTAATAATTTGAATTTTCAGTAACAAATATTTTACAAAGTTGAATTTAATATTTAAAATCATTTCGCACCACAACACGTAACAAATATTGTTGTTTTGTTATAAAAATTATAATTATGGTAACAAAAATTGTTGATTATAATTCAACACTCGACGAGACGGCGTTATCGTCACAAAATATAATTTATTATAAAAAAATTACACTTATTGATGTAAAGAATGTACAATCTCATAAAATTATTAATTAATTAATAATTTTATATACCATTTATAAATAATCATTCTTTTCTATTATTTTTAAACTATCATCTATACATTTACATAATTTTTCATTCACATCATCTGGTAAATTTATTCCAGTCTTTCGTAATTCAGAATTTTTACGAATTAATAATAATGATATTGTTATGTCAAAAAATGGATATAATTTACTTTCCTCTTTTTTTAATTTTAGAGATTGACCAGTTAATTCATATAAATACTTAGATGTACTAATTATTTCTCCATAATTAATTCCATAACTTTTATTTACTATATCATATATTTCTTTACCAGATATATTTTTATCATTCTTTGATTTTATTATTAAACTTTTTAATTTATTTAAATCTAAATTAAAATTACCAGTACCTTTTTCTGTGTCTGTCATTAATTCTTTTTATATGATTTATTGTTTTGTTTTAAAATTATTTTTTTTATTGATTTATTACATATGCAACAATTTTCAAAAAATACTATTGATTACCTAAAAAATAATAATGATTTTATTCCTCCAAAAAATAGTAGAAATTTATTGTTTGATAATATAAAATCTTTTATTAAACCTAAATCAGATATTTTAGAACCATGTGCAAAAACTGGAGAATTTGTTCATCAACTTTTGGAGATTGATATTTCTTTCAATCTAACCGTTTTAGAAGAAAATAAAACTCTCTTTGATAATATTAAAGATATTTCAAATTGTAAAGTTAATAATACTTCCTTTCTTAAAATTTCAAAACCACACAACTTCAGAAAATTTGATATTATTATTGGTGCACCTCCATCCAAAATTATTGATAAAAAAACCCACATCGGAAAACAATTTAAACATTGGTTTGTTAATAAAACTGATTTTTATGCATTGTATTTTATGAGAGCTATTGATTTACTCAAAAATAATGGTGTTATCGCTTTTATCATACCTGATTCCATTTTAAACTCCCCTTACTTACAATTATTAAGAAATAAAATTTCTAGTAAAGGAAGTATTATATTTCTACAAAGATTATCCAATTTATTCACTAAAACTACTTACAATACGGTTTTAATCGGATTTCAAAAAAATAAAACTATTAATGATAAATTTAGTTGTTTGTTCAATAAACAAACATTCTTTCATTTTAATCCATCTATTTATTCAGATGTTTTTTCTAATGCTACATTCCTTTCCAAATTTAATATTAAAATTGATAAAGGTAATATCCATAATAATATTTCAAATAGAACAAATAATATACGAAATATACCAATTATATACACAAAAAATATTGTTGATAATTCTTTAGAATTATATAAAAACTCTAAACAATATATACTTCCAAAATTTACACCTTCTCAACCTAGAAATAAACCGTCTCTTATTATATCTAAATTTTACGGTAATAATAATGATGAATTTCAAATTAATTATGCGATGTGTTCTATGGATTCATATTATTGTAATGATAATTTATTTGTTATTACTTTTCCTGAATTAAATAATGAAGAATCTGTTATTTTTATTCATAAAATTATTAAGTCCTTAAAAATGAATGAAACCAGAAATTGGGAAAGATTATTTCTACAAGATGGTTTAATCTCTAAATTTCAAATTAAATATTACTTGCCGATTTTTATTTAAATTTCATTATCATATAATTTATCCATTTGATATATTTCCATATATATTTTCATTACACGTCGCTCCTCTCTATAACCACATAAAAACCATCTTCTAAACCAAGCCCTAAAACCACCCATCCTTTCTGGTTTCATTAGTCTTTTATAATATCTTTCCTCTTTCATCATTTAATATATTATATATATATAATTTAACCATCTTTGATAAAATTAATCTAAATATAATCACATTTCTCTATTTTATAATTAGTCCCTTCAGCTTTTATACAAAATGGTTTTCCACATCCATATATTAACCCTTCACGTGCTAATCTATCACATTCCTCTTTTTTCATATGCGGATCTATTTGTTCCAATGTATTTTTATATGTACCATGTCTGTATATTTTACAATTAAATTTAGCCTTTGGTAATATTACCATGTTTTGACAATGGGGACACTTTTTAATTATATAATCATCCATTATATATAATTAAAATATTTACTTATAAAAATTAATTTCTTTTAACGGAAAATCCATTAAACCATTGCTACCCGGTTTGGGTACCCCTTTTCTTTTATTACATCCAGGAACATCTGTTGGTTCCATTGATTTACTCCAATTATACTCCATTGGTGGTAACAAATTATTTCGTAATTTTCTTAAATCTTCAGCAGTTACATTAAATGCCCTCACTTCTTTTTGATTTTTCATTACATCACCCCAGTCATCTACTTCTAATTTATTTCTTTTTTCTATTGACCTCCCAAAACTATCACTTATTTCTTTTATATTACTAAAATGTTCCATCTTTGACCAGTCAAATGAATAGAATATCATTGCTGTACATACTCCCATTATTGCCCATACAAATGTTTGACCATATTTTATTCCTAATAAACCTGGCGCTGGTTCATGTCCTTTTCCTACATGACCACCCATTGATGAAAAATTCATCCCAAAATAACCTGTTAATACCCCTAATGGTAAAAATATTGTTTCTATTAATGTTAACATACTTAATGTATAAGATTGCGCTTCATCAGTTTCACGTTGTAATTCTTCACTCAATAAATCTAAACTATCTTTTATTTTTAATAATACATCCTCTAAACCTTTTATCTTCTTCTCATCATATTTAAACTTACCTTTTTCTATTTCAAATGTTATATGATTAAATCGTAATTTTAATTCTAAATATATCTTATTTATATTTCTAAATCTTGATGTACTCTCCATTAATGTCTTGTCCCCAGATAAAAAATCATTATTTAAACCATCCATCATATTTGTTAAACCTTTTAAATCATCCTTAAATTCATCTATTGTTAACTCATTTATTTTTGACCTTATTACTCTTACACTTGACCTTGGCTCCAAATTTCTTTTCCTCCATATTAATTTACCCAAAAATCTAAAAAATATAGCACTTAATATAAAAATTATCAGGCCTATAAATATCTCACGCTTTGATAAATGCATTAATACCCATGTATTAAATTCTTTATTTTTACCCATATAAATTATATTAATATTAAATATTTGTCTTATATATATATGATTTTTCAAAAAAAAGAAAAGAAAAAATTAAAAGTTGGTGTTGTTTCTACCGATGCTGTCCCACATGTTATTAGAGATGGTTATAATTATTCGGGTATTTCTGTTGATATATGGAAAGCCATTGCAAAAAAAGCAAATATTGATTTTAAATTTGTTGAAGCTGGTAGTAATCAAGAAGAAGCTATTTCTAAGGTATCTAAAGGTACAATTGATGTTTTAGTTGGTCCATATGTCATTTCTAACAAAAGATTTCAACATGTTGATTTTACTATTCCTTACTTTTTATCTGATATTGGTATTGCTTCCGTATTTAAAGTCAATAATTTTAATAATTATTTAGTTATTTCACAAATTTTAACTTCTATCATATTTTTATTTGTTTGTCTATTATTTATTAATAAATTTGTTCAAAATTTTGATAAAAATTCTCACTTTGCTGATTACTTTATGAGTTCCATTCCAGATTTTAAAGATAGAAAAATGTGGGTTTTATATACTATTATATTCCTATGCATTACCATCTTATACATGAATTATTTTAAACCTTCATTTAATTTAGGAGGTTATTCCCTTAAAGGTAAAAAACTTATTTATTCTGGTGATTCTATTCATAAAAGTGTTATTAAAAGTTATGGTTCTAAAGCTGAAATTGTAGAAAATAATAAAACTGCTGACCATTATAAACAAATTACTGAAAATTCATTATTTAATAAATATATTAATAATACCGACGATTATTTTGGTGTTTTAGAAGATACTTCCAGGATTGAATACATTTTACATCATAATTTAGATAAATTCAAAAATATTAATATGATTAGACAAAAACTTTCTTATAATAATTTTGCTTTTATAGTACCCAAAAAATCTAAACAATTAGATAAAATTAACGCGGCTCTTAAAGAAATTCAAAGCGAAAAAATTTCACAAATTATTGTTAAAAAGTATTTAGGTAATAAATTTGAAAACCATGTTACTTTTTAATCATTATATAATATATATATAATGACTATTAAAGTTGGAGTAATACCAAACGACCCTTTTATTATTAATGACCATAAACTTAGTGGATTCACTATTGATATTTGGGAACATATTGCAAATAAAAAAAAAATTAAATACAAATACTATGTTGTTAAAAATAGAGATAAACTTTTTGAAAAATATCATGTTGTTTTAGGTAAAGTACCTATTACACCTGATAGTATTAGAAAAGTAGATTTCACTACACCATACTATTTTTCTAATTATGCGGTTGTTAGTAAACGTAAAAATAATTCAGAAGCTGTGTTAGCTGTTTTTGCTAAATTAGCACTAGTTTTTGTTACATATGTTGTTTCTTCTATGTCTATACACTACTTTTTACAAACCAAGGATATTAATATTAATCAAGTTATTTATTATACTATTAAAAATATGTCTCCATACCTAGTTGGTAAAAGAGATACTGATTTACTTGCTAGATTCAACTATTTATTTTCTATATTATTTATTATTTTGTCTATTATTACTATTTATTCTATACTTACTACTAAAGAAGTTTATAGTAGATTACCTAAAAAACCTATACTTGTTGCTGATAAAAATAAAGGATTAACTAAATACCTTAAGTCTAGAGGTGCACAAGTTAAAATTGTTAAAAATTCAGGCGGGTTTGATAAATTATTAGATTTATATCTTGCAGACCCTGATGAATTATCTGGTATTTTTGTTTCAGAAGAAAGTAAAATTGATAAAAATGGTGTTATTTTTAATAATAATCCAAAATATCAAAATTTGTCTTTTAGAAGATACAATTTTGGTAAATCACAAATGACTATTGCTGTTAGAAAAAATCATCCAATGTATCAAATTATTAATGCTGAATTACTTCGGATGAAAGAAAATGGTAAAATGTTTGAACTCTCCAAAAATTGGCTTAGTGCTAGACATAATAGGTCTCTTAAATATTAATTATTTCCTACATATTGCAGTAATTTTTTTACCATTAAAAATATTTTTCTTTTTTTTTTTATATCCATTTATTATAATGTCGATTACTAAAAATATGAGCCGTGCTCGTAATGCCAGTTCCACCTATTCTCGTTCTAAACCTTCGCGTTTTGATTGGCTTTTATGGAATGCTATCAACAAAAACACAACTAAAAGAAATAATTTAGCAAATGTCACACAAACTGGTTCAAATGTAGACCTTTCCGCTATTAGTAGCACTACTACAGTTAAAGGTTTACTCAGTGTGGACGGGCACGCCACTTTTAAGGATAGTTTGACAACAGCGGAAGGCGTGGAATACGGCTTGACAGCTTCAAGCGGCCACAAACACGGATTTTTGCGTAGTGTACCATCCTTGCTGTCCAGCTCCGCAGGTGCCAACACCGATATTACATTAGGTACATTACCTGCTGATTGTCGTATCGTGAACTTAATACTTAGTACTGATGCTATTATAACAACTGCTGGGAACCTCGGTGACGATGTAGATTTCTCTTTAGGGATAGCGGCCACTACAGGCCAAATAATTGACCAGAGGGCAATCTGCCTTGACGGTGGTGCTGCAGTCAGTATAGATCCTAACGTTTTATATTACTTGATCAAAGACGGCCGCCCCACCGCCGCGAATGCCATCGATGCCACTGGTATCTTGGAGGACGGAACGACAACGAACAACCCCGTCACTAGTGAAGCCATAACAATGTCCTTGACTGCGCACGTCCTCCCTGTAGATAGAATTATAGTTGCAAGATTAACACCACTCAACACCAACCTTGCTGGTACCACTGGAAATGTCACTGTTATCCTTGAATTTATGACTGCTTAATTTAATTAATTATTTTTACATTATTTAAAATAATTAATTTCTTCTAGAACGTCTGCGGGTTTTTTGACCATATATTTTTTTATTAATATATTCTATATATGCCTGTAACAATTTTGACAAAAAACACGCGTGACGCTAGATATTCCAAATCTGCTCAAAGTCGTGCTAGACTTAAACCTTCCCGATTGGACCACCTTACATGGAGTGCTATTAACAAAAACACAGTTATCAGAAACAATTTAGAAAGTGATAACCCTACTATTGGTACAGATACTAAAATAGTTAAAATTGGAGGTGACCATGCTGTTAAAGTAGATAAAGAATCTGGATCAGGAGGAAGCAGTGGCGGTAGAGAGTTGGTCCGAACAAGCGGAAGTTTCGCTGGAGGTTCTATCACACAACCAGCTTATACTACTCTAAAAAAACTAGAAATTATTTTTAATACTAATATTGAGTGTGCTGCAAGTGGGCATCTTCATTTGATTGTTAGAAGTGGCAGCACCACTATACTGCACGACAGCAGCAGCGCAGCCGCCATCTTGGGAAATAGTGGTAAGGTTGGACAGTATCAACCTATTGTCCTTGTTGATAATTTTCAACCAATACCAGCTAATACTGGGGAATTAAACAATGCAAAATTTACCCTCTCTTCTCCCTTTACAAACGTTGACAGAGATCTATCTTTTTCTATCGAAGTAAATAGCGCGAACCTCGTTGCACCTTCTGCAGGGACAAATCCATTTGTTTCCGTGGTTGGTCACTTTGCTTATGTTTCTGATAATCATTAATTATTTTTACATTATTTAAAATAATTAATTTCTAGAACGTCTCCTTCTTTTTGTTTTGGGGGATTTTCCCCCCCTTTTCCTTTTAGTTCTCCTTTTTCTAAAATGAGATTTTCTTTTCGTTCTTTTTCTTTTCCTTCTTGTTTTCCTCTTTCTTCCTCCATTGCTTTTTGGAGAAATTTTCGCCATTAATTGTTCATTCACGTTTTTACATTCTTCTTTTGCTTTTTCACAGTCTTTAATTGCTGCTTCTTTTTCTTTTTCACACTTTTCTTTTACATTTTCCAATTCTTCTGATAATCTTCCAATTGTTCCGGTTAAATTGTTTATCTGTTTATCCTTTGTTTCTATATGTTTATCCTTTGTTTGTATTGCGTGTCTTAAACCCTGTTGTTCTGCTTCTGCTATTAATCCTTTATCCGTTGCATTCTGTTGTTTCTTAACTTTTTCTTCTAGTGATTTATTTTTCCGGTTGAGTTTATTCCATTTTACCACCAACCCAGCCAACTGTTTCTTTTGTTTTTCAGTCTCTTCGCGCTTTGAAAAAAATTCCGTCCTTGTTTGTTCATGTTCATCATTCACTCTGTCCATACGTATCTTGCATTCTTCTTGTATTTTTTGATTTTCATCTTCCAATTTTACCATTTCTTTTGAACATTTATCTTTTATATTTTGAACTTTTTCTTCCGAAGTACGAATTTTGGATACATCATCTAGAGTACCTTCTCTTAATTTCACGATGGTACCTTCTAATTCACCAATAACCTTTTCTAAATCTGTTTTATGATATTCTTTTCGTAAACCATGTTTTCCTACTAATGACATATATATAATATTATAGATAATTAATTTCTTCTAGATTTTATTGTTGACTAAACTTTTATTTTATTCTGTTCACATACTTTTTCTATTATTGTGTTTTTTTCAACCACCATTATATTTTCTTTTGATGAACCCATTATGTTTTTTTGTATTGAACGCCATTCTTTAATTCCATCCTCTGTATTGTTCCAATTTGGATTTTTCTTACACCATTCTTTTAATTGTTCTGCTTGTTTTTGTGTAACTTTTCCTATAGCTGATTGCATTTTACTTATTTCATTTTTTGACCATTCTCCATCATCTTTTACATAGTATTCCAACGGTTTTAAATCAGAACATTGTACTGGTCTATCTTCCTGTGGTAAATCATTCAAATTCTTTATTAATATTTCTGATACACCTTCTGTATATCCCAAACTCTTCGTTTTTAATATATCCTCCAAACTAACCGCTATTTGTTTAACAAAATCAGTCAAATTTAATGCATTTTTACATGTTTCATTTAAATAAAAGTTAATATTGATTTTATTATTAATATTGTTTGTATTATAACAATTATCATATTTATTGTTATTTTTATTTGTTATTTGTTGTTTATTTGTTTTTAATATTTCAATCATTTCATTTTTACATTCTATTTCTTTTTTCATTACTAAATTCTGGACTCTCTCTTCTTCCCTTAATATTTGTAAATATACACGACAATTATTTCTATGTTTACACAAACTACTTTGGTGTTTATACGTTTTTTCACAATAATCACAACTCCATATTTTTTGAGATTTTGTTAGTCGTTTTTTAGCCATTTTTTTGCCATTTTGGATAAATTTATCCATTTTTTCTTGATTGTGTTTTTTTGTTACGTGTTTGGATAATCCGCTCTGATGTACAAATTTTTTTTTACAAAATTCACATTTCCAGTGTGGTGTTTTTGTTAGTCGTTTTTTAGCCATTTTATCCACATTTTTATCCATTTTTTTATCCATTTATATATTCTAAAGAGTATTTTTTAAGTAATTTTGTACAAATGTACAATTTTCAAAAAATTTTTGTACACCCGTTTTTTTTCCACTTTTAAACCATAAGTCATCACAAAACTTTATAGTTGTTTTCAAAAAGTCATTCTCAGTAACACAATTTTTGTACACTCGGCAAAATCGCATTTTGTTATCATAACTCGTCACACGCCATCTTGGCAAAAAATCGCTCAGTAAGGTCAGTCACAGAAATTTTTGTACACTCTTTTTTTTCCCATTTTATTACCATAATTCATCTAAAAATATTTTCATTATTTGTTAAAGTTGTAAAATGCTGTCATGGATTGATACTTCATAAAATAACCCTACAATTCAGTGACAAAAATAAAAAGACAAATTTTAATTTGTTACTGTTATATTTTTAAAATGTACAATATTACAAAATATACCCCCTAAAAAAGTGATTTACGTTTTTGTCATAAAATATCTATATTTGGATGAAAATCTGAAAGGGTTTGAAAAAGCACAAAATTTTGTACATTTGTACATTGCTTGTTTTGTGATGGTTTATCGTAAGACAACAAAAAATCGCCAAAATCCCAGTCTCAAATAGTGCATAAATTTAAGTTATTTTTTATGTGTTCAAATTTTCAACAACTTCTTTCATACATTTTTTAAATCTTTTGGTATCCAAAATTCCATGTTTGTATGTAAAATTTAAAGTTATTTTATCATAATATGATAGTCCTGATATAAATAAATTATATTTATACGGAGTTACAATATTACTTATATGACTTACTTTATAACCATTAATAGTATTTTCATCTAAATATGAATGTAAATTACTATATCCAAAATGATTCTGATTGATTCCTCTTGAAATTAACTTAATTGCCATAGGACAAGAAAAATGAAACAAACACTTAATAATATTTATAATACATGGAATTAAAGGACTAGATTTAATTTGATTCATTTTTTTGTTAATATTGTTAAAAATGCCGTCATCTACCTTGGTTGAAAAAGTTACAAAGCCAAATTCATTACCACTATTAATGGTTTTGTTTAAGTTTCTCAAATTAAAAACAGTACTTGATGAAATATTAATATGTTCCTTATTTGAATATTTCTTCAATGCTTTTAAAATTAAAGAATATAACAAATCATTCATTGTTATTTGGTTTTTTTCTTTAATTTTTTTTAATTCTTTAATATTAAATGTGTATAATGTATCCCAACATACTTTATTTTTATCTATTTTATCAAATATTTTTTCTTTTTTATAAAAAAATAGGTTATAAAATAAAGAAAATCCAGATATAATGAAGAAATATATTGATTTTAAGATTCTAATTATAGAAAATCCTTGTGTTTCTTTCTTTTTTCTTTCAATAAACGAAGAATTATCAAAGAAACTCTTACCTATTTTTTCAATTAAATAATAACCATCCCCAATCATATGTGAACATGTGAAAATTACACAGGTTTTTTCGGGATATCTCACAAAATATATCATCCATTCTGGTTGACCATCCGCATATTTTGTATTTATTATTTTATCAATGTACTTCTTATGTTTTTTAGAACAATACTTCTTTCTATCTATTATCTTCATATGATTCTTTATTACAACTGTATGATTTTCCCATACTAAATTATTTACCTTATTTTTCACTATTTCATTTAATCTATTATTATTTTCAATACAAAGCTTTACTTTTCTATGTATAAAATCATCTTCTAATTTTCCTTCAACATTAAAAAACACAAATATATTATTTGAAAAACATGGATTGTCCTCCTTCATATAATAAAATAAACTATCTGTTGCATCCAATAATTTCATATTAAATTATAAATATATATTTATTTTATAATTATAAACTAATGGATTTAAAAATATTAACTTGGAATATAAATTTTATTAATAATTCATGGTTAAAACGAGTAAAGTGTATAAATACTTTATTAGACAAGAAAGAAGATTATCATATAATAGCACTTCAAGAGGTAACTATACCCGTTGATGAAAACATGTCAAAGATATATGGATTTATAAATAATATGAAATATAAAACTGATACATTTCTAACAAGAAATATTATTTATAAAAATTTAGCAAACTATTTTCCCCAAAATAAAATCAATATAATTACTGCTTTCAAATACTTAATGGACAAATTATTCATTTTTATTAGCTACTTCATGTCAAACTTTGGTAACACATTGATTGATATTTATGTTAATTATGGAATATTAGGTAAAATTTTTGGTGGATTTCTAACATGTGCATTTCCATTAATATTTATATCTATGTGGTTTTTCATTGGAATGATGACTTTAATCAATAAAAGTTTAAAACCTACTATTAATAATCAAACCATTGGTGATGGAAGAATTATTCAATACAGTGAATTCAAATTTAATACTAGAGATGTATTATTTATAAATATACATTTGTCTTATAAAAATAATGATGAAAAAGTGAAAGAAAACGAAATAACGGAATTATTGGAATTTGTCAAGAAAAAGGAGAAGGATATTGTTATACTGGCTGGAGATTTTAATAGTAATTCTAGTAGTATTGTATACAAAACACTTATAGAAAATAATTACAAAAGTGTTATGTTAGAAAAACATGGAAAAGAATTAAATACTTTTCCATCAAATAAACCTAAAAAATGCTTAGATTATATATGGATTAAAGGTGATAAAATTAGTGTAAAGAATGCAAATGTATTAGGAAATGAAAAATATACCGACCATTTAGGTATTGAAACCACAATAACAGTTAACAAGTAAGATTATCTAAAATCCATTTTCTAATATTGTTTTGTGTTGGTTCTAATATTTT
>Ga0115000_10004283_pt1 | contig 11725 bp, 10 predicted proteins | sample ArcticOcean_MG_C_6_FD_89690 | JGI IMG/M metagenome (GOLD analysis project Ga0115000, IMG submission 89690) | Marine microbial communities from western Arctic Ocean - ArcticOcean_MG_CB8_128 | ecosystem: Environmental > Aquatic > Marine > Oceanic | place: Arctic Ocean: Canada Basin | collected... | reverse complement strand
TCTCTTAGACCCAGTTCATCTAGGCAGTCTAGTAAGCGACCGACCTGCGCGTCCATGTAGGAAACGCTGGCGTAGTAGGCTTCGAGCAAACCTTTGTGCAGCTCGGGAGTGATGCCGTAGGTTGTTTCGTTGTTTTTATAGCCGCGTATGATCTCAGGTACGTCTTCTAGATCGTTGGCAGGCACAATTGGAGCGATCATTGCGTCTCGGTCATAGCGATCGAAATACTTGGTAGGCGCGACGAGTGGAACGTGCGGCCGTACAAAACCGCAGGCCAGGAAGAAGGAGTTGTCTTTATTGCGTTTGAGAAATTCGATGGCGTGGCTGGCGGCCATGCCGTCGGCATGTTCGAGGTCTCCGCCGGTGGCTTCTACGCCAAGAAAGTTCTGAGATGTGTCATTCTTGGGGGACCAATTGGTCTTTTTGCCAGGAACGTTGTGTTCACCCGCTTTGATGTTCACTGTTTCGTGCCAAGAATGAGGATCGTCACTTTCGGCAGTGCCGTCGATGATTTCATCGGGAATTCCCATGTGGTAGATTTTGCTGACTCGTCCGACCTGGTAGCCATTTTGGCGGAAGATCTGGGACATGGTGACGACATCCGGCATACTTCCTCGAAGTGTTCCGACGTTGCCCATCGTTCCGTTTGTGTAGGGATAAAGTCCTGACATGATCGAGGCTCGAGAAGCGCCGCACACAGGGTATTGGCAATGCATGTTTTCAAATCGAACTCCAGCGTCGGCGAGTTTGTCTAGCTCGGGGGTCTTGCACTGGGGATGCCCAAAGCCGCTTAAAGCTGTATTGAGATCGTCTGACATGATGAATAGAACGTTTGGCTTCTTGTCCTCCGCAAGGCCGGTCAGGGCTAGAGCTAAGGTGAGGCAGACTAATGTCAGTTTCTGGGTACGCATGTATCTCATTTTTAGATTGAGGTTCTATTGGGGGTTGGCTTGCGGGTAAATCAGCTGGATGGCTGATCCTGTTGGGCGCATGTCGGAAAAATTAAATAGGCCGTGGCGAAACCGACAGCGCTTCCCAGGCTCAGGAATGTTGGTATTCCTTGGAAGTGGATTCCTAACCCCGTTCCGAATATGACTCCCATCACGAGTCCTATAATCGAAAAACGGATACGCGAATTTCGTATCGTTTCTTTGGTTTCATATACTTTCTCTAGTATTAGGAAAAAGATGATGGAGGGAACGGTAGTGGCTATAATTGCCTGAAATCCATAGGCGAAAAGAGCGGGGAAACCTTCTGAAATCGATAGGGTTCCTGAAAACAATAGAGACAATACGACCACGACGGTTCCCAAGACTGGCGGAATGAAAAGGGCTCCGAGGAATCGAAGCAAGGGGTAGGTCCATTCTGTTTCACGGTTTCTCATTGGTTAGATTCAATACCTAGGTTGTCGATTGTGTCGAGTCTATCGAAAACGGTCGTATTGGGAAATGCGTGATATTCAGGTCGACTTGCCGCCGGGACCTGGGCGTCGCGTCCCGACTCGTATTCTCAATCTCTCAGAATACCTCGCTGGCGCGAAGCGTCAGTCGACCGACAGGGAGAGGGCTTGCTCCGGGGATCTTTATTCTAAATGGGGGGAAGGTCTATAAGGGCTTCGAAGGCTTCGAAGGGTTCGAAGGGTTCGAAGGGTTCGTTTAAACACCAGGCGACGCCTCGAAGGATGATGGCTTGATATGTCGGGCTATTGCGCATGGTATCGAAGTGGCCGAGGACTGCACCGAATGTACGACCTCCTTTGGATTTGCCGATGGAGGGGTGTTGGACGGTCCAAATTACGGGCCATTTTCGGTCGGCTTCCTCTTCGGGAACTTTGGGGGCATTCGTTTCGCCGAGGATTGTGATTTTGCCGCGACTTCCTTTTTGTAGGTTCCAGTAGAGCTCGTCGGTGAACGTTATGCTCTGAGGAAAGTCGCTGAAAATCTGGCTAGTGGTATCGAGTGTGACTTTATGGTTTTCGAACTTTCCCCACTTGGACCTTGTCGCGCCTTTGTCCCAGCAGAAAGCGAAGCCGATACGGTTGGCCCATTCGGTGTAGCTTCCTCTTTGGACAAGTCCTTGGTGCAGAGCTAGTATGGATTTGCCGCGTTTGAGGTGTTGGTCGATTTGCTGGAATTGCGATTCCGTTAGATTGTTTTGGGTTAGGAAAAAGACTACGAGATCAGCGCTGGCCCACTGTTCGTCGGTGGGAAATCCGTTGATTGCTTGGCCTCGCAGGTTGTCGATACCGTTAAAAAGATCGGCCATCGAATTCGCAAATTGACCGTAGCCGTGAGTGAGGAGGGGGTGGTCGGGTGCGGACCAACAGAAGAGCGCGTTTTGAGGGGTGGATATTTTTGCGTCGCTATGAAGCTGGGCGTCAGGGCTTTGGGGCTCGGCCTGGGCCAGAGATGCTAGAAATGTCAGAATTGCGAATATAGCTGGGGTGCTGGCTTTAAGAAATGGATACATACAGCGTTTTCTTGGAGATTGAAAAAAAAAGGCCGGACGCTGACGTCCGGCCTTTGAACGTAGTAAGCTGAAGGGGGTCTTAGGCGTTCTTCAAATCGTTGAAGAGTTCGAAGCCTTCTTTGGGGGTGAGGTTGTCGTGGACGACTCCCCCGACGGCTTTGATCATCGCGAGGGGAGCCTCGGACTGGAAGACGTTCCGGCCCATGTCGACCCCAGCTGCGCCGCACTGGATCGCATTGTAAGCAAGCTCAAGCGCTTCGAGTTCGGGGAGCTTTTTGCCACCGGCGATTACGACGGGAACGGGTGTTGCCGCTACGACGTTTTCGAAGCCTTCCGTGTAGTAGGTTTTGACGATGCTTGCGCCATTCTCTGCGCAGACGCGGGCGGCGAGGCCGAAGTAGCGTGAATCGCGGGCCATGGCTTTGCCGACTGCCGTCACTCCCATTACGGGGATACTGTACTTCTGTCCGATATCAACCAAGCGGCTGATGTTGGCGATAGTAATGGCTTCGGTGTCGGCATCTCCCACGGCGATCATTGCAGCCATGCATGATGCATTCATGCTGATGGCTTCGGCTTCATCGATCAGAACGTTGTGGTTCATATCGGTGAGAATCGTCGTTCCTGTGTCCGTGCGAAGGCAGATTGGCTTTGTATTGCTAGCTGGGATACAGGAACGAATCATTCCACGGGTTCCCATAAGGCAATCTGCGTGTTCGGCGAGGGGAGCGATGTTAATGTCGATGCGCTCTAGCCCCGAAGTTGGTCCCATGAGGAATCCGTGATCGAAGGCAAGCATGACGGTGCGTCCTGACTTGCGATTGAAGATTCGGGATACGCGATTCTTTATACCCCAGTCTGTGCTGTTGAGGCCTTTAAGGTAAAAGGCACTCGTGTCCGCGGGTGTGTTGAGCCCGAAATTGTCGCCGTCTCTGATATCGTCTAGATCTGCCATTTTTTATTGAAGGTTTTTAGGTTTTAGGAATTTAGGTGTTTAGGAAATAGATAAGGTCTTAGCCAACGTATGCGGTGGCGACTTGAAACATTATGGATATGGAGACTGCTCCGGGATCGGGGTGGCCGATCGATTTTTCGCCGAGTGTTTTGGCGCGTCCCATTGTCGCGATCATTGCTATGGTCGCTTCCATGCCTGCAGTCGCCCCGTCGCTGACGGCCTTCATGGCCTCGGGTAGCGATAGGCCTACGCTGGCTGCTGCGGCTTCTTGAGCTCCTGCTAGCGCGTCGACCATTGTCTTGTCGCCTGGTTTAGCTCCGCCGAGATTAGTGACTCCTTCGAGCGCTGCGGTCATGAAAGTAGAGAGGCCTGCGGCGTCGAGGCTATTGGCATCGCCTAAGGCTGTGCCGCCATTTTGATAAAGGATGCCCATGACTGCGCCTGAAGCTCCGCCCATGGTGCTCATAAGGGTAATGCCAGTGGTTGAGAATACTTGGCCAACTGTCGTTGGCTCGAGAGTTTCGAGTTGAGTTTTCGCTGCTGTGAAGCCGCGTTTCATGCCAAGGCCGTGGTCGCCATCGCCTAAGCGCCGATCGGCCTCCGAGAGCAGTTCTTCGCTTTCGATAATCTTATCGGAAATAGCGATAAGCATCTCTTTAACTTCGTTGGGGCTTAAGGTCTCTTTACTCATGGTAATGGAATTGGTTTATTTGGATGGTAGCGGCCGATCTCCGAGCGGCCATTGGTTGAGGAGTTTTTGCGGCTGCTTGGGACAAGCAGCCCTACCTTTGGTGTTTTATAGTTTCGTGTAGCCGAGGGATGAGCAAGGCGCGTCCCATAGTGGTTTAAGCGTGCCGTCGACTTTCGTGAGGCTGATCGATAGACCGGCCATTTCTTGGCAGGTGACTAGCGGTCCAAGCATGACGTCGTAGATGTTAATGCCTTTTGCGACGAGTAGTTCTTTGACTTTTTTCAAGACGATGAGGCACTCCATCATTGTGGTAGAGCCGAGGCTGTTGATGAGAACGAGTACGTCGTCGCCGGATTCTAAAGGGAGGTCGTCGGCAAGGATTAGGTTGAGTAGCTTTTCCGCTAGATCATCGGCGGACATCATCTTTTCGATGCCCACGCCCTGTTCGCCATGAATGCCCATTCCGATTCCGATGGAGTCTTCGTCGAGTTCAAAGGTTGGTTTGCCGGTCGCGGGAATAGACCCAGGAGAAAGCGCGACGCCTACGGAGCGCGTGTTGTCGCGAGCTAGGGTGACGAGTTCGACGAGTTCTTCGAGAGATTGAGCTTTGTCGGCGGCTGCGCCGGCGAGCTTTACGATTGGGATGAGGCCGGCGATGCCACGGCGGTCTTCTTTAGCGCTTGGCGGAGCAGAGGCGACGTCGTCCCAGATGAGGATTGTCTCTACTTTGATGCCTTCGGCTGCGGCGAGCTGAGCGGCGATCTTAAAATTCATGACGTCGCCTGCGTAGTTGCCGTAGAGATACAATACGCCGTTGCCTTTATTTACGGCGCGGGTGGCGTCTAGGATAATGTTTGGGGGAGGCGCGGCGAAGATGTCTCCGCAGGCTGCTCCGTCTCCCATGCCAGGCCCGATGAGGCCGTGGTAGATTGGTTCGTGTCCTGTTCCCCCGCCCACGAGGAGGGCGACCTTGTTTTCAACTATGTCAGTCAGGGCGATTGCGCCGGGGCCGACTTTTTCGACGGAGCCGTTGTAGTAATCTACTAGTCCGTCGACGAGTTCGCTCGCTGCGGCATTGGGGTCGTTAAGTATTTTTTTCATATGATAAAGGTGAGGGCTGCCCACGAATCGCTCGAATCTGCACGAATGGATTCAGTGGAGGTTGGTGTCAGATTAAAAATCTAATAAACGAAGGATTATAGGATATAAAAATTCGTGTGAATTCGTGTGATTGCTACGCCATCTGCGCTTCGTTTCGTCGTGGGAGAGGTTTAATTAAGTTATATAATTCGATCGTTGCCGCCGTCGACTGGGATCTGGGCGCCGGTGGTTTTTCCGAAAACGGTGGAGGCTAGGGCTACTACGACGTTTCCTACGCTACGGGAAGTGATCTCGGTTTTCATGAGATTGCGCTTCTTGTATTGCTCGACGGTGATTCCGTATCGTTCGGCTGAGCGTTCGAGCGCTTCTTTGGTCCAGAGTTTCGTGTCGAAAACGGCGTCTGGGTGAATGATGTTCACTCTGACGCCATCGGGCGCCAGTTCCAAGGCCGCAACACGGCAGAGCTGAGTGAGTCCGGCTTTCGCGCAAGAATAGCTGGCAGCTCCGGCTCCTGGCGCGTTTACGTTGCGGGATCCCATTAGGATGATTGCAGGATCGATTCCTTTTTTGACGTAGGGAATAGCGTGTTTGAGCAGGACCTGATGGCTGGTGAGATTGACCTGGAAGCTACGGTCCCAGTTGTTTTGCTCCATGTCTTCGAGGTAGGCTCCTGCGGTGAAAATGCCAGCGTTGGAGACGACTATATCAAGTCCGCCGTAGGTTTGGATGATCTGTTCGATCATCGCTTTGACCTTGGGTTCGTCGGTGAGATTGATAGTGATGCCAAGCGCTCCGATACCTGCCATGATATCCATGATCTCTGGATTGATATCCGCTCCGATTACGCAGACGCCCGCTTCGGCTAGCGTGGTGGCAGTCGCTAATCCTATGCCGGCTGCTGAGCCGGAGACGAGAGCGATTTTACCTTGGAGGGTGAGCGGCGGTGTCGAGGTGTTGGAAGATTCCGGAAGCGCTGGGCTCCAGGATGCGTCAGCCCCGGCTAGTTGATTTGCTTGGCTGGCCCGGGAGGCTTTTGCGGCACGGGTGGCGGTTTCGGTTTTGTTAATTCCGAAACTGAATAGTCCGCGCTTTGCCCAAGCTACCTGTTGGAGGTCCGTTGCGGATCCGAGGTTCGCTTGGTGGTCGCCTTGAGTGATTGCAGAGCTAGCTCCTAGAACCGTGTTCGCGTGTTCGTTGTTGGAAAGGTTTATCGCTGCTGGCGAGTCGTCGAGATGTCCGACTTGAGCCTGCGCTAGCTTCATGGATACGGCTTGCCGCAGTTCTGCGAATTCGATTAGCGATGCGGATTCTCCACTCGAAGTGGAATCGGAGCTGTTGGATTGCGCTTCGAAGAAACTCTGGGCCTGTTCGGTAAGCTGCAGCGATCGTTTGTAGGATTGTTCGGCTTCGTCGTGAAAGGCGAAGAGGCCGATGCCTTCTACGATGATTCCTTCGATTGATTCGAGATCGCTTGATTGAATGAGGTTAGCGATTGAGCGAGCTTGTTCCGAGAGCGATGATGCGGCTGGGATAACGAGGACGCGTTGTCCGTAAATTTCTTCGGCGAGCTGAGCGCAGTTGGCCTGACGGACGAGAGCTAGAATTGGGGCTGCACAGGTTTGGTCGACGAATCGAGCGGGTATGGCTCCGTGGAGGAGGGCTTCGAGGGGAGCGGGTTGGTCGAGAGGGCTCGTGGCTGCGAGTTGCAACTGGGTTGCGCTGTCGTCAGCGGACAGGGAAGCGGCAGCGATGATTTTGAGAAGGCTCTCTTGCTTGAACGCGCGTAGGTCGCTTATACTGGGATTTTCGTCAGTGTGATCGTTTTCTATGATCGCGAGCTGAGCTTCGGTTTCGCCAAATGGGTTTTGCGCTTCGGTCTTAACTGAGCCAATGCCGCTTAGGCCATTGGCGAGAGTCTCGGTTTTCGCAATCAAGCTCGTGGCGTAGACTCTTGCAGAAAGAGGGTCGCCGATGAGGTTTCGAGCGTCTTCGTTGTTCCACTGGTTTTGCATATTCTAAACGTTTCCGTAATTAGCCAATCGCTGGCGAAAGAGGTGATTTTAGGCTAGATTATGGGGGAAAGAGCGTTTTTGAGCTAGGATGATTTCCGCAATGATTTGTACAATTCCTGCAATTGGGGTCGAGGCGAAATGGGGGTTCCTTTGAGGTAGGTCAAAGCGCTTCAGTTTAAGTGTAGCGTTTGCGGTAGGCGGCTGGGGTTGTGTGCAGAACGCGGAGAAAGGAGCGGGTAAAATGGCTTTGATCGTAGAATCCGCAGTCCATGGCGATGGCGGAGATGGGCTCGTCGCTTTGGCTCAGGGCGGAGCATGCTTGTTGGATGCGATAGCGATTGAGATATTGGATGGGAGTGAGGTGGAAGCTTTTTTTAAAGTGGCGTTCGAAGGCGCTGAGGGAGAGGCCGCAAGCTTTGGCCATGTCGATCAGTTTGATTTCGTTGGGGTAGTTGGATGCGATGTGGTCGATCGCTCGACTGAGGGCTGAGTGGTGAAGCGCGTTCGTATTGCCTTCGAATTTGCGCGTTACGCCTGATAGCCCACAGACATGGCCGTCTTTAGAATAGAGCGGAACCTTATTGGTTATATGCCATTGGATAAGCCGCTGGGATGTGGTGATGAGCTCGACTTTGTTTTTTACCACGTAGCCTTCTTCTATGACGCGTTTGTCGTCGGCGGCGTAGCTTTGCTCGATGTCGGTCGCGAAGAAATCGGTATCGGGGCGTCCGATGATTTGCTCTTTGCTGTCTAGCCCCATGAACTCGGCGAGCTCTTGGTTGATGTAAATGAAATGCCGGTTGGCGTCTTTAACGAAAAACAGCAATCCGGGAATGCAGTCAAACAGGAGCTGACCCGCATTCGAGATACGGTTTTCTTCGATGAATTGGGATAGCGAATCGTTGGTCGGCACGAGTTTCTTAAGGTATTGAAGGCACTGAAAGCCCTGAAAGCCCTTTTGCGACAGGGAAGTTGGAAGCCTTTCGGGCCATGTTGCAACGACGCAATCACCGAGATGCGATCACGGCAAGTTCAATGATTAGAGAGGCGATTGGAAGGATGCGTTTGAAAGTGATATCTGTCGAGTTTGCTTACTCGCCGGGTGAGAATGGTAGGGCAGCATCGCCGAGGCTGCAGCAGTGCATTGGCTTTTGTTTAGGCTTCTCTGCGGCCTCGGCGATGCCGCCCTACCGCACAACGCGGCCGGAGCCGCCGCTATTCAAGAGAGCTTCGACTTCGGCGCGGGTGGAGAAGTTGAAGTCGCCGTAGATTGAGTGGGCAAGGCAAGAGGATGCGACGGCGAAGGATATCGCTGTTTGCGAATCTTGCAGACCGGGTGTGTTGAGGGCGTAGATGAGGCCAGCTCCGAAGGAGTCACCTCCGCCGACGCGATCGACAATGTTGCGAATCTCGTAGGGTTGGTAGGCGTCGCCGGAGTTGGGGGCGAAGTAGCCGTAGTCCGATTCCTTATCGTAGAGCAAGGCTCCCCAATTGTTGTGGGATGCGGAGATGCTTTCGCGAAGGGTAATGGCTACTTTGGATACGTTTGGAAATTGGTTAACGATCTCTTGGGCGACGGTCGTGTATTTGCTGGCGTCAATGCGGCCTGAGTGGACGTCGGTGTTTTCCGCTTGGATTCCGAGGATGTCGGAGGCGTCTTCTTCGTTGCCGATTAGGACGTCGACGTAGGGAAGGATGCGTTGCATGGTCTCGCCTGCAAGGTCGCCGGCGGAGAGGGTAGGGTTCCATTTCCAGAGTTTCTTGCGGAAGTTGAGATCGCAGGAAACGGTGATCCCGGCTGCCTTGGCGTGTTTGACGGATGCGATGGTTGCCTCGGCGGAGATTTCGGAAAGCGCGGGAGTGATGCCGGTAGTGTGGAACCAGGCTGCATCGGTGAAAATGGTTTCCCAATCGTAGGCGTTGGGTGAGGTGAGGCTGACGGATGAGTGGTCGCGATCATAGATGACACGACTGGGGCGTTGGTTGGCTCCGGCTTCGACGAAGTAGAGGCCGAGGCGTCCTTGATCGGTCAATACAATATCGCTAGTCTCGACTTTGAGGCCCCGCAAGTTGGCTAGGCAGGCCTGGGTGATGTCGTTGTCGGGGATCGCGGTGACGAATCGGGCGCTGCCGCCGAGCATCGCGATCGAGGCGGCGACGTTGGCTTCGGCTCCCGCGAAAGTGAGGTTGAGGTCGCCTGGCAATGCTTGGCGAAAACGATTAAAGCCAGGAGGGCAGAGACGCCCCATTATTTCTCCGAAAGTGACGATGGTATTCATGACGATGTATTTTTTTGCCCACTAATAACACGAATGATCACGAATTAGACTTGGGGTTGAAGGGGAGTTTTTAACGGATAAAGGGAGGGGGTTCTATTTCTCTTATAAGTAGTGGAATTCGAAAGAAATTCGATTCGTGCTGATTCGTGTTATTCGTGGGCAAAATTGTCGTCTAGCTCCGTTCGTAGGTAAAATCAGGCTCTTGCGGCGTCCGCGTTTTCGCGGGCTTGGCGAGCGTTGGCTTCGATCTGGTCCCAGTTTTGGGCGGCGATGAGGTCGCGGCTGGCAATCCAGGATCCGCCGATTGCAGAGATGAGCGGCGAGGCTAGATAGTCGCTCATGTTGTTGGCGTTAAGGCCGCCGAGGGGGATGAAGTCGATGCCGATGTGTTGGTAGGGGGCTGCCATGTTTTTGAGATGCTTTAGACCGCCAGCGGTTTCGGCGGGAAAGTATTTGAGCGTCCTGCAGCCGAGTTCGATTCCTTGCTCGATATCGCTCGGAGTGACGATGCCAGGGCCGAAGGGGAGTCCTTTATCTTGGGCGTACTCTACGACTCGGCGATTGAGTCCGGGAGCTACGCCGAAAGCGGCTTTGGCTGCGACAACTGCGTCGACTTGATCTGTGGTGAGGATGGTGCCGATGCCGGCGAGCATTTCGGGTACTTCGTCGCGAATGGCTCGTAGGGAATCCAGAGCAGCGTCGGTGCGAAGCGTCAGTTCCATCGCTCCGATGCCTCCTCGCAGCAGGGCCCGAGCGAGTGGGACGGCGTTCGCTGCGTCGTCAATTACGAGTACGGCGATGATAGCGGATTCTTTGATTTTCCGATGGAGTTCTGCTGGAAACATAGGTTTTTTAGTAATTTTATTTGTCAGTATAGTTGACAAAATAATCTGAATAGCAGACAGATTGAAATCCAAACGGATTATGTCAATCGAATCTCGCAGTCTCGCCACGTCATTGTTCAAGGCCTTGGATTTGTTGGGTCTTCTGAATGCTCGGACGAGTGGAATAGGGATCGCGGGAATCGTTGAGGAGATGGGCTTACCGCGCAGCAGTTTGCTGCGGATGTTGGATAGTTTGGCGCACTACGGTTTCGTGGAGCGGGATGAGGCTCGACGTTATCGGGTTACTTCAAAATTTCGGGATTGGCGAGTTGAGGACGGGGATGAGCGATTGAAGACTCGGTTCCGTTCTTTAATGCGGCGCATTGCGGACGAGGTCGGCGAGATGACGGTGTTGGGGCGTCTACAGGGAAGACGGATTCGGCATATTTCGCACGAGGAGCCAGATTGTCGGGTTAGGGTGATCCCGCCGGAGGGAAGGACGTTTGCTATCGATCGAATGGCGATGGGTAAGTTGATTTTGAGTCAGCGTCCGGATCTTGTGCCGAATGATTGTTCGGAGGGTTTGCTCGCTGAGATCACAAAAGCGGGGGCGGATGGGTTTGCTTGGAATCGAGGCGAATCGGAAGAGGGGATTATCGCCTGGGGGACTTGGCTTGGAGAGCCGTCGCCGCTCACCCCGATGTTGGCGGTAACTTGGCCGGATTTTCGTTTTTCCGAAGATTCGCTGGCGAAGGTGAAGGAGATTATGGGGAGCGAATAGGGCTCGCTCGGCTTCGAGCTCTGGCTTGCTGGTTTGGGATGGCTTACAGGCGGTGGTGGCGTCGATTCCGCTTGGGGCGATAGCTGAATAGGTAGAAGCGTTTCGATATGTTTTAGGATCGCTGCGACTTAGGGGATCGTTTGGTCGGCGGAACTCTGGGAGCTTTCGAGGATTTTCGCTAGCTGTCGAAGGGAGTTGGTTGAGACGGCAATCTTGGCTTTTCGTTGGGAGTCTTGGTTGTTTTGGAATTCAGTGGATTGCTCGATCGCTTTGGTGAATTCGGAGATCGCATGGGAGAGCGATGATTTGTCTTGGCGATTGAGTGTTGCCAGAAGCGAATCGCGTGTTTCCTGGGGCGTACGAATTGGTTCTGTCGAGTCGACGCGCTTTCTCGTAGTAGCTCAGTGTTGAATGATCTTAGAAATGCTTCATTGCTGATGGGCGAATTCGGGTGAGGCTCGTTTCAGCAAAAACGTGAGCCAGGCAGAGGCTGCAAGCGATGGCGAGCGTGTGGCATCGGAGTTTGGATACAGGTAATGTGGGACGGAGTCGTTCCATGAACTTCTCTGCTGCGGAGAAGTCTTGAGTTTCTTAATACCTCGAGCGAGCAATT
>Ga0115000_10004282_pt1 | contig 11726 bp, 6 predicted proteins | sample ArcticOcean_MG_C_6_FD_89690 | JGI IMG/M metagenome (GOLD analysis project Ga0115000, IMG submission 89690) | Marine microbial communities from western Arctic Ocean - ArcticOcean_MG_CB8_128 | ecosystem: Environmental > Aquatic > Marine > Oceanic | place: Arctic Ocean: Canada Basin | collected... | reverse complement strand
GGAGTCCGGGATGCGTACGAACGAGTTGCCGAGAGTTAGTGCGATGATGGACGATACCGACGATGAGGAAGGGGATTGGCCGTTGGATGTCTTGTGCGAGTGCGTGAGTTTGTTGGCGCCGAGTGGCGTGGACGAGAAGAGGGGAGAGGTTTTGTGGCAGGTGAAGGTGGTGGATTTTACGTTAGGAGAGGAGGAAAAAGGAGAGGAGGATTTAGCCGTGGTGGACGTGGCGTTGGAGGAAGAAGGAGGAGGAGCGGATGGTCGCGACGTCGCGAGGGCATTAATTCGGGGCAGTTGGAGAGGGTCAAATGGAAAGGTGGAAGGCGAAGTGAATCCAGAGGAGGTTTTGGGGTGCGCTTTGGACGCGTGGAAGGACGCGATGTTCGCGTCTGCCGTGCACATGGCCAGGGAAAGAAAACGCAAAAAATCTCTTAATTCATCCGTCTCGCTGTTGTCGTCTTCGCCGACGACTGTTTTGATTTTTGGTTTGCGCGACGGGTCGTTGCCGACCTTTCTCGCTCGCCGATATCCTCCGAACGAGTTAGAGTGCGTGGTTGTAGAAAACGATAATCGCGTGGTGGAGTTTGCGGAGAAGCATTTCAAGTTTTCCTCGAAACAGCCTGGCGTAGAAGTTAAAATGCTTCTTCCAATGAATGAATATTCGTCGGACGCGGAGACTCGAGACTTCAAGTGCGACGTCGTTCTCGTGAGCGACGGAGCGCAGTACCCGGTCGAAAAGTACGTAAACTTGGAAGGCTTGACGATACCGGTTGTGGCCGTCGCGAACGCGAAGACGCTGCCGCACGCAAACATTCTCGAACCGACGTGGTTAGGACCAAACATTGTGCGGTGCGTCGATCCCTCGATTGAAGCGAACGCAGAGGAGGATGTAGAAGTAGAAGTAGAAGTAGCAGTAGAAGAAGACGCATCTCGTGCGGCCAAAAGACGTAAACAGAGCGGTTTAGAGGAAGAAGAGAATACCAAAAAGGTCGACGCCTTTTTCAAGCGATATAGCGTTAAAAGCACGGACTTGTTACTTTTCAATTGCGGATCCGAACAGCTTATGCGCGCTTCGAAAGAGACGAAATTAGAGAATTTACCCTTCTTTATAGATAGCATTGATCGTGTTCCAGGCGCTTGGAACGTAGGTGGTAATACTAGCGCCGAGGTGGAAAAGATGGAGAGCTTCACAGTTGCATTCGCCGAGAACGAAGACGATGGTTTCGAAGATAAAAGTGCGCATCAATACAACGCATCGCACGCGAGAAAGAATCTGGACACTTCCAATGCGGCGTTTAGTCTCTTTGGAGATGATGATGACAACGACAATACAACGGAGAAGCAAGAAGTTGCGGTGGACGAAGATGTAGCCGCCCGATGGGAACGCCTTTCTGAGTCACCGGCGCAGTGCGCGTCGTATTTCACTCGCGAACGCATCGCCGGGGTACAAGATAGAATCAAATCTACCCACGATTGGAGTCGCTTTCAAAAAGACGTGCGCTTGTTGGGATACGCTTCGCCGAAGAATTCGGCAAATGTCACGGCGTCCAAAGAAGAGGAGAAAGAGTTGTTGATAAAATTTAGCCGCGTGGTGGAAACTTTGAAACGGAAAGGATACCCGGCGACGCTGGCGTTCGTTACCGATGTCGCCTGGGAGATTGTCTTGAAACTATGGACGATTGCGGAAGAAGTGTACGATCACGAAGAAGTTGTTTTGGAACCGTCATTTGCGGCGTACGCGTTGGAAAAACCAGCGTCGATCCTGGAAAAAAAGAAGAGCGAAAACGGAAATAAGAAATACGTCGGGCAGAATTTTGGACAGCCGCACCGCGACTACGCGCGCGATGACGACGCGCTTTCGCTTTGGCTTCCACTCAACGATGTAGACGTGGATAACGGATGTATCTACGTACTTCCAAAAGAGCACGATCACGAGCGAAACGCTTCCAAGAGCGGCGGCCATAAATCGAAACCGGACTTCCCGATTGAAAAAGCCGTCGCTTTAGCACCGGTAGAAGGTGGCCGGGTTCTGGGATGGTCCGGCGACGTCGTGCACTGGGGAACGTCTTGCCAAGCGTCCAGCGCTTTACCGCCGAGGCAATCCATTGGCGTCGCGTTTCGGAAGAAAAAAGCGAACGACGCGACCGGAACCGTAGGCAAAACGCCTTCGATGACCAAATCGGAAGCGTTTTCCTTGGACGTTGCGGGACGACTGAAGGCAATTACCGTCGCGCTCGGCGCGTTTGAGCACTGGTATGGAAGCACAAATTCTATCAAGGCTAAAATAAGCTAAATTTGCTAGTACTACGGTGTGCATTAATGAGCTAACTATATTGAGTTATCCTAAACGTTATCAAAATCAGGCGCTTTTTCGGCGAAATAACTCGATCCTTCCTCTTGAAGCGTCTGTAAAACTTCAAACACAAACGCCGTCAGCGCCGCGCTTCTCGCCGCTTTCTTCGTTTCTGCTCTCATCGTAACTTCCACATCTTTCTCTCCCTTCTGTTCTCCTTCTTTCGGTGGTGCCCCGTTCTCCATCTTATCTCTCACTAACTCCACCAAGCGCTTGAACCGCTTCGGATCGTCCACGGCGAACTCTTTCTTCGCGCTCACCTCCGGCGCGAACGTCCCGTGCGCCTCTCTTTGCCTCCTCGCTCGTTCCCCGCCGTCCGCGCTATATTCAGCTCTCGAGTAAAACTTCTCCGTCGCTCGCTCCCAAATCGCCGCTCGACCTTCTTCTCCGAGAGACTCCGAAAACGCCTCCGCGTACACATCCAACATTTTCTGGTTGGAAAAAACGTTAAATTCGCTCTCGATCGCATCGTACGCCAGCGCGTAGTTCGCTCTCAACATCTCTCTCGCTTTTTCCAGCTCCTTCATCTGTTCTTCCGGAGTAAAAGATGTTGTTACTCTTTGTTGTCGTTCTTCTCGTTGCCTCTTCACACCAACCATCGAGAGGCCGAGTAAAATACCGGCGAAAAGAAAAAGACACTTAAGAATTTTTCCAATCGCGACAAGGTCTTTTCGTTTCCTCGCTTTCGACCCCGAGGTTGAGCTTTTGTTGGACGACGAGGACTTTGATGAAACCTTCTTCGTCGTCGTCGTTTTCGAGTCGTCGTCGACGCCTTTTTTTCGCCTCCGCATCGCTCTGAAATTTGTGCAGAAAAAGTCTCTTCTTTTGTTGAGTTTTTAGTGATGATGTGAAGAAAAGATTCCCTTCGCGAGCGAAAGTCATCATCGCAGCACATCAATCGGCTCTACTTCATCGTCTCATCCTGCACTTCATCTTCCAATCTCTGAAAAAGTAGACGATAGTCTTTTCCAATGTTAATGGTGCTCCTTCCCTTCGCGATGGTTCGGGTCGTTGTGCAAAGCGTGCTTCGCCGAGGAGACGAACACGTAGACGTGGACGAACGCGAAGACGAGGACGAAGAGACCGCGGATTGAAGGCGAATCTCGGAGGAGGCGGAGGACGAGGGAGATTGAAGCGTCGAGTTTCTGACGACGGGTGGTATTGCCTTTCTTGAGCGCTTTTCTATCGTCGTCGTCGTTGTCGTCGATGAGAGTTCCTTCGTTTCGGCGCGGGGCTGTCGCTGCGGCGGTGCGTCGTCGTTGCGTTCCTTTTTCACCTCTCTCTCCTCCTCCTGTTGGATGGACGTTGAATTCGTCTAAAACGCTCGCGCGATGCGAGGCGGCGTTGCTGTTGTTCTCATTTTTACACCTCTCCAACTCTCTCTCCGCGTCAGATTTTTGCGACTCCAGCCCTGCTAACTTCATCCTTCGAAATTGTAACTGTTCGTCCAACGAGCGAAGTCGACGTTGCATTTCCGCGCGATAATCGACCGAGTTTTCGCGATACCGCGCCTTGTTTTGGTTTTGTTCGTATATTTGTTCGTCTAAAAGTTCCAACTCGCGTTTCGCCTCCTCGAAGAGACGGTTGAGTTGGCGCCTGCGCTCTCTCTCCTCCGCGTTTTCTTCTTCTTCGGTAGCCTCGGCGGCGACTGTCCTCGTCGACGCAGACACGGACGCCAGGCGACTTCTCTCAATTCTCAACCGTTCCTCTGCTTCCACTATTCTCCTTTCAATCTCCTCCACTTCCTTCTCCGCCATTTTTTTCTCCCTCTCCGCCTTTTCGCTCTCCTTCCTTCTCTCCTCTTTGGCCAATCGACACTCCCTCGTCGTCTTCTCGCACTCGCCTTGGTCATTCTTCATGGCCATCACCCGCTCCTCCTCGAACCTCTCCAACTCCATTCGCGCATTTCTCTCTCGTTCCAACAACCGCTCTAATCGTATCGATTCCTGCATCTCGTGTTGCCTCGCTTCCATGTGTTTCTTCGCCTCCTCTTCCTCTCGAAACTTCCTCTCGTTCGCTCGGGATTGAAGCGTTTCCACGTCCGCCTCGAGCGCGCGCAGCGCCGGCAAAAGAAGCTCCGTTTGACGACGCAAACTTTCCCGGCGATGTATTGCGTCTCCATCGTCTCCGTCTGCGAGAGGAGAAAGATGAGGTAAATGAGGCGCGTCGTCGTCCTCGATGGCATTAAGCGCTCTCAAAATCTCCTCTGAACTCTCCAACCGTTTCGCATCATCCTCGAGATTTTCTCTTCTCTTCCTCTCGTCGTCGTCGTCGTTTCTCCCGCCGCCGCTAATAAAACGCCTCGCAGTTATTTCCTTTACGACTTTGTTCGTCACGATGGGTAAGTTTTTCGCGATGGTTTCTTTCAAATCTCCGTCCGTTTCTTTCGATATCGTCGACGCCGTTTGGTCCAGGTGTTCCAAATTCGAAACGAATGTATTCACGAAATTCATCTTTCTTTCTCTCTTTGCTCGGGTGAACTTCAGAGATTTTGAGACCTTTTGAGGAAACGCAGAGAGAGAGAGAAAAAGCAGAAGTAGATCGACGACTTTGGCTTCTTCTCGATTCGCGACTCTTCGTGCGCGTGTAAAGTAAGAGTCAAATGTCGAGTGATTTTGAATATTTTTACTCCAAACAGACGAAAGAAAAACTCCATTTTATCCACAAAACCACGTTCGTTCTTCTAGAAGAAAGGAGACATGTTCACGCGAAACTTTTACGATTTCTCTCGCTCTCTCGCGGCATGACGACGACGTCGATATCATCGCGTCGGTCGAGAACTTCTTTTTCTGCGGCGACGCTTTGTTTGAGGAGGAGAAGTAAAAAGTGGAATCCCCCCAGCGTGACTCCCGATATCGAGGGAAGAAGGAGACGAGCGAAAACTCTCAGAGTCTGGCGAGAGATTAACGAGCACGTGACCGCGGTGGTGGAAGCCTCGTTCAGGCGAGAAGATGACGACGACGACGAGGAGGAAACCTTCGGGTTAGGAGGCGTCGTTTCAAACGCGGCGGCGTTGGAGATGTATTTGAGATTGGAATCTGGGAAGCAGCGAGACTGCGTGGAAAAGTTCGTGAGCGAAGAGGCGAGAGAAAAAACGTTGAGCGCGACGAGCGTCGTCGATGTGGAAGAACGAAGCGGAGATGAGAAAAATGGAAACGAAACAACAACGAAGAGTAAGAAACTCCGGGAAGCGGAAAGAGCGGCGGATATCTTGCGGACGCACGGTTTGGTGTTTTTGAAATCGGTCGTCCCGGAGGAGACGTGCGACGAGATTTTAGGAGACTTGAATGCGATATGCGACGAGTGTAAAGAGACGTACGGCGACGCGTTGCGAAGGACGGATGTGTTGCTCGGAGTGGGTGACGACAACGGCGATGACAGTGGCGATGGTGAAATCAATGGGGTGAAAAAAGCGTTAGAATTCGCGTGCAAAGAAGAAGGAGGGAACATACGGAACATCCTCTCCTTCGTCGAGGACGCCACGGAGGACGCGGTGTTAGTCGAGCTCTCCGTCCTCGCCACGGAGAAAGGCGCCGACCGACAGGTATTGCACCCAGACGTCGCCTACGACGCCCCGCACGAAACCTTGTATTCCGTTTTCATCGCGTTGCAAGACGTCACGCAAGACATGGGTCCAACTCTGTTCGTTTTAAACTCTCACGACAAACAGACCCACGACCAACTCCCGAAAACCAAATGGACCGAGAAAGAGTTCGACGTCTTGCGAACGAAACGAGCAGTCGAAGCGCTTTTGAAAAAAGGCGACGCGGTCCTATACAACGCGCGAGCGTTCCACCAAGGCGGTGAAAACACGAGCGGTCGCCGCGCGTTGTTGACGCTCACGTTTCTAAAACCTCCCGTCCCGCCGGAGCCGACCAGGAGAAACAAAGAGTGTTTGTGGAGCATCCGCGAGGACGTGTTTCGGAGACAGATCACCGCGAAAGACTTAGCAGCCGGAGGAGGGTAGACGTCAAAGTCTAGTTTTACGTAGTAAATGTGTAACATAATAAGATGATGAATTGAAGAAAATGTTTTCTCGCTTAGTCCAAAATCTCAAGTATTCTCACTCGACGAGACCGTTATCCACAAAAGAAAAACGCTCGCTTCCCTTCTTCTTCTCGGATACATAAAATGATGATGCGCGCGGCACTCCGACGCTTTTCGGCGCTTCCTTTACGTCGCCTCGGAGACAAACGATGGCATTCAAGCGCGAATGACGACGGCTTCGACGCCACTTCATCGTCTAAAGCGCAACCGACACTAATCAGCGAAGCCATCGACGGTTTCTCGGTGTTTCCGCAAGAACTCCCAACGCGCGCGCGAGACCCATCGAGGGACGATTTCATCAACGACGCGACGTCTCCACCTCGAACGCGAGAGCAACAGATGGAATTCGACAAACACGAGAGTTTACGAGACTGGTTAGGGAGGCAAAGCCGGAAGCGGAGCGTGGACGAGATTGTCGTTTTGACTGGCAACATGCACCGAGGGAGCGAGATATTGCACAACGCGGTGTATAACAAAGGGACCGGGTTTAACCACTCGGAGCGGGAACGATTAGGCGTGAGAGGGTTAGTGCCGCCGAGATTTTTCTCCATCGAGCAGCAAGCGGAGAAGATTTGGCAGCAACAGGTGGTGATGCGAGAATCGAACGCGCCGAAGATTGCGCGATGGCGTCATTTGCAGGCGCTGAAAGATAGGAACGAGACGTTGTTTTACCGATTGTTGCAAACACACGTGGAGGAGTTAGCGCCGGTGATTTATACGCCGACGGTTGGGGAGGCGTGTTTGAACTATTCGCGTTTCTTTCGACGCGCGAGGGGGATGTTCTTCACCAAAGACGACGTCGGGCACATGCACTCGATGACGTATAACTGGCGAGGAGACGTGAAGATTGTCGTCGTGACGGACGGGTCGAGAGTGTTAGGATTGGGCGATTTAGGCGCGCACGGGATGGGGATTTCAATCGGGAAGTTGGATTTGTACGTCGCCGGGGGTGGGTTTGATCCGCAGGAAGTTTTACCGGTGTGCTTAGACGTCGGGACGAATAACAAGAGCTTATTGAACGATAAGTGGTATTTTGGATTGAATTCTCAGAGGTTGGAAGGGGGCGATTATTACCGCGTGATTGACGAGTTCATGCGCGCAATTCGACACCGATGGCCAAACGCGCTCATTCAGTTTGAAGATTTTCAAACCAAACACGCTCTGGAGATTTTAACGAATTACAGGAACGATTATTTGTGTTTTAACGACGACATTCAAGGCACGGCGGCGGTAGTATTAGCCGGCGTATACGGAGCGTTGAAGGTGTTGGGAGGAAAGGAACGATCGGAAATTCGAAAGCAGAAGTTTGTCATGTGCGGTGCCGGTTCAGCGGGCATGGGTATCGTCGCCATGTTACACAAAGCGGTCGTGAAGAGCGGCGGTTTGAGCGAAGAAGAAGCTTACGATAATTTTTACATCATGGATAATAACGGGTTAATTACGAACGAGCGTAAATTGGAGTTTCCGAGGGAAGCCGCGGTGGAACCGTTCGCAAAAGCGAGGAAAGCGACAAAAGAGTTACCAGACGGCGCTTCCTTGTTGGACGTAGTGACGAAATCAAAGTGCACCGCTTTACTCGGCGCATCGACGGTGAACGGGTTGTTTACCGAGGACGTTTTACGGCAAATGGGCGAGCAAAACGAACGGCCGATTATTTTCCCTCTGTCCAATCCAACCTCGAACGCGGAGTGTACATCGGAAGAGGCGGCGAAAGCGACCGACGGGAGGGCGGTTTTTTCGAGCGGATCGCCTTTTGAAGACGCGAAAGGCGCCGTCTCCGGACGACTGATGCGCGCGAACCAAGGGAACAATTTGTACATTTTCCCCGGGCTCGGATTAGGCGCACTGTTGAGCGGTGCAAAGACGATTTCCGAGGAGATGCTGGTATCTTCAGCAAAAGCGATCTCGGATATGCTCACCGAAGACCAAATTCGAAGAGGTTGTATTTTTCCGCTGATTAAAGAGATTCGTAACATCTCGGCGAGAGTCGCCGTGAGGGTCATAAAACAAGCCGCCGAGGAAGGACAAGCAAAAAGAAGCGTAGTGGCAATCATAGAATCGGATGATGAACACGACACAAAGTTGTACAAGTATGTCAAAAGAGCTCAATACGTGCCCGAGTATAGGCCGACGGTATTTCCGGTCGAAGAAATTCGGAGGACGGTTGACGACTATTAATCAATGCGCATACATAGCAAACAAGAATTGTAACATCGACGGAGCAGCAGCTTGCACTAAAAAAAGAAGAAGATACACGCGCCTATCTAATTGTTCGTACGTGGACGCACTGTAAATGGATATTATATCATTCTCGTATTATTATTATTATTAACAATGGATCTTTCTTTTGAATTCTCGAGCGCGAGTTTTACAGTTTTAATCAAAATTCTCTCTTACGCCGCTTTGACCGCGTCGGTCAACGCCTTTGCGGTCGCCGCGATGCCGTCCCAATCGCTGTTTTTGATCTTCTCTTGGTCAAACGCCGGCGCTACAAAACCTACCGACGACGCACCGTTTCTTAAATAGTCTTGGCACGTGTCCAAATCGGTTCCGCTCGTCGGGTTAATTCTCAAATGCGGCAACGCCGAAGAGACAGCTTTCACCCACGCCGGTCCGCCGGCGACGCCTGGAAACAACTTTTGAATTGGCGCACCCAACGTGTACGCGTAGTGTAACTCAGTCGGCGTTTGGCAACCCGGCATGCACACGATGGTGTTTTCTTTGCACCACTCCACAACCGACGGGATGAGAATCGGTGAAACGATAAATCTCGAGCCCGCGTCCATGGCTTTCTTTGCGTCGTCGACGCTCAGCACCGTCCCGACGCCCATCATAACGTCCGTGCGCTTGGCAAAATTTGCAACCGCGTCCGCCCATCCCGGTGTCGTCATTGTAAACTCGACGAGTTTAAACCCACCTCTCACGGCGGCATCCATGGCTAACTCGACTTTGCCTTCGTGCAGCGTGCGCAAAACAGCGCACGCTTTGTGCTGAAGAATAGTCTTCAAAACTTCGTCGTAATCCGATTGCGATCTCGCGTACGACGACATGTTGCGCTTAAACATGGCGTTGTTACTGTTTCTCGTATTGTTTCTGCTGCTTCTGACATTCGTTCCTCCTCTATAATAATTATTACCGAAATACTTTTCTTGGCCGCCTCTCGCCGCGGAGTGCATCCCTTTCATGAAACCTCCAGTCGGCGTAATCCCTTTGCTCGTCAATAATTTCCCCAACGGCGAATCTTCTTTGATCATCTTCGAGTGAAACGGATAATATCTTCCCGGTGGCCCTGGGTTTTGCTCCAACTCCGTCTTCACCACGTCCTCGATAATCTCTCTCGAGTGCGCGATATCGTACACCTCCTGCGCAACCGCCGCGGGTATGACCACCGCCCCGTCTTGATCCCCAATGATCGCATCCCCTGGTCTCACCGTGACCCCACCGCAATTAATCACCAAGTTACACGCCCACGGTTGGTGCACGTGCGGTCCTTGCCTCGGCGTCGTCGAGTGGCAAAACACCGGGAACCCGTATCCTCGCAACACTGCGGTATCTCTCACCGACCCGTCCGTGACTAAACCCGCGACTTTCTTCTGCATCAAACGTAAAAACTTAATGTCCCCACCGACGGATTCCCACGGCCCGACCGAGTTCATCACAATCACCTCTTTTGGCCCGGCGAGCTCGAACGCTTCGTATTCCGGACTGTCCATCCCGGGCGGTTTATCCTTCATAATATCCGGCCTTTGCGGGACAAACTGAATAGTAATCGCCCGGCCGATCGTTTTCGGCTGGCCTTCCGTCAGCGGCCTCGCGCCCAGTATGTGCGAAGTTGGCCATCCCATCACCCACAACCCGTCGATTAACGCTTGCGTGGATAAAGTCCCGAGTTTTGCCAACAACTCGTCCGAGATTTCCGTCGCGTTTCTCGGGGTTCCCGAGGCCATGCACCGGACCATCATTTGTTGTGCGCTGGCGGCGTTTTTATTCGTCGCCGACGAAATGACGATGGGGGTGGTCGGAAAATAACCACCACCACCACCTGCTTGAAATAACAAAGAGGACGAAGCTCGGAGCGTTCGCGACGACAGTTGGCGACGAAGCATTTTGTATGTGTGAGTAGTCTTTCTTGCGAGACCGAGAAAAAGTGACCGGAAAAACCCTTCTCTCTTATCCTCTTTTAACGAACTCAATTAATTGCTTAGGGTGTAGTACTAAAATTACTATTACTATTACTATTACTATTATTCTACAGATCGAGCGAGGGTCGGTGCGGGACCGCGTCTGGAACGGTGACGACGAGTTCGACGAGTTCTTCGACGTCGTCGCGTTGTTGGCCGTGGTTGTTTCGTTGCTCGTCTTTTCGTCGTTCGGCGTTGGCGGTTGGGGTCGTTTCCGTCGTCGTTTCCGTCGTTTCCGTCGTCGCCGAAGAAATAATTTCTTCGCGTTCCTCCGCGCGACTTCTCGCGACGCAGTACACGCCGACAACGGTGATCGCGATACCGGCAAATTGAATCGCTTCCAGCGATTCGTCCAGAAACGTCAACCCGAAGAGCACCGTGAACGCGACTTGGACGCCCGAGTACACCGTCGGTAACACGCCGTTGACTCGGGTAATCGCCCAACTGTTAATGCCGTGCGCGATGACGGCGCTCCCAAACCCGGAAAAGAGCACGCCACCCCACGCGTACGCGGGGACCTCGTTTTCCCAATCTATGTCTATGAAAATCTGCTTCAATCCTCCGGCGAAGAATATCCACGTCCAGGCGAAAAGAGTCGATCGAAACAGAAACGTCATCCCGTAATTCTTCATCCCACTCTTCGTCGCTTTCACCACCATCACGACGTAAAACGAATACGAACACGTTTGCAACAGTAACAGCAACACGTCCTCGACAGACGGACCAACCTCGTCGAAAATCCTGTGCGCTCTCACCGCCAACACCGTCCCCGCGAAACCGAGCAAACACCCGAACGCTTTCAAAAAACACATCCGCTCTAAACCAAACGCGAACGAAAGCAACGCCGTGCACACCGGCATCAGCGGCTGCACGCTCGCGACCGCGATCGCTCCAGACCGCTCGTTACACACGAACACGAGTAAGTACGCGATCCCCAAAAAAGTCCCCATCGGTACGAACCAAAAACGTTCCTTCCAGGAAATATCTTTCGTTTGCGTCGGTTTTTCCAGTCGTCCAAACATATACAAGAACGGCAACGCTATCGCCAATCTCAGCGTACAAAACGCAAACGACGGAATGTGTTTCAAGGATGGATTCGCCAGCGTGTGCATGAGCGCAAATATGAGTTGCACCAAAGTCAAAGC
>Ga0115000_10004280_pt1 | contig 11727 bp, 11 predicted proteins | sample ArcticOcean_MG_C_6_FD_89690 | JGI IMG/M metagenome (GOLD analysis project Ga0115000, IMG submission 89690) | Marine microbial communities from western Arctic Ocean - ArcticOcean_MG_CB8_128 | ecosystem: Environmental > Aquatic > Marine > Oceanic | place: Arctic Ocean: Canada Basin | collected... | reverse complement strand
TGTTAGTTATTATTTCAATTAAAACGTTATTCTATAGCTTTAAAACAGAAGAATGAACTATTTATTAATATAAATTCCCAATTTTACTTTAATAACTCATCTAATTTCCCAGACAAATCAAAAGCTCTTAGTTCATCAAAGCCGCCAATATAGACATTATCAATGAATATTTGTGGGACAGTTTTTTTGCCTGTTATTTTTATCATCTTTTCTAGCTCAACAGGATCTTCATCTATACGGATTTTTTCGGTTATATCAAAACCTTTTTCGAATAATAATCTTTCTGCATTCGCACAATAAGGGCAGAAGGAGCTTGTAAACATTAAGATATTTTTCATGTGTTTTTCTGTGAAATAGGAAGTTGTGATTTAACCCACTCATTAAACCCACCCTCAATAATAATAACTAATTCAAAATCTTTTTGATTGAGGAGTTTCATTGCCTTTCCTGAGCTATTTCCAGATCCACAATAAACCAAGATTGTTTGTTTTGAGTATTTTTTTAGTTTATCTATCATTTCTGGAAGTTTTTCATAGGGTATGTTGATTGCATTAGGTATATGCCCAATTTTAAACTTCTCCTCATTTCTAACATCAATAATTACGCAGGATTCTCTATTCATAAGTAGTACTGCATCTTTAACATTAATTATTTTAACTCCTCCAGATAGAGCTTTTGGGAACAAAAGTAACAAACCGGAAGTTATGATAATAAAAATTAGTAAATAATCATTCAATGAGAAGTCCAAAAAATATCCTTTTAAATATAAAACAATTATGATTTAGCATAGCTAAATCGAAAAGTGGCATTATAATTGAAGGTTCAGACATAAGAAAATATATTTTAAAATAGAATGCAAAAAAATCCAATAATTTTACTTATTTTAGATGGCTTTGGTCATAGCGATAATCATGAGCACAATGCCATCTTTAAAGCCGAAACTCCAAATTGGGATTCCTTAAATAAGGTGTGTCCAAATACATTAATTAATGCTTCAGAATCATTTGTTGGACTTCCTGCTGGCCAAATGGGAAATTCTGAAGTTGGGCACATAAATATTGGATCGGGACGAGTTATTCATCAAGATATAGAACGAATAAACCTAAGTATAAAAAATAAAAAATTTTTTTCGGAATCATTACTAAATAAAAATTTTCAATCGCTAAAAGAAAATGATAAAACACTTCATATTTTTGGACTTTTATCGGATGGTGGTGTTCACAGCCATATAGAACATTTCGATGCGATTTTATTATTAGCGAAAAAAAATGACTTAAAGAAAGTTTACATTCATGCATTTTTAGATGGGAGGGATACTCCTCCTAAAAGCGCTAAAAAATATATTAAATGTATAGAAGATTCTTTTCGAAAGCATGGCACTGGAGAGTTGGTATCAATATGTGGACGATTTTTTTCAATGGACAGAGATAATAGGTGGGAAAGAACTGAAGATGCATTTAATTTATTGATACACGCAAAAGCTAAATATAAAGCAAAAAATTCTCAAGAGGGGATAAACGATGCTTATAACAGAGATGAAACAGATGAGTTTGTATCTCCCACACTATTGGAAGTAAAAGAAAGATTTGAAGGCATTAAAAATAATGACACGATTGTATTTATGAATTTTAGATCTGACCGTGCAAGACAAATAACTGATGCAATTTTAAATGATTCCTTTGAGCACTTTGATCGAAAATTCCATCCAAAGACTTTAAACTATTTCACCCTTACTGAATACGATAAAAGACAAAAAAGGGCACAACCAATTTTTAAACCCATACAGATAAATAACTCATTAGGTCAATTTATTTCAGATAAGAATAAGACTCAATTAAGAATAGCTGAGACCGAAAAGTATCCCCATGTAACTTTCTTTTTTAATGGGGGAGAAGAGGATGCATATCCCGGAGAAGATAGAATCCTAGTTCCATCTCCAAAAGTCGAAACTTATGATCTAAAGCCTGAAATGAGTGCTTATGAAGTAACAGATAAATTATGTAAAGCAATAATAAGTCAAAAATATGATGTAATAATTTGTAATTATGCAAATGGCGATATGGTTGGCCACACAGGAAATATAAATGCTGCAATAAAAGCCATTGAATCCCTCGATAATTGTATTGGAAAAGTTTCAAATGCAATAAAAAAAGTTGATGGACATATGTTATTAACAGCAGATCATGGAAATGTTGAACTTATGATGGATGAGAAAAATAATCAATTACACACTCAACATACGACAAACCTAGTACCATTTTTATATCAAGGGAAGCGAAGCTCAATAAAAAAAACTGGTAGCCTGTCGGATATAGCTCCAACAATCCTTTATATTATGAATGAGATACCGCCAAAAGAAATGACAGGAAGTTCCCTAATAAGCTTTGATGAATAATTGGTCCTTAAAAAATATTTTTAAGATTTTTTTATGTTTCAACATATTAGTATTCTCCTGCTTCAGTATTGCAGAAAGTGATGTTACTAAGACAGAAAAAGATTTACTTAAAATTCAAAAAGAAATTGATCAACTCAATAAAAATATAAAAAAAAATACAGCAACAAAGAATGATTTATCTGTTGAGCTAAAACAAAAAGAAAGAAAAATAAGTAGAACAAAAAAAGAGCTTTATAAGATAAAGAAAAAATTTAAAAGTAATAAAAGAACAATAAAAAAACTAAATAAACAGCTCCTTAAGCTAAAAAAAGAAATAGAATTAAAAAAGAAATCAATCTCCACTCGCCTATACCAAGCCTACACAAAAGGGAATCCTGGCTACTTACAAATGTATTTAGATGGAATTAGTCCAAGTCAAATTTCAAGAGAATCATATTATATTGGCTACTATAGTAAGCAACAAAATATTGATATACGAATCATTAAAGATGCCTATAAAAAAATTGAAATTACGAAACAAAAAACAAATAATACTTTAAAAAAAGTTGCTTCACTAAAGAAGAGAAAAGAGAAAAATGCAAAAAAACTTCAAAAACAAAAAAAAGCAAAAGCTAAAGTAATAAAAAAAATAAAAGCAAAATTATTGACTCAAAAAAAGAAGAAACAAAAGTTAACTAAGAATGAAAAAAAATTGACTGGTATCTTTCAAAACCTAATTAAGAAAATTAAAGCCGAAGCTAACAAAAAATCAATTAAAAAAATTACAGCTGACAGTAAGTCAATTCCTGACAATAAATTTGATGGAATTAATTTTGTAAAGCTCAAAGGTAAGTTAAAGCTTCCCGTAAAAGGTAAAATTATTCATAAATTTAATTCAAAGCGAAAAGTTACAGGTATTAGATGGAAGGGTCTTTTTATCAAGTCGCGACAAGGTAGTGAAGTTTATGCTGTAGCCTCTGGGAAAGTCGTTTTTTCTGACTGGATTAAGGGGTTTGGTAATATTATTATAATTGATCATGGTAAGGGTTATATGAGTCTTTATGGAAATAATGGTTCGTTAATAAAGGAAAATAATGATGTTGTTAAAGGTGGTTCGGTTATTGCTTTAGTTGGAAATAGTGGGGGTAACTTAACTAATGGTCTCTATTATGAATTAAGGAAAAATAGTAAGCCATTTAACCCACTAAAATGGACAACACTTAAATAGTCTATTCTCCTATTAAATGAATTTTTACTTTTCTAGTGAATTTGTTATATCGATGTTCAAAAATGTATATTCCTTGCCATTGCCCTAACAACATCTTTTTATTTTTTATTGGTATTGATAGATTGGTTTGTGTTAAGGCTGTGCGAATATGGGCAGGCATATCGTCATCCCCTTCAATTGTATGGATGAACATAGTATCCCCGTCTTTTACCAACCTAGAAAAAAAACTTTCAAGATCTTTTTGAACATCTGAATCATAATTTTCATTAATGAGTAAGCTTGCTGATGTATGTTGAATAAGCAATGTAAGAAGACCGTCATTAATTTCCTGTTTTTTAGCCCAATCAATAATACGTGGTGTAATGTCATAAAGTCCACGGCCTTTTGTATTTAAAGCTAATTCATCAAAATTTTGCTTCATTTTTTTGTTATTAGCTCATAAATTAAAATTATCACTCCGATACTTATGGCAGTATCTGCAACGTTAAAAGCAGGCCAATAATAATCATTAAAATGAAAATACAAGAAATCCGTTACGTACCCTAAAAATATTCGATCGTATAGGTTGCCTAAAGCCCCGCCTAATATGAGAGATAAAGATAAGGCTATATATAGATCATCCCTATGTTTTTTTATCATACAGACAATGTATACGGATGCTATTGCAGCAACTATTGATAAAAAATATCTTTGCCACCCGCCCGCATCACTCAAAAAACTAAATGCAGCTCCTGGATTTTTGAAATGTACGAGGTATAAAAATGTATTAATACTAATAAATTGTTCATCAGTAATGTTTTTAATTACTAAGGTTTTTGTAAACTGATCTGATAACGTAACTAGGCTAGCTAATAAAAAATACTTAAGCATGCTTCCTTTCTTCACCCTCTTCGAAAAGATTGCTAATACATCTTTTGCATATTGTAGGATGTTCTAAGTTTTGACCTATATCTCCAACATAATGCCAACATCTTTCGCATTTATTATTTTTACTTGCATTGACCTCAATTTCTATATCTTTGTTTGACTCCTTAAGTATGCTATTTGATGTTATTAGGATATATTTTAGTTCTGTATCAAAAAAAGATAAGCTTTTATAAATATCAGCAGGGGCTGAAATTTTTAATTCAGCTTGAAGTGATGATCCAACCACACCTTTCTCCCTAAGTGCTTCTATTTTTTTATTCGTTAAGTTTCTAACTTCTACTGCATGATGCCAGCCTAGCAATTCTTCTTCAGAAAGTTCATGACTAGGTAATTCATACCAACTCTCAACAAAAATAGTACTTTTATTTTCTTTGTTGACCACATTCCATAACTCTTCAGCAGTAAAGCTTAGGACTGGTGCCATAAGTCTTATTAATGATTGTGCGATATGAAACAATGCAGTCTGTGCAGATCTTCTAGCAAGAGAATTTTCAGCTGTTGTATATAATCTATCCTTTAATATATCAAGATAAAAACCTCCCATATCTTCAGAACAAAATGATAAAAACTTTTGCATAGCCAAATAAAAATCGAATGTTTCATAATCTTTTACGATGTTATTTTGCAGCTCTTCAACTAAATATAATCCATACCTATCAATTGACAACATTTCTTTTGGGTTAATCAACATATTCTTTGAGTTAAAATCTTCTAAATTTGCTGATAAGAATCTTAGTGTGTTTCTTATTCTTCGATAACTGTCTGCGACTCTTTTTATAATTTCATTTGAAATATTTAACTCGCCAGAGTAATCTGTAGTTGCAACCCATAATCTTAAAATATCAGCACCAAATTGATCCATTATTTTTTGTGGTGCGATGACATTACCTTTTGACTTACTCATCTTATAACCCTGACCATCAACTACAAAACCATGGGTCAAAAGAGATTTATAAGGCGCACTTCCGCTAATTGCACAACTTGTAAGAAGGCTTGATTGAAACCACCCTCTATGCTGATCTGAGCCTTCAAGATATAAATCAGCTGGGCAAGCCAAATCATCTCGTTGCTCTAAAACAGATTGGTGAGTTGTTCCAGAATCGAACCAAACATCAAGTGTGTCATTTATTTTAATGTAATTTTCAGCCTCATCACCTAAGATCGATTGAGGATCAATGTTAAACCAGCCATCAATGCCTTCTTTCTCAATCTTTTGAGCAACAATTTCAAAAAATTTAAGCGTATCTGGGTGAGGTATATCAGTGTCTTTATGAATAAATATTGGTATTGGAACCCCCCAACTTCTTTGTCTAGAAATGCACCAGTCAGGTCTATTTTCAATCATAGATTCAAGACGTTTTTTGCCCCATTCTGGATAAAATTTAGTTTTAGAAACTGCTTTTTTTGCTAACTCTCTAAGAGAAATTTTATCAGAGTAATTATGCTCCATTCCAATAAACCATTGCGATGTTGCTCTAAAAATAATTGGGGTTCTATGTCGCCAGCAGTGTGGATAACTATGATTAAATTTTTCTTCATGCACCAATAAATTATTATTTTTTAAAATACCAATAACTTTTGGATTTGCTTCCCATACGGTTAAGCCTGCAAAATCTTGAATATCATTTTTAAATTTCCCTTTCGCATCAACCGGGTTTTCTACTGGTAAGTCGTATTTGATTCCAACAATATAATCATCTAATCCATGCGCTGGTGCAGTATGAACTAAACCAGTACCTGTTTCAGTTGTAACATGATCACCACATATTATTGGAACAGTTTTCTCTAGGAATGGGTGAGAGAAAAATACTCCTTCTAGATCAGACCCTTTACAGGTTGCAACTTTGATTCCTAAAAATTTATAAGCCTTAAATCTAATATCAGCTAATTCTTCAGCAAGAATAAAATAATTATTTTTACATTTATATAATCCGTATTCGAATGCTGGGTTGACTGAAATTGCCTCATTTGCAGGTAATGTCCATGGAGTTGTTGTCCAGATAATAGCTGAGGCTTTACCTACTTCTTTAATATTGAATATGTTTTCAATATCTTTGGTGTTAATGCAATCAAATTGAACATCAATTGCAGGGGATGGCTTATCTTCATATTCAACCTCTGCCTCAGCTAATGCCGATGCACAGTCAGTGCACCAATGAACCGGTTTATTTCCTTGATATAACAATCCTCTATCATAGATTTTCGCAAGAGCTCTAACTATATTAGCTTCTGTTCCAAAATTTATTGTAAGGTAAGGATTATCCCAGTCCCCTAGAATGCCCAGCCTCTTAAAATCATTTTTCTGTTTTTCTACCTGGATTAATGCATATTCTCGACATAGCTTTCTAAATTTATTTGGATCAATATTTTTGCCGTGCTCTTTCTCAACTACAAGTTCAATTGGAAGCCCATGGCAATCCCATCCAGGCACATACGGTGCATCAAAACCAGAAATGGTTTTAGACTTAATAATAAAATCTTTTAGAATCTTATTAACTGCATGGCCAATGTGAATATCGCCATTTGCATATGGTGGCCCATCATGGAGGATATATTTTGGCTTACCTTTTCTTGCTGTTCTTATTTGCTTATAGAAATCTTTTTCTACCCATTCTTTTGCCCACTTTGGCTCCCTTTTTGACAAGTTACCTCTCATTGGAAACTCTGTATCAGGAAGATTTAATTTGTATTTTTTTTCAGTCATAATTTTTTAGGAAAATTTCAGCACTAATAATATCTTTCTTTATTTGTGCTTTCAGCGCTTCTATTGATTTAAATTTTACTTCGTCCCTTATTTTCTTTAAAAAAGTTATATGGACATGCTGCCCATAAAGATCTTTAGAGAAATTTAAAACATGTACTTCAAGATGTAATTTTGAAACACCTTTTATCGTTGGTCTTGTACCTAAATTAGCTACCCCAAATTTTTCATTTAATTTTACAGCAAAGACACCCTTTATTGGGGGACGATTATGAAACATATGAATATTTGCTGTTGGAAAACCTATTTCTCTTCCTATTTTATCCCCATGAACCACCCTACCAGAAATGCAATAATCTCTTCCAAGAAAGGCTTTTGCTAAATTTAAGTCACCAGAAGCTAAAGCTTTTCTTACATGAGTGCTAGAAACTCTTTTATTATTTTTTTTAATTTCTTTTAAAATAGAAATTTCAATATTACTTTTTAATAAGTCATTTATTCCATATTCTCTATTGTTACCAAATCTAAAATCTTCTCCAACCAACACAATCTTAGCTAAAATTTGTTCTTTTAATTTTGAAATAAAAGTATCACCTGACATATGAGCAAATCTCTTATCAAATTTCACAACGTAAACCCGATCAATTTTCTTTGATTGAAAATATTCAATTTTCTCTCGAAGGCTTGTTATTCTAGATGGTGCATCCTTAGGGGTAAAAAATTCTCTTGGATGTGGTTCAAAAATCATAATTGCAGATTCTATTTGGCACTTTTTAGATTTAATTAATAATTCATTAATTATTTTTTGGTGGCCCAAATGTATTCCATCATAATTTCCTATTGTTAAGACACAGGGAGAGTGGGAACTAAATTTTGGAATATGTCTATATATATACATTTATTGAGCAGTTTTCTTAAAAAACTCAGTAACATCTAACTTGCAAAATCTTAATGTAATAAAGTATAGAGTCGCGCCTGATAGAATTAAAGTAATTAAATGTATAAATCGATAAAAAGCTGAATAATTTATCCATAAATCAATAGTGCCTTTGAAATAATACAAACCTATAGCCATAATAAATGATGCAAAAAATATTTTAATTAAAAACATTGCCCAACCCTTGCTTAACTTAAATACCCCTCCCTTTTTTAAATGGTAAAAAAGCAATCCTGCATTAATACAGGCCCCTAACCCAATAGCTAAAGCCAATCCGGTATGTTTAAGATAGCCAATAAAAATTAAATTCATAAATTGCGTACAAAACAAAGTGAATAAAGCAATTTTTACTGGGGTTTTAATATTTTGCTGGGCATAAAATGCCGGTGCTAAAATTTTAATTAAAATTAAACCGACTAAACCAATACTGTATGCAATTAATGCATATTGAGTCATCAAAATATCTTTTTCTGTAAAAGCGCCATAATAAAATAATGTTGATATTAAAGGAATGGCTAAGATTGCTAAGGCTGTTGCAGCTGGAACTGCTAACAAGATACCCAGCCTTAATCCCCAATTAACTAAATCTGAATAGTCTGCCGTCTTCTTCCTTGAAAAACTTTTTGATAAATTAGGAAGTAAGATTGTACTTAGAGCAACTCCCAGAACACCAGCAGGAAACTCCATAAGTCGATCAGCATAATATAACCAAGATACACTTCCTGAAGCAAGAAAAGATGCGAATATAGTATTAATTAATAAGGAAATCTGCATTATTGAAACTCCAAATATTGACGGACCCATTAGCTTTAATATCCTCCATACCCCCTTATCCTTAAAATCTAGATTAATCTTAGGTAAGCATCCGATTTGCTTTAAAAAGGGTATTTGAAAAAATAACTGAAATACTCCACCAAAGAAAACAGCCCAAGCTAAGGCTTTAATAGGCTCCTCAAAAAAGTCTGAAAAATACAATGTTGCAATAATAAATGAAATATTAAGCCAAACGGGAGTAAATGCTGGCACGACAAATTTTCCATATGTATTCAATATTCCTCCTGCCATAGATACTAAGGAAATAAAAAAAATATAAGGAAACGTTATTTGAAGTAAATCAACTGTTAAATTAAATTTTTCTGGTTCTGAAATAAATCCTGGGGCGCTAAGATATATTAACCACGGTGCACCAAAAATTCCCACAAGAGTAATAAGAACTAAGAATATACCCAGTAAGGTTGCCACCTTGTTGATTAAATAATTTACCTCAATTTTTGATTTTTTGGTCTTATATTCAGATAATATTGGAACGAATGCTTGAGTAAATGCACCTTCAGCGGATATTCTTCTTAATAAATTTGGTATTTTAAATGCCACAAAGAAGGCATCAGTTTCGAAACCTACACCAAATATTCTAGCAATAATACTATCTCGAATAAACCCTAATATTCTAGATATAGTGGTCATTCCCCCAACGCTAGCAAGTGTTTTAAATAGATTCATAATAATCTTTACAGTATTTATCTTAATTTTATCATGCTAGGCCTAACTAAACTTAGGAAAGTAAATGTATTCAAATACTTGTATCTATAAGCGAAAATGGATAAAATACGTTTTCATTAATTAATATAGTTTATAAGGATGTTATATGGCCAACACGGCTCAAACGAAAAAACGTGCAAGACAGAATGATACTCAACGCATTCATAACGCAAGCCTTCGATCAACATTAAGAACTGCTTTAAAGAATATTACTAAAGCAATACTATCAGGCGATAAAAAAGTTGCAAAAAAACTTTTTGATCTTAATGTTCCTGTTATCGATAGAATTGCTGACAAAAGAATTATTCACAAAAATAAAGCAGCGCGCCATAAGTCAAGATTAAACGCTGCATTAAAATCAATGTAATTAACTCTAAGCTTCTTATCTTTAGGAGCTCTTTAGTTTTCCCATAAAATTTTTCTTATTGTTTCAGCTTTGTGCATAACATCTTTTTCTGATTGGTCTTCTAATCCTATTAAAGTTATGTGTCCCATTTTCCTTCCATTGCGTGGCTCAGCTTTTCCGTATAGGTGAAGATTAACCCCAGGACCTGCAATCATTTCAAATTTTGGTTTTGTTTGTTTCCCATTTCTGAACCATAAATCTCCTAAAAGATTCAGCATTAATGATATAGGAAATTTTGTTACTTCATTTTTTAGTTTATTCCCAGTCATTGCCAACACTTGCTGGTCAAATTGATTGTAAACACAAGCATCAATAGAGAAATGTCCTGAATTATGAGGTCTAGGTGCAATCTCATTAACATAAAGATTATTATTACTGATAAAAAATTCTACTGCCATAACTCCAATATAGTTTAAGTTATTAGATATTTTCATAGCTAGCTTTTTTGCTTCTATCTTAATTGATAAGGATACTCGAGCTGGAATAAGGGAAAAATCTAAAATTCCTGATTCATGGTGATTTTCTATCAATGGATATTCCAAATACTCTCCATTAACAGATCTAGCTAACACTATAGAAAACTCTAAATCTAAATCTAGTTTTTGTTCGAGAATGCATGGTGCATTATTAAAACTTATAAATGCATGTTCGACTTCAGCAATATTATTAACATGTATCTGACCTTTTCCATCATAACCAAATTGAGCTGTTTTAAGAATTGCTGGGAATATTTTATGGTCCTCATTGATTTTATTTATTGCTTCGATATTGCTAATAACAATATATTTCCCAACAGGTATTCCACACCCACTAAGGAAATCTTTTTCTATAATACGATTTTGAGCGACTGACACGGCTTTAGATTCAGGACGAACAATAATATTCTTTTCAAGATATTGAAGTGTTTTAGCAGGAATATTTTCAAATTCAGTGGTAACCACAGGGCAAATAGACTTTAATTCATCTAACGCTTTTAAGTCATCGTATGGCTTACATATATGTTTTTCAGCAATCTTGCCTGCTGGGCTTTTCTCATCTGGATCAAATACGACTACTGAATATCCTTTTTTTTGGGCTGCAATAGTAAAAAAACGGCCTAATTGGCCGCCCCCTAAAATCCCCAGGAATTCAGAAGATTTAATTATTTTATCCAACTTATTTTCTATCCAACTTCATATTTAACACTTTAGTTACTTGTTTCTTTCTAAATTCATTTAATTTTTGATTAGCTTCTTTATCATTTACTGCAATTAATGAGACAGCAAATAATCCAGCGTTATATGAGCCAGGCTCTCCAATAGCAAACGTTGCAACAGGAACACCTTTAGGCATTTGAACAATTGATAAAAGTGAATCATGCCCTTCAAGATGTTTGGATGGAACTGGAACACCTAAAACTGGCAGAGTTGTTTTTGAAGCGACCATTCCTGGAAGATGGGCAGCTCCACCAGCCCCAGCAATAATAACTTGAAAACCTTTTTTTTCTGCATCCTCAGAAAATTTAAACATTAAATCCGGAGTTCTGTGGGCAGAAATAACTTGAGCCTCATATGGAATATTAAAATCATTAAGCACATCTGCTGCATGCTTCATAATAGGCCAATCACTTTCTGAG
>Ga0115000_10004277_pt1 | contig 11733 bp, 9 predicted proteins | sample ArcticOcean_MG_C_6_FD_89690 | JGI IMG/M metagenome (GOLD analysis project Ga0115000, IMG submission 89690) | Marine microbial communities from western Arctic Ocean - ArcticOcean_MG_CB8_128 | ecosystem: Environmental > Aquatic > Marine > Oceanic | place: Arctic Ocean: Canada Basin | collected... | reverse complement strand
GAATTCTTTTAGCTTCAATTATTTTTCCTTCGGAATTAAAAAAGTCTACCTGTTTCACAAGGTCATCTTGAATATTAGTAATGGCCTTTTTTAAGCTATCTGGACTTGAAACGAATAGATTAGCAGGGAATATGGTTGTCTGATTTAAAGCTTTTGTTTTTTGACCAGTAATTGGATCTATCTGCTCAATACTTTCAATATCATCTCCCCAAAAAGATATTCTATATGCGTAATCTAAGTGTGCGGCAAATACATCAACAGTATCTCCTTTTACTCTAAAAGTTCCTCGTTCAAATTCTATGTCGTTTCTTGAGTATAAAGCAGCAACAAGTAGTTTCAGGAATTTGTTTCTTGGAATAACATCACCAACTGTAACTTCAAAAGAACTTTCTTTGAAGTCTACTGGATTTCCCATACCATAAATACAGGAAACAGAGGATACTATTATTACATCTCTTCTTCCGGAAAGTAGCGCGGTAGTGGCACTTAACCTGAGTTTTTCAATTTCAGAGTTGATCGATAAATCTTTTTCAATATAGGTTCCCGTAACAGGTAAGAAAGCCTCTGGTTGATAATAATCGTAATAGGAAACAAAATATTCAACTGCATTATTTGGAAAGAAATTTTTAAACTCTCCGTAAAGTTGAGCAGCTAATGTTTTGTTGTGTGATAGGATTAAAGTGGGTCGATCAAGTTGCTTAATAACATTTGCCATGGTAAAAGTTTTACCTGAACCTGTTACACCTTGAAGTGTTTGTTGTTCTATCCCTGTATTGAATCCTTCAACAATTTGTCTAATTGCCTCTGGTTGATCACCAGTAGGTTTGTATTGGGAAACTAGTTCAAACTCCATTTAGCTAAGTTAACAATTCCTATATTGCAAATTGCAATTGGTAATAACTTCAACTTGTATTATCTTTAGTTCGTGCCAAATTTCCTGTTATATTTTAGCTTGTCAATACTTCTTTTGGGATGTTCTATTGATGATTTACCTAGTTGTGTAGGAAGTGGTGACGAGGGTTTGATATGTAAAGACTACCAATATATTGATGGTATATATAATGGATTAAATAACTATTATTATGATGAGTCAGGAAGTGTTTTGTTGAGTAAGGTTACACAATCCAAGTCCGGTAAAGAAGACGGGTCTATTTTTTATAATTACAACAGCGTCAATGAGTTGGTTTCTATTGAGTACATTAATTATTTAGGTGATGTGGTGCGGGTTAAAACTATTAAATATAATGATGGACATGTAGTTCAAGAAGAAAACTCTGGAGATATAAATGATAAAATAATCTACCAATATTCAAGTGGACTTTTACAAAATATTATTTACATGGAAGGTAATATTATAAAAAGTAAAGACTCATTAGAATATGTTGCAAATACTTCAGATTTACACAAAACTTTCAAGTATTATGGAGGGATATTATCATCAATAACCTATAATGTTTGGTTTGGAAATTCAATACTTAAGCAAACAGTTTATGATAATGGAGGTAATAAAAAAGGAAGTGTTGTAAGAAGGTACAGCCCAAATAAGCTGTTAACAGAAAAGGTAGATTATAATGTTGAAAATAAAGTTATAGTTAGGGAGGTTTATAAATATATGGCAGGATATTTAGTAGAAATAATTAAGGAAGAAGAAGGAGGAGAAATATTTGAGAAAATAGTATATCAACGATTTTAAATGAGTAATGTTAAAGTAAAAGTATTAGGCTCTGGAAATGCTTTTAATCAGGCATCAAGATTAAATTCATCTTATGTGATTTATTATAAAAACCTAAAAATCCTAATAGATTGTGGGTTTACAGTTCCTTTAGCGCTTCAGCAACATAGTATTGCTTTTAATGAAATTGACGCCGTATTAATCACACATTATCATGGTGATCATTTCGCTGGCTTAGCAGCTTTATTACTTGCTTTAAAATACGTTAGTAAGCAAAAAAAACAATTAATGATAGCTGGTCCGGGTGATATTAAACAAAAAGTTCATGAATTAATAACGGTTTTGTATGCTGGGTCTGAAGATGTATTGAAAGATCTTGATATTAAATATCAGTCGATTGAGGAGTCTTTGAAGCTAGAGGGAATTACTGTAAATGCTATTCCAATGATTCATTCTGATGAATCATTACCTCATGGATTCATACTGAGATTTAAAACTTTAACAATTGGTTTTTCAGGAGACACCTGTTGGCATGATGGAGTGGAGGATTTGATATATAAATCTGATGCTACTTTTTTAGAATGTAATTTTGCAGGGAAAGTAGGGAAGGGGCACATAAGTGTGGAGGAGTTGGAAGCCAGTAAACTAATTCAATCTAAAAAAGAAAATATTTATTTAACACATTTATCTGATGTGTCGTTAGATTTGGCCTCAAAGAAAGGATATTGTTGTATTAAAGACGGACAAGAATTTGATTTTAGCTTTTAAAGCTATAAGTTTGTTTTAACAATATTTGCAAATGGGACTAAAGGAAGATATCAAGCAAACTAAATTTGAAAACAACAAGGTAATGGCCATGGTTAATGTCTTTTACACGTCAAATTGGTTGAGGGATAAGTGTTTGCCTGTCTTTAAAAAACATGGAATACTTAGTCAGCATTATAACATTTTAAGAATTTTAAGAGGAAAATACCCCAAATCAGTTTCTCCAGGAGAAATTAAGGAAGTGATGTTGGATGGAGGTAGAGATTTAACTAGGTTAATTGATAAGCTGTTAAAGCTAGGTTATTTAAACAGAAAGCTTTGTGAACATAATCGCCGTAAGATGGAGATAACCATTAATCAATCGGGATTGGATATTATTGAAGTAATATCTAGAGAAAATGCTATAATTTATGGTGATTTTAATCTTACAGATGAAGAAGCTCAGCAAATAAGTGACCTGCTTGATAAATTTAGATCAAGTTAGTGAAGCATCAAATTAAAACCCAGGTTTATTTTTTCAATGAATCGGAAGGTGGTCGAAATACTCCATTCGGCTCGGGATTTAATCCTAAAATTAAATTTGATGGAAGTGTCGAAGAGTTGTTCACAAGTCTGGTTTTGGAAGATGATGAAGTGATTTTTTCAGGAGATAATGTTAAGTTAAAGTTAATCGTAAAAGGGGCTTCTAAATTTCAACTTTATCAAGGAGCAAGTTTTGAGTTGTTTGAAGGAGATAAAAAGATTGGAGAAGGATCCGTATTATTAGTTGAATAATTAAACTAATAGCTAGATGACAAAATCTAAGAAAAACGGAATTTTACTCACACTGATTTGTATTAGTATGATAATTTGGGGTATGAGCTGGTCATCAGCTAAAGTAATGGGTCGATATGGTGATGCATTAACTATCGCATTTGTGAGATTCGGGGTAGTAGTATTCATGCTTTTACCTGCTGTGAGGTTATTCAAGTTGAGTTATAAGATTGAACGATCTGGTTGGAAGTACTTACTAAGTGCTTCTTTATTCTTAGGACTATATACAACAGCTTTTTTTAGAGGATTACAGTTAGGTAACGCAGGAGCTGCAGGTGTTTTAGTTACTACACTTAATCCGCTTTTTGCATTTTTAATAGGAGTGGTCGTGAGTAAGGTTGTTCCTAAAAAGCAAGCATTAGTAGGTTTGTTTATTGGATTGTTGGGCGGTGCTTTTTTGTTGGAATTATGGGACAATTTTGATGCTGTTTTTCAAACGGGAAATCTATTATTTATTGCTGCTGCTTTTTTATGGGCGGTTTTGAGTAAAATTACTTCCCTCTCTAAATTTTACGCACATCCAATTACTTTTAGTTTTTGGCTGCATTTAGTAGTGCCAATTGGAATGCTACCTTTCGTTAATTTTGATGATGTTTTGCATTTGTTTGAAATTGCAGACGCTACCTTTTATTGGAATTTAGCATATTTTGGAATCATAAATTCATCCTTCGCTACAGTAACTTATTTAGTCGCTACAACAATTATTGGTGCTGAAAAGGCGAGTACTTTTATTTTCCTAGTCCCTATTAGTGCTATATTAACTTCTTATTTCACACTAGGGGAGTCTATAGAAGGGCATACTGTAATAGGTATGGTGCTAGGTGTTAGCGCAGTTATGATTATAAATAAAACCAATGAGTAATGTTTAAAATTTAATATAAATATCAATTGGATATGATGGGTATTGCTTATTTTTGCAGTCTCAAATTGGGTCTATGCGTGCTATAATAAAATTTCTATTTTCAACAGCTTTTGCATCAGTATTATTACTGGCATTTGCTTACTTAATTGCAATTGCGACTTTTATCGAAAACGAATATGGAACCCCAACTGCCAATATTGAAATTTTTAGGTCGAAATGGTTAGAGTTAATAATGGTTTTACTCGCTATAAATTTCTTAGGGAATGTTAAAAAATATAAAATGATAAGTCAGAAAAAGTGGACGACTTTACTTTTTCATTTAGCCTTTGTCGTAATTATTATTGGAGCAGGGATTACAAGATATTACAGTTTTGAGGGCAGTGTTCCAATTAGAGAAGGTGTTACAACAAATATAATGTACACGGGGGAGCCTCACTTGCAATTTAAAGTTTTAGACCCATCTAAAGACCCTTCAAATAAGCGATCTTCTCTTGGGTATGCTCAGCCTAATTTAATGGCTGAAACGACCGATAACGATTTTGAGATAAATTTTGATTTAGAAGATAAAAAAGTTATTTTTTCATACGTTGAATATATTAAAAATTCAGAATATAAAATTTACGAGGGTGTAGAAGGTGGAAAGGATTTACTGGAGATGGTTTACATCTTAAATGGAATTACTGATACAATGTGTATTGAGTCTGGAACTGCAGAAAGAATTGGAAGAAGCTTAATTGCTTTTAATGCTCCGGAAGTTAAGGGAGCTGTTTCTATTATTGAAAAAGACAATAGTTATCAAATTTACGCTCCTTTTACAATCAATAGGATGCGGATGCGGGACAGTATGATTGATACAGTTGTCCCCGGTGTCGTATCCGAAATGTTTTTTGCTCAGATGCATTATATTCAAGATGCACAAGTTGTTTTTAGAAGTAAGAAAAAAAATGCGATAAAACGTTTAGAAGGACAAGATAATGATACCAAGTTGGGGGATGCCTTAAAAATAAAGGTTAGAGTTGAGCAGTCTGGTGATACTTTAGAAACTGAACGTGTTCTTTTTGGTGGACCAGGAAGATTAAGTACTCCTGACCGTTTTCAATTTTCTGGATTATATATTAATGCATCCTATGGTTCAATTGCAAAGGAATTACCTTTTAAATTGAGGTTAGATGATTTTATTATGGAGACTTATGCTGGTTCTCAAAACCCATCAGGATATAAAAGTGAAGTTACTTTATTGGACGAAGAGGCTGGTTTAGTTGAGCGTCATGAAATTTTTATGAATAATGTTTTGGATTATAAAGGTTATCGTTTCTTTCAGTCTAGTTTCGATAAGGATCAGAAAGGAACAGTTTTGTCTGTGAACCATGACGTGATTGGTACTTGGGTTACTTATGTTGGATATCTTATGTTGGGTTTAGGTTTTATACTGACCTTATTTAATAAGAATTCTAGATTTTACAGTTTACCAAAGAAAGTGTCTGAATTAAGAAAGAAGCGTATGGGATTAGCTTTTTTAATCCTATTCTCAGGGTTGGGGTTGTCTGCTCAAGAAGTACATAATGAACATGACGGACATGATCACAGTAATGAGCAATCTCACCATGGTAGATCAGCTCATGGTAAAACGGCAAGTAAGCCAAGATTGATTCCTATAGCCCAAGCCAGTAAATTTGGAAAGCTAATAGTGCAGTCTGCTGACGGAAGGTATGAGCCTGTTAATACTTTAGCTTTCGATTTATTACACAAGTTGAATGGAGAAAATGAATTGAAAATTGATTCTGTATTGTTTAGTCCGGAGCAATTTTTATTAGAATTATTAATCAATGGAACTTACTTTGAAGACAAGCGAATTATAAAAGTTAGAGATGATTCGGTTAAAACTTATTTAGGAGTAAAAGAAGGAGGTTATGTATCGTTTTTAGATTTCTTTGAAGATAAGGGAGAGAGTAAATTGAAAGTTCCATTGATGGATGCGACGAGAAAAGATCCCAAAAAGAGAAACCGTTGGGATAAAGAAGTTCTGAAGATTGCCGATAAAGTGAACGTGTTCTATATGGCTCAAAGTGGTGAGTTTTTAAAGATTTTTCCTTCTCGAAATGATTCTATGAACAATGAATGGGTGGCATTTATGGATAAGCACTCGCGAATGAAATTAAATGGAGAATATGATGGAGAAAATGGAAAAGAAGCACTGGACTTGTCTGACGTTAGTTTTTTAACACTTTTTACGCAGTATATGATATTCCTTCAGAAAGAAGAATACACGTCAGCAGATCACGTTTTAGATATAATTTTAGCATTGCAGAGGCGTTATTCAGATATAGATGTTATTCCGAGTGAAGGACAGCTTGATATGGAGATTAATTACAATCAGTCTGCTATCTTTAAAAATGTAGAAAAAGGGTACATGTATCTATGTTTGTTTTTGTTGATTTTTGCACTTACAGAAGCATTGGTTACAGATAGAGCAGGGGCAGCTTACAGATTGGGCGTTAAAACTCCATTAACACTGTTTACTTTATTGTTTTTTGGAATATTCGCATACCACACCTATGGATTAACACTTAGATGGTATTTAACAGGACACGCACCATGGAGTAATGGTTACGAAGCATTAGTATTTATAGCTTGGGGGACTGGTTTAGCGGGATTGATTTTTTCTAAATTCTCAAAAATCACTTTGGCAGGAACAGCATTTGTAGCCTACTTAATTATAATGACTGCTGGACATGAAAACATGGATCCTCAGTTAACTAATCTGGTTCCTGTTTTAAAGTCATATTGGTTGATTATTCATGTGGCATGTATAACAACAAGTTATGGTTTCTTTGCATTAGGTGGGATTTTAGGATTAATTGTTCTAGGCGTTATGTTATTTAAGAAAGAAGCGAATTACAAGAAGATTGATTTACTGACTCAGGAGCTTACTTTTATCAATGAGATGACAGTTACTATAGGACTGATTCTAGCTTCTGTTGGGACTTTTCTTGGGGGTGTTTGGGCAAATGAGTCTTGGGGTAGATATTGGGGTTGGGATGCTAAGGAAACTTGGGCATTAATAATTGTTATAGTTTACTCTATGTTGTTACATTTCAGGTTAATTCCTGGTTTAAGATCAAAAGCTTTATTTAATTCATTTGGAACTTTGATAGGTTTTGGATCTGTTTGTATGACGTTTTTTGGCGTTAACTTTTATTTATCTAACAGTATCCATAGTTATGCGGCGGGAGATCCGCCGGCATTTCCAGTATGGCTTTGGTTTACAATAATTGCGATTATTACACTTTGTATAGTTGCATCATTAAAAGAGTACAACTTTGATAAAAAAAAATTAAAGTAAATAATGAGCCTTGATTAGTTTGCCTTTTTAAATTTTCGGTTACTTTTTCTTTACTTATTTATCACTATTTAATTAAGGTGCCTCTGTTTAATGTTTTTTCTGGAGTGTTTTAGGAATTAAAATAATCATCTTTTTATTCAGATCCTTATAACTTTATTTTCTAGAATTTCACAGTAGGCAGATTTTTAATCTGAACCTTAGCCAGTTGTTATTATGTAAATATTACTCCAAAATTTAAAATTAATATTTACTGGGACTAATTTCAGTTACTTATTTTAGTTCAATTGGATCGTATTAATGGTTTATCAGTATTTATTTACTGACATGCTCTATAAATGGTAATCCGTAGGTTATTTTGTTGATAATACCAGTTTCTGTTTTCTTAGAAGGAATGAGTTATTCAATATGTACACACCTTCAAGTATGATTTTTTGAATGCTATGCTGTATTAATTTATAGTTTAAATATGCAATTTTGTAGTGAATTTTTTTCTATTGTTTTATAAAAAATACGGGCATAAAAAAAGCCTTATAATAAATTATAAGGCTCGTTTAAAGAATTAAATTCTTTTAGCACATTAACGTGAGATTACTCAGCGCTTTCTGCTTCAACATCGTTTTCGATAACTTCTTCTTTAACAGAAGTAGAATCGTTAGCAACAACAGCTACTACAGTAGAATCAGCTACAGGAGCTTCAGCTGCTGGAGCTTCTTCGTTTACAGTTGTGTCAACTACAGCAGTAGTTGAGTCATTCAAATTAGCTCCATCTTTGTCAGCTCCTTCTGCTCCACAAGCAGTTAAAAGTGCTACAACAGCTAATGATAAAAATACCTTTTTCATAATAATCCGTTTTACCGTTCAGTTAATAAACAAGACAAAAATAGTCAAATATTATTATTAACAAAGAATAACAGACTAAAAAATAACAAATAACGAATATAATTGTTAACAAATCTTAAAAAATGTTGAAAAGAGTAGTTTTATTAAGCTGAAACATCATATTATTTCAATCCATTCCATTCGTTATGAAACTGTTGGAGAAATCCAATCATATAATCATGTCTGCTCTTTGCAAGTTTTTTTCCAGTATCAGTATTCATTAAGTCCTGTAGTAAGAGTAACTTTTCATAGAAGTGATTAATTGTAGTCCCAGCACTCTTTTTGTATTCCTCTTTTGACTGACCAATTTTTGGTTGCTGTCTTGGATTATGGATTTCATTTCCTTTATAACCTCCGAAATTAAAAGTTCTTGCAATACCAATTGCTCCAATTGCGTCTAACCTATCCGCATCTTGCACAATATTAAATTCTATTGTTTTTTCGATTTTTTTGGTATTTCCACCCTTGTAGGAGATATGTTTTACAATAAAAACAACCTCATTAATAATAGATCTTTCAACTTTAATTGATTCAAGAAAGTTTTCGGTCATTCTAGAACCAATAAGCTCATCACCATTATTAAACTTATAATCTGCAATATCATGCAACAATGCTGCAAGTTCAATAATAAGTTTATTTCCTTTTTCAGCTTTAGATATAAGTAAAGCATTTTTCCAGACTCTTTCGATGTGAAACCAATCATGTCCACTTTCTACATTATTAAGTTGTTGTTTGACAAACTGAGTTGTAAGTTCAATTACTTCCACTTAAACTTTTTTTAGATTTAGGGCGGTCTATACTACGCCACAAAAAATTTTCTAATTTAGCTTGTGATTCAGGGAAGTCTTTTAACGGATAAAAAGTAGCTTCTGGAAGTGTAATAAACTTAATTCTTTCCACTTTTCCATTATTAAATTTTATTTTAATGTTACTGCAAATCGCTTTGTTCACTCCTGTGAATCTACCATCTTGTTCTTTGGCGTAATAAATTGTTTGTCCGTTTCCTAAAACATGCATAACATCCATTTGTCCATTTTTGAAATAACCAATTAAGTCTCTTCCTTTTATTTGATCAAAACGTTTCGGATTAGAGTCTGTAAGGCTAACTATAAATCCATTTTTCTTTATAAATAGTTTTTGAAGTTTGTTATCATAACTTAAAATCTCGATGGTATCACCTGTGATTTGACTTTCGCCATTCCACATTACTGGATCATTATAAAGCCTAATTAAAGAGTCTTTAAAATTATAGACTAGAGAATCACATATTCCTTGCATTTCATTTTGAAACAATTGCACGTTATTGTAAGCGTAAAAACTTTTATTCCCTGCAGTGTCTTCTGTTGCAACGAGGGTGTCGCTAGTTAAAAATAATGTATCCGATCCTGAACCTTGTATGAATAAAACTTTTTTTGTTATATAGGAATAATTCTTTTTTTGATCAAAATATCCTTCTTCACCATTCACTTTAATATTGTCGGAAGTGTCTTGCATGCATACATTGAAATATGCTTGTGCAATTCCAGAAGTTTTATCAAAATAAATACTATCAGCTTCTAGTATTTGACCACTATTTTTAAAGACTGCGTTTTTCTCAAACTGTGCTATATCTAGAGATTGATTGTAAAAACCATCCTCACAGTATATTTGCTCTTGCTCTAGTTTAATTAGAGTAGGTCCAAGAAAATAAGAAGTTTTGGAAATGGTAGAGTATTCTAATGTATCAGATTGGATATAATAATCAGGATTCTTAACTCTTACAGAATCCTTGAGTTTGAGGTATTTTGATTTTGAATCATAAAAACCCTTTTTAGAATATATTTTCGCATCCTCTGTAGTAGTTTCCGCACCATTTAAATAATATATAAGTGCATTGTTTTCATCAAAGTAAAGTAAGTCTGTTTCTAATAGCGAACCATCACTTTTCATCTTTACGCTACCTGTTAACTTTCCCAGCTTTTTTATTCCGTTGTATTCAAGTTCGTCCCCCCAAGCCTTAACTTTATTTTTTTTATTAATGAAAACTTTTCCCCAGGCAACAAAATCGTTGGTTGTACTATTTATTTCGGCGCTATCACAAAATAATTTTGTGTCATCAAACTTTAAAATAACTTTTCCCACCAGTTTTTGATGGTTCATTGTTTTTCCGGCCTTTAATTCATTCGCGCTTAAAATTTCAACAACCTTCTTTTGAGACAAAAGAAGGTTGCTGATAAATAATAATATAAATAATATTTTGTTATGCATTTACTGCTTCACGCATTAAAGTTTGAGTTCTATCTGGACCAACTGAAACGATTGTTATTGGAACTTCAAGTTCTTTCTCTAAGTATTCGATGTAGTTAATTAATTCTGTTGGTAATTCTGAAATATCAGATAAACCTGTTAAGTCTTTATCCCATCCTGGAAATGAAATATAGTTTGCCGACAGATTTTTCTCGTCTATGTTATATGGGAATTGCTCAACCGTTTCTCCTTTGTACTCATAGGACGTACATACTTTTAATTCTCCAAAAGAAGAAAGTACATCAGCCTTAGTCATAATTAAATCAGTAACACCGTTTAACATGATCGAGTATTTTAATGCTGGAAGATCTAACCAACCACATCTTCGAGGACGACCAGTTGTAGCTCCAAATTCGCCACCTGCTTGTCTCAAATCCTCACCGGATTTATCGTGAAGTTCGGTTGGGAAAGGCCCACTACCAACACGTGTACAATATGCTTTAAAAATTCCGTAAACTTTTCCGATTTTATTTGGCGCAACCCCTAATCCAGTACAAGCTCCAGCACATACTGTGTTAGAAGATGTAACGAAAGGATAAGAACCAAAATCAATGTCAAGTAAAGAGCCTTGGGCACCTTCAGCAAGAATAGTTTTTCCATTCTTCATAGCGTCACTGATATAATGTTCGCTATCAATAAATTTTAAAGCTTTTAAAGTAGACAGAGATTCCATCCATTTTTTTTCTTCTTCTTTAAAATCATATTCAAAATCAAATTGCGCTAACATTTTTTCATGTTTGGCAACAAGAGCATCGTATCTTTCTTGGAAGTCATCTAATTCTAGATCGCCAACACGCAAACCGTTTCTGCCAGTTTTGTCCATGTATGTAGGTCCGATTCCTTTTAAAGTTGAACCAATTTTACCTTTACCTTTAGAAGCTTCAGATGCAGCATCTAAAATTCTGTGAGTTGGTAAAATTAGATGCGCTTTTCTTGAAACTACAAGTTTCTTTGAAACATCAACCCCGAGCTTTTTTAATCCATCAATCTCTTTTTGAAAGATGATTGGATCCATTACAACTCCATTTCCAATAATATTTACAGTATTCTCATGAAAGATTCCTGAAGGAATAGTATGTAATACATGTTTAATACCATCAAACTCTAAGGTGT
>Ga0115000_10004276_pt1 | contig 11734 bp, 8 predicted proteins | sample ArcticOcean_MG_C_6_FD_89690 | JGI IMG/M metagenome (GOLD analysis project Ga0115000, IMG submission 89690) | Marine microbial communities from western Arctic Ocean - ArcticOcean_MG_CB8_128 | ecosystem: Environmental > Aquatic > Marine > Oceanic | place: Arctic Ocean: Canada Basin | collected... | reverse complement strand
CCATATTTCTCAATTAAATTAACAAACATATCCCATTGCCCACCATCTTGAACAGGACTATGTAAAAGATGCATCATTAATCTACTATCATAAGATTTATCTAAAGTTTTAATAATGTTTTCTAAAAAATAATTTGATTTTTCTAGTTTATCAAAGAACATAAAATAATTTTGAGAGAACTCAAAATCTTTAAGGTTATATTTTTCTGCAAGTGATATACGCATTAAATTAAGACCAGCAAAACCCCAGCATCTACCTGATGACTTTTGATTTGTTACTTTTGTCATTTCTGTACTTATCACATCTGAATAAATATGATTAGTAAGCCTGAAAGCATCCCAATCCATTGCAATATTATTGATTTGAGTTCTTGTTAATGCATTCCTAGATATCTTATTACTAGAACAACTATTAAATTCTTTTGTAAAATTAGTAATATTTTTTTTTGAAATTGAATCTTGCATTTTTACTCCATATTAAATTTTGTTTAGAAACTCTTAATCTATTGAGTTCGTTATTTTTTAAAGGATTTGATATTATAAAAGTAATTATTTCTGCTTATAAAATCAAGCTATTTAGATTTTTTTCTTGTCCTTTTCTATTTGATTAAGTCTCTCATTAACATTCTCTTCTATTGCTATTTTTCTCCAATCATTTCGAGATTCAAGAGCTCTTAAAACTCCCACAGATGTTAAAATGATTAGTAATAGTATGACAGTAATTGATAATTCTGGAGCAGCCTTTAAAGCTGAAACGATTTTTTTTTGACCATTTTCTAATTCGATTGTTCTATCTTGAATAAATAGAAACATTATTAAAACAACTAGTAGCATCCATAGAAAACGATATGTTTGATTGATATATTTCATTGTACCCTCCACAGGATTCGAACCTGTAATCGCTGGAGCCGAAATCCAGTGCTTTATCCAGTTAAGCCAGAAGGGCTCTTAAAAAAGGGTGACCGAAGGGGATCGAACCCTCGACCTGCCGGACCACAACCGGCTGCTCTAACCAAACTGAGCTACGGCCACCATTAAATTATTAAATAAAACCAGTGCTTAATATACTATTAAAAAGTTTTTTTTGGCTATAATTTTGTTTTAAATTTTGATATATATTGTAACAAAAAAAAGGTGTGAATTATGATATAATTATATTTAAAATATTGGCAATATAATTTAATTGGAGATAAAAGAATGAGGTTTTTATATATATTTTTATTTAGCATGCTTTTTTCATTAAATAATTCATCGTTTCAAATTAAAGAAATGGCCAATGAAAAATTTGTCATAGATTTTAAACTAGAAGATTATGAAATAATTAATGAAGATGGATATGTAAAACTATTAGTTCCAGGATCAGGAACAAAATCTCTAATTGGTGAGCCTTTTCTACCATCTCTTTCATCTTTTGTTGAGCTGGATAAAAATGCATCCTATACAATTTCGTACGAAATTATATCTAAAAATGAAATAGAAAATCAAAAAATTATTCCTTTACAAAACTTTGACAGAAACATAAAGGAAAATGATTATGTAAAAAATGAATCTATATACTCTTCTCAGTCCCTATTTCCTGAAAAAAATCTTTATGTGTCTGAAAGACAAGCAATGAGAGGAACTGAATTTGTTAATTTAGAAGTTATACCCTTTTCATATAATTCAATAGATAATCACTTGGTAGTAATTGAAGAGATAGAAATTACTATAGAAAAAAATACAACTCCTAATATTCCTATATCTAGAAACTATCCAAGATCAAAAGTATTTGAAAGACTAACGGATTCATTCTTGGTAAATTCGTCAAGCAACTTAAGAACAGATGATTATCAAAGACCTTCTATATTATATATTTGTGGAGGAAATACATCTTCAAACCCATTTTTTAATCAATTAAAAAAATGGCGCGAGAAGCAAGGCTATATTGTTTATGTCGCTTCAACATCTGAAATTGGTGGAAGTGGAACAACGGCAATTAAGAATTATCTTGTTGAATCAATGTCATGGGAAACACCACCTGAATTTGTTACATTAATTGGAGATGATGGGGGTAGTTATGATATAGATTCTTATACAGAATATAATTCTGGTTATAATGGAGAAGGAGACCATCCTTATTCACAGTTAGATGGTTCTGATTTATGGCCAGACGTTGTTTTAGGAAGAATATCAGTGCGAAGCTCTAATGAGCTTGCTGTAGTAGTAAGTAAAATAATAGGGTACGAACAAGTTTATGATGATTCTCAAAATTGGCATGAAAAAGCATCCATTGTAGGTGACCCATCTACTTCAGGCATCTCATGTGCAATAACAGCTGAAAATATTGCTCAGGTTATGGAGCAATATGGAGTTGAGGATGTTAGACTAAAAACTAGCGGAGGTAGCTATGATAGCTGGATGGTAAATGAACTAGATGAAGGTGTTAATTTCTTCAACTATAGAGGTTATTATGGTGTTAGTGGCTTCAACAATGATGATGTTGATGCAGCAAATAATAATTTCAAACTACCGTTCGCAACAGTAATTACATGCGGAACAGGGTCTTTTAGAAGTGAATCACAATGCTTATCAGAAAAATTTTTAAGAGCAGGTTCTACAGGTAATCCAAAAGGAGCAGTAGCATGTATTGGTACTGCAACTACTGGAACACACACTATGTTTAATAATGCTGTTAATATGGGTGTTTATTATGGATTGTTTGCTAATAATTTACAAACAGCTGGGGAAGCATTGGTTGCTGGAAAAACTACCCTTTATGAAACTTATCCTTCAAATCCTAGTGACTGGGTTGAAACTTTTATGTTTTGGAATAATTTAATGGGGGATAGTGCCTCATTAATATTTACAGATACTCCCAAAAATATTAATGTAAATCATGAAAATACTATTAATCCTGGAGATAATTTTATATCTGTAAATGTAACAAATGATACTGGACAACAAGTTGAAGGTGCATTAGTAACTATTCTATATGAAAATAATACTGATTTATATTTAGAAGGATATACAGATTTATTTGGAAATGTTATAATACCATTTAATGGCGATTTATTATTAAGTGATATAGAATTAACTGTTTCTAAGTTTAACCATAAACCATATTTAGCTACTGTTGCATTAACAAATAATTATGAACCTTATGCAAATAGTTTTAATGTAATTCCAAGTGGCGTTGTATTTGCAGGAGAAACATTAAGCTTAAACATACCTATTTACTATGATGGTATAAGCGCTATTGAAGATATTACTGGAAGTTTAACAAGTGATCAAAACATAAATATAATAAATGGTAATGCTTACTATGGAACTATTAGTAATGGAATAAACAATTCTGCTTCTGAAAATTTTAGTTTTGAAATATCTGATTTATTAGATAACAATAGCACTATTAATTTTTATATAAATTTAAGTAATGCTGAAGGATATGAATCTATAACAAATTTATCATACAATGTTGAAAATTTTGAAATTAATATTTTAAGTACACAGATAATTAATGATGGAAATGATAATGGTAAATTAGATCCAGGAGAAACAGGAAATCTATTTATAGTAGTTGAAAATAGTGGTACCCTTAATTCTCCAAATTTTAATTGTTCTCTTAGTACAAATAGTAATGATTTAACCATAAATAATGGTGAAGATTTAGTTATTGTTCCTACTAATCCAAATACAGAATCAAATAGTACATCTTTCACAGAATTAGTTTTAGATAGTACAGCTTTTAATGGTGAAATTAAATTAATTGATATTTCCTGTGAATCTGAATCCGGATTCAGTATAGATTCAATACTTGAAATAAATGTTGGGCAACAAAATATAGGCGACCCAATTGGGCCTGATGCTTATGGGTATTATATCTACGATTCAGGAGATTCTGAATATTCTCTAATGCCTACCTATGACTGGATTGATATTGAAGACGTTGGAACTCCTTTAAATACTATAAATGGTGATGATGGAGATAATCAAGATGATTCTCAAAACATATCACTACCTTTTACCTTTCCATTCTATGGAGAAGAATATTCTTCAATTACTATTTGTTCAAATGGATGGATATCTTTTGGTGAATCAAGTTTAGAATCTTTTAGAGATGATCATCTACCAGGAGTTGCAGGGCCATCACCTATGTTAGCTGTTTTTTGGGACGATTTAACTGTAGACCAAGGTGGAGAAGTTTTTGGATATTATGATTCTGCGCTAAATGTATATATAGTTCAATGGAATAATGTTAAAACATATGAAGATAATTCAAATGAAAGTTTTCAAGCTATATTATTTGATCCTCAATATTATAGCACACCAACGGGAGATGGAGAAATGCTTTTACAATATGAAGATTTTAATAATACCTCAAACGGAAGTTATGGTGGTGGAACACCACTACATGGTGGATATTGTAGTATAGGGATAGAAGACCATTTTGGTACAACTGGCTTAGAATATACTTTTAATAATGTTTATCCTAGAAGTGCAATGTCTCTTAGTGACCAAACAGCGCTTTTTATAAGTACAAGAAAAACAGGGACTATTTTTAATATGGCTCAAGCTGAACTATCCCTATCTAGTAATCAATTTGATTTTGAAATATCTGAGGATGAAATGCTTACAGATAATTTAACTATTTCTAATATTGGTGAAGATGAATCAAATTTATCTTACAATATTAAAACATCTCCCTTTATTATTTCTGCAGGTTCTGATAATTTTGGTAATAATTGGATTGATAGTGAATTAGATCCTAATAATAATTATAATTGGATTGATATAAATACTGAACAACAAGTTCCATTTGAAAATAATGATGAAGGTCAATTCATTGATCTTGATTTTGACTTCAAGTTTTATGGTGAGTCATATAACCAACTATTAATAAATCCTAATGGATGGCTAGGGTTTAGTGAAGATAATAGTGCTTGGAGCAATGAATCAATACCAAGTAATAATAGTCCAATAAATGCTATTTTTGCATTCTGGGATGACTTGAACCCTTCTAATGCAAATAATAGTTGTAGTAATGAAGGGTCAGGAAATGTTTATTATCAAAATTTTGAAGATAAAGTAGTTGTTTGGTATAATGATATTATCAGATGCGGAAGTAATGAAGATTATAGTGGTGTTTTTGATTTTCAAGTAGTTTTATTTAAAGATCAAAGAATTGATATTAATTATAGAAATATGGAAGGTTATAATTCAAGTGCAACTATTGGAATACAAAATGATATTGGTAGTGATGGTATTCAAATCTCTTATAATGATCAGTATATCCAAAATAATTTAAGAGTTTCTTTTAAACCAACATATAATTGGATTTCACCAATTAATGACTCTGGACAAATTGCTGTTGGAGAACAAGTAAATTATTCAATTATAATTGATGGAGATGATATTGAAAGTGAATCTGAAACAACATTTATAATTATAAATTCAAATAGTGCTGAGTCTACTACTGTAATTCCTATTAATGTTTTATTGACTGAAAATGTTGTTGGTGATGTAAATGGCGATGAAGTTGTTAATGTACTAGATATTGTTCTACTTGTTAATTTAGTTCTGACTGGAGCTGAATTTGATATGCAATCCGATATTAATAATGATGGAATAATAAATATTTTAGATGTTGTTCAGTTAGTAAATATTGTATTAAATGGTTAGTATTTCGTAGAAAATATTGAGGAGTCATTTTTAAAACTTTTAAACTCTAAAAAGTTTTCGCTAGGATCCTCTAGGAAGAATGTTACTTGCTCACCCGATTTTCCTTTAAATCTAGTGCAAGGTTTTATAAAAAAAACTATATCCTTGCTATTTAATTTACTAACTAAATCATGCCAATGATTCCATGATAAAATTATACCAAAGTGTCTAATAGGAATTTTTTTACTGTTAACTAAATTTGTTTTTAAAATATCACTTTTTACATTTGATAAATGTGCAGAAATTTGATGTCCAAAAAAATTAAAATCAATCCAATTTGAAGATTCTCTGCCAATCTTACAATCAAGGTATTTAATGTACCAATCCCTAGTATCTTTTAAATTCTTAACAGGAAAAGCTAAATGAAATGGCCTTAAATTTTTAATTAAATTAGTCAACTATCAATTAAATAGATTATTCCAAAAATTACTAAATCTATTTGAATCTTCTTTTTTAATACTAAACAAATAATTAGTAGTATTATGCAATTCATCTTTAATTTTCTCTTTATTTACAATATTTGAATCAAAAATAATTTCCATAGATTCTTTCTCATAATTAATGATGCATTCCTTAACACCATTTATTTTCATGGTATTATTAGTTATATTTTTTACACATCCAACACCGCACATCATCCCTGATACTTTAAAATTAGTTGTAGTTGTATTTGAAAATATAAAAGATAGAAAAATTATATATACTATTTTTTTCATTTTATTCCCTTCACTTTATTAATGTGACTTTTTTTATAATAGATTTACCATTCTGTTTAAAACTAAAAAAATATATTCCACTTTCAAACATTGAAGAATTCCACACCAAAAAATTATTATCAATATTGGAAATATTATCAATATTATTCCCATATATATCATATATATTAATAGTATTGTCATTACTAATAAGTTCAGGAATGTGAATATTTAGATATGAATTAAATGGATTAGGATAAAGACTATAAATTGAAAAGTTATTTTGATCACTAACAGATAATTCATTTACAGTTAATAAATTAATCACACTTAAAAAATCTCCCCAGTTTCCATTCCCTTGACTAAATTCAAAACTAGGTATATATTCAATATCATTAGACGCATCCCATACTTTAATAGAAATTGTATGATTATTAAGATACCCAGATAATTGATAGCCATCAACAAAATCGCAATAATCAATTGAACCTGTACTTACGATTTCTAACTGATTACCTAAATATACTCCTGCACCAACTAATAATTCTCCATATTGATCCGAGCAATCATATGAGTTTATTAAACCATTACTATCAAAAAGTCCAACTTCATCACCAGTTTCTAAGCCAATAATATTCTCTATTATAACCATTTGACTTACGCCTGATATATTTGGAATTTCTGTAAAATGAACTTGACTTAAAACTACGCTTAGAAAGATTAAACTTATCACTTATTTATTTAATAAATGTTTACTCATAAAATCTTGCGCGAAAATAAATGCTGCATCTCTACTAATCTTATTTCCACCAATTTTAGTTCCTCTTTCAGCACAAAATGAAAGGCCAACTTTTTGTAAAAATGGCGTTGTCATTGGTATATTTAGAAAATTCATTAGAACCGCACCATCATCTCTAATTTTTAATCTACAATCACTAAAGGAATAGGCATTTTCTATAATTGATATATCTGAATCTCTATCAAATGAATGGTATGAATCTTGATAAACAGTAACGTTAAAATCATATCCATTATCCTGCATTATTTTTTCTAATTCTTGGCACGCAAGTGAAGGTGTCCACGTATCTAGATTACCAATTAATATATGAGTTGGTACTGATTCAAAATCAATACTATTAGGGATGGCAAAGCAAGGTGGATAAAAAGCTAATTTTGCAGAAAAGTTTAAATTTGAATTTATGGCATTTTTAATAGGAGTCCATCCAGAGAATAGTGTTACTGCTCCTCCTAAACTCCACCCCGTTAATGCAACCTTATCTTTATCAATATTAGGATGGTTTTCTAAGGCCTCAAAAGCTTTATAAACATCTAAAATTATCATTGCTGTAGTAACTTTAGTTTGTGTTCCTACTGTTGATTTTATACCTCTACTTGTAAAACTATTTAATTGAAAAGTTGCAATACCCATATCTCTATATTTCTCTAAATATTTATGATGATGCTCTCCCCAATCTAGACTTCCTGCAACACCAATAATTAATGGGAATTTTTCATTATCTATAACTTTAGGTAATGTTAAAATACCTGAGACTTCCTGCGTTGTTTGATTATCTAAATTTTTAATTATATCCCTAAATGAGAAAGGATTAGCACTAGTGAATGTAATTTTTTCCTGACAAAAAAATAAATTAAAAACAACAAAAAATGAAATAAATACTTGTAATTTTTTCATTTTAAAATTTATTCAAGAATAATATTAATTAAAAGAACTATATCTTGAATATTTAATCCACCATCATTATTTATATCTCCAATAAAATCTGGCTCTTGTATTTCTAATACCATATTAACAAGAATAACAACGTCAAGAACATTTAATTGACCATCGTAATTACTATCTCCTAATAATTGGTTATCAAAAATAAGGATTTTAAAATCATCTATAGCTGCCTCTATAATTGATCCCCCACTTCCATTATCACCTTCATAAGAAATATCTTCTGCAACAAATCTAAATTGTACTTGATTAGATAGTTCTAATAAATTCTCATTAATTAGAAATTGTTGGTTTAACCAGTAGTTTGCATTATCATTAGTCTCTTCTAAAGAAGTCCATGATATCCCCGCATTATTACTGACATCAACTCTCCAAAGATCATTTCCTGAATTGGCAGCTCCAACAGCTGTATTTACATACCACCTCCAATATGATACTACAATAGTTGAAAAATCTGAAAGATCGTATATTGGTGATAATAATGTTGTTTTTCCACCATCTACATCACCATATCCAAATGCAGTTTCATCATCAGAGACTGAATTACTTGTAATATAGCAATATTCACCTATTTCAGTATGATCAGAATCTGGCTGAACTATATTACCATTATCATCATAAGTAGGACTCGGCACAGCTCTTTCCCAAATTCCTGCATTAGCTGAATCGCCCTGTGCACCAGCTGTCCATGTACCTTCATCCTCAAAATTTTCATCTACCAATAGAGTAGGCTCTCCAATAAGAATAGATATTGAATTAGATGATACTACATTATTATTATCATAAACATTAACTGTAATATTTTCAATTGATCCTTGTAGTCCAGGGGTGCTAATTTCAAAATAAGAAATATCTCCTAAATCTAAAGTACTTCTTGATTCTAGTTCATCCAATAGAATTTCAGATAATTCAAAATTAATATTATCAGATGATATTATATCTATATGAACTTCGCCAGTTGAATCTCCTAATCCTGAATTGGAAATCGATATATTTAAAGGATATGAGTTTCCTTGAACAAAAGTATTATTACTAACTGATATATTTGATGAATAACTAGAGCCCGCAGCAATAGCTAAATACTGATTTGCATATAAATTTTCTTCGCATAAAGGTATAATACGATTTGTAGCAGGCCAGAAACCATCATTAGAAGAACCAACTTCAGGAGTATAAGCAAAAATACCATGCTCACCATACATCCAATCACAAGCTTCGCCATTAACTGGATATAATAATTCCGTTCCTGTTCCTAATGCATAACCATTTTCACTAACTAACTCTTGTCCAATTTCAACAAAAATATCAATATCTTCTTGATCCATTGGGTTAGTATAACTGTATCCATAAGGATATATAAGCAAATTACTATAGCTATGATAATTTAACGCAATTGGAAAATCATGCTGAGATATAAAATTATCAATCGCTTGAGTTTCAGGCTCTGAGAATGGACTAGTTCCTCTATAGGTTTCATCACAGCCATTACTACTCGAACCTTGGTCATCTAAACCCCACATAAATGAATAATTTCTATTTAAATCTACGCCATCAGGAGTACCATTACATGTTTCACGTCCATTCTTTCTTTGCATTCCTCCTCCATTAGGTGCAATAGATTGGTTGTAAACTAATCCATCTGCATTTATTGCTGGTACAAACCATAATTCTCTATTATCTAATATATCAGTAGCCATTTGATCTGAATTATAATTTTCAACTAACCAATTCATATAATAAAATAAATTCATATAACTCATCGGTTCTCTTGCATGATGTAAAGCCGTATATAGCACTTCTGCTTCATCTTCATCAACATTTGGATTATCACTCATTTTTAAGGCCCATATATTTCGACCTTCTAATGTCGTCCCAATTGATATTTTTTCAGCAACTAGATTTGGATAATCTTGGTATAATTCATCTAAATTTTGCTCAATCTCATCAAAAGTGTAATATCCACCCATTGAACCGTATTCAAAATCTCTTGTTTCAGGATTTTTATCTAATCTTGAAGCATAGAATTCCTCTAAATCATCATGAATAATCAGATATTCTATATTTTCATTATCTAACTTACTTAATTCAGCTTCTGATATGGCAAATTTAATCGAATAATCAGATTCCTGGTGAATATGATCTAAATCAATATGTAAATTTTTTAATGTTTGTATTAAATCTGTATTAATGTTTTCAATTTTTACTTCTTTATATTTATCATAAGAAAAAATTACTGACATAATTAAGATATAAAATAGATACTTTTTCATTTTATTGATTCCTTTTAAAATAATAATAAAACATTTCTTTACTTATATATAAAACAAGGTAATATATATATATAAAATACACAATTATTTTTACATTAAATTACATTTAGAATGAATAAAATTTTAGAAAAATTAGAAGTCATAATTAGTTATAGAAGCAATAGACTCGCTTCTAGTAATAAAATTGTATTCTATTTATTCAGGATCATAACATTTACGGCAGAATGGTGGATGTTTTTATTTTATGGATTAATATTACTTTTAATAAATAAAGTAGTGGGATATGAATGTATAAAAATGGGTCTCATTGCTTACAGTATTCATTATCCTATTTACTATGTAATAAAAAATAATGTAAAACGTCAAAGACCCTTTGTAAATAATTTAAATATTAAGTGTTTAGTGGCACCTCCTGATAAATATAGCTTTCCTTCAGGACACTCTTCAGCTTCAACAATATCTACTTTAATAATTTTGTTTTTTTTTTCAGGAATGGAATTATTAATTATATGGCCAGTGCTTGCAGGGTTATCTAGAGTTATACTTGGAGTACATTTTATTTCAGATGCACTATTTGGAATATTTTTAGGATATATATGCTTTTATATATCTTATATAATTTGGTCTGTGATATAAATGAGTGATACAATAAAAGTTAGAAAAAATCTTAGATTTTCAACAATTGAAGGTACGTTCTGGGCAGTAATGTATGGTGCTGGAGAAACTTATTTATCTGCATTAGCAGTATCTTTAGGCTTTTCAGGGTTTCAAATTTCTTTTTTAAGCTCTTTTCCACAATTTGTTGGTTCCTGTTTTCAATTGTTAACCGCAACTATAAAAAATTACTTTAAATCAATAAGACGGTTTGCTGTAATTATGGCTTTTATTCAATCTATAATGTGGCTATTTTTAATTATAACTTCTATATATATGCCTTATTATTCTATTATTTTAATTTGGGCTTGTCTCTATTTTTCAATTGATGCAATTATTGGACCAGCGTGGACAGCTTGGATGGGATATTTTGTGCCAAGAAGATTAAGAGCACGATATTTTGGAAAGAGAAATAGAATAATTGGTTTTGTGTCATTTATTTCAACATTTATTGCAGGTGTTATATTAAATCTATTTAATGATAATATTATTTATGGATTCGCAATAATTTTTTTAGCTGCATCTTTTGGTAGATTTTTTTCTGCTCTATATCTGAATAAAAAATATGATTTTAGAGATAATGAAGAATCAAATCTTTTTCAATATATAAATTCTTTTAAAAAAATTCTTAATAAAAAAAGGGCAATAAATTATATAATATTTAATGCTTATATAAATTTT
>Ga0115000_10004275_pt1 | contig 11735 bp, 15 predicted proteins | sample ArcticOcean_MG_C_6_FD_89690 | JGI IMG/M metagenome (GOLD analysis project Ga0115000, IMG submission 89690) | Marine microbial communities from western Arctic Ocean - ArcticOcean_MG_CB8_128 | ecosystem: Environmental > Aquatic > Marine > Oceanic | place: Arctic Ocean: Canada Basin | collected... | reverse complement strand
TGAGCCTGTGCCATCTTGTGTGATGAAGATAGAACCAGACTGACCAGCTACAGTGTTAGTTGGGTTAGCTAGTGTGCGGTTGCCAGCTAGGGTGACTGAGTAGTTGTTGCTCAATGAAAGGTCTGTGGCTATGCTTGAGGCATCTGTTAGAGCAGTAACTTCACCGATCTGACTTGCTGTGTACGTCTGTACAACGTCTGTCTTGGCGGTGTCTGCATCATAGGCTTGTACATCCTGGCCTATGATATTGTGGAAGTTCTGAGAAGAACTTAGCTCCGTAGGGGCCGCGCTCCAATCACCAGCGGTTGCTCCGGTAGCAACTTTAATACGTCCAACAAAGCGTACCGCAACATTGTTCCGGGCTGTGCTTGAATACAATACCGTTTTGGAATCTGCGTTAGCTGAAATTTGGGTGGTACTTTGTAGCGTATTCTCGTCGAATAGAGAAGAAGAAATGGCGATTTCGCCTGTTCCCGCGTTATTCAACACATAAAGGTACAAATAATCGGTTTCTGAGTTTGCAAACCCCATTGTAGCGCCTTGGGGTACAACAACGGCTATTGCGCTTACTATGGAGATAGAAGTTCGTGTGCCTGTCGCAGCGGTTGCATTTCGGAAGGTTACTTCAACTCCGGTAGAAGAAGTTGCATCAATACCCGCGCTGGTTTTTAAAGAAGCTGTTAACGCGTTAGACGCAACGGAGGCTGCAACACTGTGAATACTAACCTCACCCTGCAACGCTTCTATTTCAGAAACCATGCTGGTGAAGTTAGTCCGGACAGACTGAGTAGTTGCCGTGCCGGTTGTGGGTTTTGTTACATCAATCTGAGAACTCATAGTTCTTCCCTATATTAATTTGTGGCTCCGAAAGCGAAAGCGGGGAGAGAGAACTCCCGAAACCACAAAACCGGTTACATCATGTAGCTTGCTAACTCAGCCATAATGATACTAATAAAAACTGCCCATGCAAAGGGCCACTTTAAGTTAATGTTTTCTTCCATTTTATATAATCTGAGAAAGGAAGAATGTTAAGTTTCTGTTGGTAAACGTTATCACTGTATCCGAATCCGTTATTGTTAGATTTGGGGTATTGCCTACTGAGACAATACGGGTATAACCTACGTCTACTAAGTATTCTGTCAATACTAACGTATCTAACGACACGTTAGTAGTGCGCGTTACATTCGCCTGGGACTCACTTAATGTAAGAGAAGGTACATTAACAATGTCTATCGCGGGTCTAGTAACGCTTGCATCATTCGCGGCAAGCGTTAACGCGGCCACGGTAATGTCAATCGACGGTCGGGTGATAGACGCGGTAAACTCGCTTAGTGTTAACGCAGCGGTTGTTGCGGCTATCGGTGGCCGTGTTACTGTAGCCCCGAATGTAGCTAACGTAAGGTTAGCTACGGTTCCGTCTATTCTCTTATGGGGATCCCATAACGTGCTTCCAGAATCCCAAGTGGTCGAACCACTATCCCAGACGGTACTAGAGATAATGGTCATATCAGGTTACGCCAAAGTAAATATGCCCGAAGCGTTAAACGCCACGGTAATGTCACCATCAACTAAACTAATTGCACTTGTGCCATCACCGGTCATATCAATAAAACCGATGGCTTGCTTACCGGATGCGGTATCATTATACAGAACGCCGGTTTTAATGGTTGCCGGGCCTGAAGCGTGTTGTGTCCAGGTTGCAGGGTTATCAGCGTCAAACGTTACTGTACCTGAAGATTCAGTTACAGAGTTATTCGCCGTGGCATTGCCGCCAGCGGTATAGTTTGTACCGGATACTTGGCTTGAACTTAGGTTTGTACCACCGCCTGCGCCCCAACGAGGGTCAGAAGTAGTTGCTGCAAGTGTAGGCGTACCGCCTGCTTGTAGCGTAGTAAACGCTAACTTCAAAGAATCAGTTTCAAGATTATGTACTTTTTCAGCCATATCTTCTTTAAACTTATTAAATAATGTAAATGTACCTTGGGCCATAGCCTGCCACCTTAACTAAAATTATGTGAGATATTTCCATAGTAAAATGTTCCATCGAAGTATAACCCAACAATGTCAACAGAATTACCGCCTGTACTTAAACTCGGCACTACGCCTTGTACCCATTTAACAGAACTTGGCCATGTAATCACACGGTTTCCTGTTCCATCTTGCACTACTTTAAGTAACAGGCTGGTTGGCCCTTGAGGGTTAGTAAAAACAACTGTACCCGTAGAACTTAATGTAATGCTTTGTTTATTCTTTTTTGCCCAATCAACGGCTAAAATAGTATTGGCTAACTCAGTATCAAAGAATAATGTTTCTGTGATTTTAATGTCGGTAACAGCTTCATTACCGTTGTCGTTAAAAAATCCCATGATTATGTCCTAGAGGCAAAGTTCTTGCCGCCCCATTCTACCATATCGGATGAACGTTGAATAACAGCTAAAGCGCCCGTAAACTTACGTTCCCATACAGTTTCCATATCAGGGTCTTTTAAATATATAGCCGCCTCTGCTAACGCACCAAACAGAATAAGATCCGGAGCTTGATCCGTAAGGTAGTTTGTTTGGTTACTGTCAGTTAGCGCGGCTAACTGTTTATAGTAATACAGTTTAATGGTGTACGCTGCATCGGGAAAAGGGGCTACAATAATCTCTTGGCCTACTCTTGCCCAATCCCCAGGAACCGAAGCGCCTTTGTTATTGGTGTTGGCGTTGGCTTGAACTTCGCCATACGGCCTACGAGTAAGTTGTATTGTTTTAGAATTTCCTTCAAGAATTAAATCTCGCGCTTCAAGGAAGTCGCTAGGAATATTCGCCTTGCCGGTGGTGGTACTAATGTTAAGTGAAGTAATAACTTCTAAAGACGGTACTCGCAATAAGCGGTAAACGCGGGCTTCAGCTAAACGAATAAAATCAGGGATGGTCGTAGTAAGATCTTCCCGGTTTACCCATGTAGCTACCGCAGCTTTTAAATCCGCATAGTTGCTTAGTGACATTATAGATACCGTCCTTCAAGTGTTCGTAGATAGGCATAGTCTGGATCATGTAGCTTACGCATAAGTCGCTTCTGGTGGTCGTCATTAAATACGTCCAAACCTTCCTCTCGCAACCATTTTTCAATAATAACTAAAGGTATAGAAGCCATTTTACGCATCGGCGCTTTTTTGTCAAATGAACCAAATTGTGCCTGTTGTTTGTTGCTCTCTAAATAAGGGTTAACATCCTGTACAGTTTCTATAGTCATACGATCTTCAGATTCGTCGTAATGCCCTACATACCTTACATCCCCATTACTTTCAAGTTCGCGCTTATTCTTTTCCATAATTCCCCCAAAAATAAAAAAGGGGGTAGGCGGTTAAGCCTACCCCTAACCACTGAAGTAGTTAAGTCAGCGACCAAGCCAGAGGCTTTTTCGTTGTTACAACGTAGAGTGTATTCTACAATCATTGCTTTCTTCTCAGAATCACCTGTACGAGCAAGGTCGATCTGATGGAAAGGACGTAGGAAATCAATACCCCACATATCCATTTGCAATGCGTAAGCAGTACGAGAACGACTGAAACGGTTAGGAACAACTTTCAAAGTGTGGAAATCGCCAACGTAAATGTCTACGCTGTTGATTACTTTTAAGTTTTCGTTTCTAGCGTTAACGTCTGTTGCGTTACCAGTAAAAGCAGATACAGCACCTTTGTTAAACGCACCAACCATAAGCGTACCTGGGTTTCCACCTTGAGCATAAGCACTAGACAATACTGAGGTCAACATGGCTTCAGTAAAGGCACGTTGAGTACCGTCTGTACGAGCGTCAGAACCGTCACCTGTTGGTGAAGCACCGTTAGTACCTAGACTATCGTTAGTTGCAACCCAAGACTCAACCGAACCAAGTTCTGCTGCGGTAGTAGAGTTACCCGTAACTTTAGCGTTGTTCACACCGATCAAGGCGTTTTCCATATCACGCTTCAATTCTTTAGAACGTTTGGCCATTTGATAAGCCATTTCACGCTTACGACCGGCGCGATCAACTGCTTCCAAAGTACCCGCAATCGTTACTGCCTTGCTAGAGATCTGGGTGCGGTTGTTGATACGAGTGGTTGCTGCAACAGCGCCACCAACAATATCATTTCCGGAGATTTGGGCGTTACTGGCTACAGCGGTCAAATCGTCTGTTTGCCATTCGTGCAAAGTGTTGCTTGCTGAACCCTTCTTAATACCATTCATAAATGGTGTTTCAGTAGGAGCAATGTTAAAGATCATATCGGATAGATCTTCTCTATTTCCGATTGAATCAAATTGGTCGAACGTATTCGTTGGTTGTGCCATGACAATTTCTTCCTAGATAATTTAAGTTTGTGTTAAAACATTTCCATAAATGCTGCTGCCGCGTCATCGACAGAGCCGGACTTTTTAGCACGGGAACGAAGATCTGAGGAACGTTTAGATTCTTTTTGAGAGGTAGAGACAGGTTTACCCCCTTTAGCTACTCGTCGCACGGCTTTGGCTTTCTTCTTAGATACTAGATCCTTTCCAGAACCTTGCATTTCATCATAAAGACGAGCTTTGTGCATGAGTAAAAGGGCGCGACTATCCGCTAGACTTCCTAGCTCTTCGTCACTATAACCTACCTGTTTGGCGTAAGAAGCAATGTCACTTTGGACTGCTTTTTTCGACTCAGGATTTCCCCAACCGTCAATTTTATCTACGAGCTTTGCATCTTCTTCAGCGAGGTATCGTTGCATTTGTACACCGAAATCTTGCTGCTGTGCCTGCGCCAACCGATCTTGTTCTTGCTGGTGCGACTGTATACGAGTTGCAGCTTCACGCTGTTCCTCACGCATCATCAAATACTTATCCGGTTCATACTCTTTCAGATCAGCCCAATCCACTTTGTTGAACTTTTCTAGTTCTTCAGTGTTACCGGCCTGTTGCTGTTGGAGCATGGTCATTACCTGTTGACGTTCCTGGGCGAGTTGAGCTTTTTGCTCTTCAAACCCTTTTCGGTCGTCAGCTAGTGACTGCGTTTTCCGAGTATAGTCAGACTGTCTTTGGTAGCCTTTGATAAGTTCGTTTTGGTTGACCTCAGTGTCTTCACCGTCAATGGATACATTAAAAATGTACTCTTCTTCAGTGTCGTCATCTTCAGGTTCCGGTTCAGAACTTTCGTCTTCTACCTCTGCCTCGTCTTCATATTCATCAGATTCGTCAACATCCTCGTCAACTTCTTCCGTAGACTCCGCTACTTCTTCGGCTCTTTCATCTTCATCGGGTGTAGCAGACTCGCTATCTAGAAGGTTAAAGAATTTTTGCTCGTCTGATACTTCTTGAGTTTCCGCAGGGGATTTATTCAATTCAGACATATTACTCTCCCATTATTATGGTTAAAAAACTATTTGTCAAATAATTACTTTTCACTACTGTTTAACTCTAGTTGTATGGTTGCTAGTTTGCCCGTGTCAATCATCGACACAAGCCCCGCTTTAAATTCATCGGCTGCTTTGAGCATGAGGAATAAAAACTCTCTTTCTTCGGTTCCACCATAAATGCCGGTGGTAGACCATCTATGGAGTATGTTCGCACGAACGGATTCAAAGGACTCGTTAAATAAGTCGTCCTCCAGAATCCCTTTTGCGTTATCGCCCCTAGCTCTCTCTTTCTCTAAACTCATACCTCTATCCTATTTTAACGGCTCGGCCTTGTTCCTTCTCTAGAACCAACTCTTGTTCTTTCAAACGTAGGTCTGCCAGTTTAAGTTGTAATTCTGCTTCACGGATTTGCTTCTGGAACGCAATGTCTTCGATCCGAGCTTGGGCTTCTGCGGCTTTAACCTGAAGTTCTTGTTGACTAAGCTGCATATCCATTTCATCTTTACGCTGCTTACGTTCTAGGTCTGCAATCTCAAGCTGCATCTTCTGCTCTTCTGGACTTGGGCCTTGTGGCTCTTCTGGCGGCGGAATTTGAGACACATCCGTTAGGAACGACTCTGTATTCTTATACCCCATGTTCTTTAGTTTTTCACGCATTAGGTTAAACGCGTTAGCCGGGGTAGCCACTGGCATACCCATGTTTTGAAACATAGCCAGGTCTTGAGTAACAGACGTTAGGTGGATCAACTTCTGATCTTTGTTACCATTGCCTAAACCAACGGATACCGCCATATCATAACGATCTTTCCACTGGCTAGGATCAACCTCTTGGAACTCGCCGCGAAGACGGAAGATTTTTTGCTGGTCTTCGTTCTGAAGCACTAGCTTATGAATGGCACGGAACAAGTCACGCACACCGGTTTCAGCAAACACACGGGCGATCATCTGTACCCGCTGTTGCGCGGCAGACATTACCTGGGTGACGGCCATTGATGCGGTGTTAGAACCTAACGCCTTAGAATCAAGCCCTTGGGATACTTTAGACACCCCGGTACGTTCTTCACGAATATGATCTACATACCCAAGCATCTGGAACGCTTCAGGCGGTAGGTTGGGGGTATCTAAACGTGATACTGCACCTTGTACCTTCTGGCGAACAATGCCTAACGGACGGCTGGTTAATAAGTCGTCTAAGTTCACCATGCCGTCAATAACAGCAAATTTACCGTTGTTGTGTAGGTTAATGTTATCCAACATAGAGCGCATTAAGTTAGACTTTAGCTCTTGAATGTCCATCACTAGATCCGCAACGCTACGGCCATAGAACTTGTGGGGCATTAGGATAGGACAGATTGAAGTAATAGGTATCTCTTCAATCTCTTCGTTAACTAGATGAACCTTACCGGCGCGTATAATTTGGCGTAGTTCAGCGATACCATCCCCGTCGTAGTCTACGCGAACGTAGAACTCTTCAAGGTTAACGCGCATCATGGCTTCGTCTTTACGTTCGCCAATAAGACCTATAGTGTCGGTGCTATCGGAAGAAAAACGGGCTAAATATTCCGGCGAAGTCTCCGTGTCTATAATACTTTGGGTTGAGGCTTCAATGACTTGCTTAATTTTCTTTTCCGAAATACCCATATCCCGTAAGTCAGATACCGTTACAGCACTTGGCTGGTGGCGGATAAAATCAGCATCTTTAATGGATTTAGCACGGCTAGACACCGTAATTTCTTCAGGGGGGATGTTCTCAATGACCAGCTTGCCGGCTTTCTCAGTGCGAATAATAACGGCTTCTTCAATCGTCACTACGACCGTTGGCATACCGGTAACGGGATCAATACCTTCGTCTTCACTAACGGTTTGTTCAATTAACTCAACGTCTGGGTTGCTTAACAGCATTTCCAGTTCTTGTTCGGAAAGTTTTTCGTAAGTTTCACGGGTTTCTTTTACCGAATCATCCCAGTAGTGTTTAACAAACCCCGTCTTTTGTATTAACGCATCCTTGAACCAGTTGTGGAGGATCTTAAACCCATCCACCTTACGTTCAAACAGGTAGTTAATGTAATCTGTTTCTTGCTCGGCAGCGGCCACGTCTTCTGGGCCTTGAGCATCAAACGTCACCGTGCGATCCCCCGCCATGAAGATTTCCATAAGGCTTGGCATGATCCACTCAATCGTATCTTGCACGTCACGACTGACGTATTGGGACTTACCATCGGACTCGTTACCAAACGGTTCGCCAAGGTAGAACTTCATGGCGTCGGCACGTTGCGTTGATAACTCAGAGCCGGCATAGCCGACTGATTCGCTAGATAGCCCGGTTAAAAGCGCATCTAATTGGTGTTTATCCATTTTTTCTGGCATATCAAACAATTCCTAAATTCGGATAACTTATCTTACCAGAATGTCGCTTATAGCCCGACATACCCGGCACTTCTGCAAAACGTAATGACCCTGACGCGTACCGTGTGGCAGACATAGCATCATCAAATAATTTTATAATCTTACCATCTTGCCGGTGGTATTGCGAAAACTCGTCCCACCAGGGCTTTAAATGGCTGAATACTTTAAACCGTCCAGACTCCATTCGGGCCAACATATCCATGATACCCGCCTCAACAGAGTTACCGCCTGAACCCTCCATCTGCCCTGGGGCTGGAGAGTTGGTAAAGTGGAACGGTAGCATATTCACTCCCTCGTTCCTATACTGATCCGCAAGACTAATACCGGAACCCCGTTCATGGGTATAGCCGTCATGGGGCCATACAATCGGTATGTCCATGCCGTGCGCCTTAATCGCTGACGCATGGGTAGGAATAATGGTCTTCTCCTGTTTATACACGTCATAAACAAAGATAATGTCCGAATCCCTGTCCCAAGCAATCCACACCACCGACGTTGGGTGATCCCAACCAAAGTCCAACGCGGCTATGCGTGGCCAGTGTGTTGGCAAATCAAACGCCTCTACCCTAATGCGGTCTGCATCAATAGGAAACACTAATCCCGAACCAAATACCGGTATGCCCTTGGCCCGCATATCGCGCTCATGGGGCATATACACGGACAATAACTGTTCCTTAACGTCTTCTGACAGGTGGGGACAATCGTCCCAACCGGCTTGCTGAATAGACTGACCTTTCTTCCGGTCGTTCATAAACATGTGCACCACCGGCGTCATCCCTGTTTCTGGGGTGAACGTCATGTACAGGTAGCCCCCGGTATCCGCTGTACGCGTAATACACTGGGAAAATATATCGTATTTGGGTTCCTCGTCTAGCCAAATGAGGTCAAGGGCGCTGCCCATGAACTTCTCAAAGCCCATTTCATACGACAAGAAGCCTAGTCGTGAGTTGCCATCGTATTTACCGTTGGCGTTAAAATGTTTAACAATAACCGACTGTACGGCGTTAGGTATACCGGGCAGCCTTGTTGTTTCAAGGATACAATCTAACGGTATAGCGCCTGTGCCTTTACGGGAGGGGTCGTCGGGCTGACCTAATAGCTCCATCTGCACAATATCGCGGGTCTTGGAGTTCGATACACCAGATGCCCACGCATTAATCGGCTTGACGAACCGTCGTCCTTCCCACCACTCTGGGTACAGCCCCGTTAGGTGATAAGACATAGCGGCTGCGCCGCAGAACGTTTTTCCTGTCCTGTTGCCCGCCATCAATAGGCTTTGGGCGTTGCCCTCGCTAGACGCCAAGAACTCTTTTTGCCAATCATAAGGCTTAAAATCGTCAATGACCGTATGGGCTTTACGGAACGCTTTTTCCCGCAACAGGGTAACTAGGCGCTCTTTATCTTTGGCGCTTAGGCTATCAATATCCAAGGCTCTCTCCTTCCTTAAAAAATTAGTGCGGTCTAGCCAACAATTTTAAGATGCGGGCCAGCCAGCTTAATAAGATCTTTAATCTCTTGGTTCATTTCAGTTGAGTTTAGATCCTTCTCAGACACATCATGTGTCTCAATTTGAATCGCTTGGTCGTAACCAGCACGGGACAGAATATCCTTTAGCGCGTTAAGCCGCACGGTATCGGAAGACGAATCGCGGGCTAACCCCACCAACTCTTGTACGGCCCAGGGGACGTGTGACCCAATCTTAACATGGATTTCAGCCTTAATATGCCGGTGTAACTCAGTTAACTTCTTGCTGGCATTGCCACGCACCGGCTTATACCCTGCTTCTTTATGCGCTAAAATATGGTCGCCATGCTTCATGTACGACTCAACAAAAGAAAGCTCATTCTTATTAAGTTGAAATAACTTAGTGTTTTTAGCCACCGGAAATCTCCAAAAAAATTTGATACGCGATTATTACACAAAGCGTGAATACCATCAACTCTACATGGTTGTCAACTCCCCCAAAAAATTTTGGGTGAGTGCGTAAGACCTATTTTAGTATATTAGAACTTTCTCATTTAAGAGTTAAAATTTCCTCCTGTGGGGGTAATAGACTATCCCTCTATAACCAATGACAAAACTTTTGGGGTGGGGGGTATTAATTGAAAGGCCCGCTACGCCTGATTATAAACGATAGTGAGCACTAACTTATACCTGGTTAGTGAGCACTTACTACGCCTAAAAGCCACGGGGTGTAAGGGTTTAAAGCCCGGACTAAACCAGGTTTTTAAATGAGGTAGATTTTAAAACGTGTTACATTCTAGGCGTTGTACTTTTGAGCTGTTTGAGTGTGTGGATTGATACCGACTATTATTACGCCTAAACCGTGGGACATATAAAGCCTAAACCGTGGGACATATAAAGCCTAAAGTTTTAGCAATTAGTTTAATTTATTCCTGGCATTAGTTTAATTCATGTACTTGATTATTAAGTTATAGCTATATAACTAAAGGGTATTGTATTTACGCGTTTATTTTGTTTCTTTATGCAAAAAGTTATTGATACTTTACATAAAGAAAAGGATAATACATATAGACAAACAAACAGAAAAACCAAAAAGGAAAAAGCAAAATGATTATACAAGCAAACGAAATGAATACCGGCGGCGGTTCGATGGTAACAATTCTCACAAGTGATTCATGGGAATATATCCTCGTTATTAACGATGAAACGGCGGCGGCGTATAATTCCGAAGACGAATTTTTTGACGGCGGTGACCCTATCGCCTTTACATTTATAAACCCATAAAGGAAAAAGCAAAATGAAAAACCTATATACAGTAAAAGCCATCAAAACATTCATTGGAATGGAGGGCCACGGATTTAACGCGGATCTATACCTAAACAATAACAAAATAGCTTTTGTTTATGATGATGCTAGTGGCGGTGAAATAAATTTTCAATTCAACACGCCGGAACAAGAAACGGATTTTCAAAAATTCGCGGTTGAAAAACTTGGTTCCGAATATGGTGATTATGCCTCGGCGGAGACATTAATTAACAATATGGTTTACGAATTATTACAACGCCGTGATCTAAAAGCATTGTTAAACAAGAAAACGGTTTGCCATGATAGTAGCGGTTTATTTACATTTAAAACCAAGTTTAAGGGTAATGAGGCGAGAATGATAAAACACGTTTTAACCCACGAAAAAAGCGCAACATTGTTAAATAATATTCCTTTTGACGATGCGTTTAAATTATATATGGAGGCGTAAAAATGAATAATAAAAATAAAATTATCGCATTAAAAGAGTTAATAATGGATTGTAAAAAAGAGTTATCTTTACCCTTTTTAACTGTGGGGTTAAATGAAATAACCCATCAAACATTAACCGATGCGATAAACCAATTAAATCAATTAAACACTAAAACGGAAAAACCAAAAATGAATAGCTCAGAACTAAAATACTTGCATGAATTAAACAACCCCGAAAGTCATTTTTTCACGTCTAAAACAATGCGCTTTTTCGGCGATACCATGAAAAACTACGGCGTAAAAACAACGGGACACTTTATAGAATTGCACCGTAAAAATCCGGTAAAAAATGGCTTATATAATAGCGCATTTTTTACAAAAAACGATTTTAAAATAAAAGTAAATAACTAGGGGTATAACATGCGAAAAATTGAACAGTTAATGCTTAACGCGGTAAAGGGTAAAACTAATTTTAGTTTAGACAATACCCGCGTAGCGTATGAACCAAAAGTTAATTCAAGTGCAATCTACTTGCATAATAACCATATTGCAACATTTGTCCATTATACGGAATCTATCGTGGCAAACGTCGAAACGTTTTTTTGTTGGCCAACCCGAACCACGGCCAGCCGGTTGAGGGCTTTAGGCGTTAACGCGACTATTAAACAAGGTGACGCCGCGATTGATGGGGTGATATTGTGAGGGATTATCTAACACTATTCGGCGGAATTATTATGGCAGCGGCGTTGTTATTGTCGCCGGTTTTATTACTATTAAT
>Ga0115000_10004274_pt1 | contig 11736 bp, 14 predicted proteins | sample ArcticOcean_MG_C_6_FD_89690 | JGI IMG/M metagenome (GOLD analysis project Ga0115000, IMG submission 89690) | Marine microbial communities from western Arctic Ocean - ArcticOcean_MG_CB8_128 | ecosystem: Environmental > Aquatic > Marine > Oceanic | place: Arctic Ocean: Canada Basin | collected... | reverse complement strand
TAGTACCGACCATCCGTATGAATCACGGCGCGCGCGATCTTTAGGATGGATGGGTATATAGTAAATAGGTATCTCTTTCCGTTGTTCCGAACTAAATTTGGCGGGGCTGTGATAATATACCGGATCATATACCCAATCACCGACAACCTCCCTAACGACTGGCGCCAAATCATCATTCGCTACAATCCAAATTGTATTGCAACCTGCCATGGCACATTCAAAAATGGATTTCTGAATAGCAGAAAACCCGGCGCCGATCGGTAAAAGAACTTCCGGGACTGCTAAGCCAAAATCTGTCTTAAGATTAGCGATGGGTATAATACCCGCTAGGTGGGGGCGGCTCATAAATATTTTAAAAATCTATCGTAGGCCACACTAGCGGACGGCAAAGAGCTAAGCAAGCTTTGCGCGTTCTCCTGCGGAATCGTGACATGCGGGCCAGCCGGCTCGACTTCAACTCTCTGCTGATGCGTTTGGCGTCCAATGCTAATTGTTCTAAATTTGTAATGTTTTGGATTTCCGGCTGTTGTGTATCCACCTGCAAACTGTCCTTTCATTCCTCTGGATTCCATCTCATGGATGGTTTTAAATCTAGCCATTGTTTCGGAATGATCAAACTCCAATAGCTGTTGTTCTGTTAATGTTGATACCGCACAAGCATCTCTAACAGGAGTATTTCCATCAATACGGTCGGAACCATAAAACCATATCTCGCTGACAAAATCATCACCCGTGTTGATATAGTCGATCTCATGTTTACCACCTTTATTGAACGCAATATAATCATAACACAGATAGGTGTTCTCGTCAAGGGATTTTTGTGTTACTAGCCCCGTAGTGAGGGGGTCTCCGAAATACGAACACTCGTTGAATCTCAACTCAAAAATCTTGGAGTACTCGTTTGAGCAAACCAAGGTATCCCCATTATAACGCATGGTATGGCATAGGTTAGAGAGAGGAGCCTTCCCGTCCAAAGATAGTAAAAAGAGTAGGCGCTCCCACAAAAGTTCTTTAGGGGTACCTATCAATTTTTGAGCACCAAACGTCGTTAAACTTTTTGGAGGCCGAAAGTCGGCCTTCAAAAAGGCCAAGTCTTGGTCCCGGTCAAGGTAGTCAAACCTAAAGGGTCGCTGTGCCTTTGTAAAAAAAATAGGGTAGTTATTGTTGAATGCATACATAACAGCATCCAAACAACTTCCTACCACTATTTTATCGTACTCAAATATCAATTGATATATTATAACTTAGTGGACATTGTTTGTCAATTATTTTTGTCGGATGCCATATGAGTCAAAGCCACCGGAATACCAATTGGGGTGCATGATATGGTAGCGTTGACGGTAGTGTGACCAGCCAAGGGCGTGGCCAAGTTCATGTTCTAATACTCTTTCTTTCCTGGCGTTCTTAGGTAACACAAAGATTTTAGCCTTTACTATCTCACCGGACTTAGTGTCTGTGTAGAGCCGAGTGGAAGCCATATGAGAACTAGTAAAACCTGATTCTGGCAGTGTTATAATTATTTCTCCCATCTTGGGATTCATACACATACTAAAATTATCCTTTCTCACAATTCCAAATTCATATCCTATACGTGACCAGTATTCAAGGGCTCGGTATACACGCGATAAAGAAACCTCAGAAGTAGTACACAGTCGAACGTTAGGCGGTTCTTTCCACACAGCTTTTCGTACAGGGGCGCCCAAAGCGAAAGCTTCCACCGGGAAGGTTTCGTTTATCTTTAAAATCGCATCTTGATGCGTAACCGCCCCCATACAACCCATTAAGAGAAGTATAATGCCCATGCATTAACTAGGATTAAAAAATTTAATTCTTTATCTTATCTAAGATCTCGATATCATATTTAACTTCGTCGAGAAGCTCTTTTAATTCTAATCCTGCGCAATCTATCTTAGCTTTGCTTACATGATAGTGGCTTACAAATCCAGAATAGCTACCATAAGCTACTTCTTGTTCATATTTGGTCGAAGTTTTTCCAAATTGGTTAGTGGGGCACTCATATGGAATGCCTGTGGCCCCATTAATTGCTTTCCAAAGAGCTTGGGCTGCTTTAATTTGTTCAGGATAAAACCCAAGAAACGGATCTAGGCTGTGTCCATGAACCCAGGCATCGTCTATAACAGAGCGGACACCAAAGCCGTGTGATTTATACCAATCTTGATATTTAAGATAGTATGCGTTACTAATCTCTACTCCGACTGAGGGCCGGTTTGTCCGTGAGGACCCCGCATGCCAAGCTGCATGCTGCATATCTAAGGTCTGGTAGATAGTACCATCGTTATCTATTAAAAAGTGGACCGAGATTCCTCGTCTGTCTAGTACACTCTGGCACGACTTAGACGAGAGACAAACATCCCAGTGATTAACAAAGTATCTAATCTTGCGCCTAGGTCTACCAGAGTAGTCATAATAGTGTCCGCTCTTGGCTTGCATTCCGCCCTTTTCAGACCATAGCACAAACTTATCCCACTCAATAGGGTGAAACTCTCCATTGTATACAATATAATTTGAGTAATGACAATCATTGGGTTTATAATCATCGATGTCTGCTTGGCGCTCAGTCCAGAGGCGCCGGAATGTCATCGGGCCACAGAGACCGTCACCGTTTAGTCCGCGGTCTTTTTGCCATTTTTTGATAGAGCGCACCAATTTGTCATCAAAATATTTCTCACCAAACCAGGCCGGCTCCCAACCAAGCTTCTTTGCTGAAGCTTCGTTATAGAAGTGTTTATCCATATATTGCTTATCCCCCCGGGATATTTATTTAATTATTCCCAATACATAATTGTCTAATATGACGCTATAAATAGTACCGCCGATGCTAATTTCTTCTATCATGGAACGATCCACTATAAGTTTATCTCCTAGATCAACGTCGATTCGTAAATCGGGGGCGACGCTTAAAACCGATACTTGCGCGTGGCGATCGATTTCCGGAGCGTAGTCTTCTGGCAATACAATTAAAGATTCCGGCGTGGAATCGGGGTTCTGGTCGACATCAATAAGAATGTGTCGGTTAACTGGCTCAAACATTTCCAATCTCCTTATGAATAAGTTTTTCCTGAATGAAGTATTCTTCTTTGGTCAGAAAGATTTCTTCTCTCGCTCCACAGTTTTTGCAATGCATAGTAAAGTGAACGTTTTCGCCGGCTGTCGACCGGCCATCTCCAATAGGGAGAAAATAACATGGACCATTTCTGGCCCTACACTTTCGTTTAGCGATGCGACCCTCCATTAAATGATTAAAATTCATATTTGTTTTCCTATATCTCACATGTGTCGTTAGTGCAGAATTTTGTGCCGGTTCCACCTTCTTCGTCGTCAAACCTTGAAATAGGTGTGACCGAGGCTGCTAGCTTTTCATATTCTTCTTTAGTGATGGCCTCGTATGGCGCTTGTACGTACCCGGTGTCCTCATATTTTAAGAATGAGACTGCTTTTAGGCGTGTCTCATAGAGTTCCAGAGCAGACTTAATTTGAGTTGCCTCCTCCGGTTTAAAAGTGACTGTAACAGACACGGAGTTGTCTGCCCAATAATATTGATATTGGGCAGCAATCTCAAGTTGCTCCCAAAGCCCAATGTCTTTCTTTCCCTTGGAGAAATACGGCTCGTGTACAGGAAAGTCAACAACAGAAGTGTTCGGAGAGTATGCGTCATCTTCAATATTATACCCTGCTTTGCCTAAAACGTCAAGCATTTTATTGTCCTTGGAGAAACGAATTCTGCGTATATAGTATTCGTTTTCAGGGAAGTGAATTCCTGGGGTGGAGCCATTTAATAGGGACACCGTTCCAGATGGCTTAATGGACGTCATGCGAATGGATTTAGGAATGCATAACCAGTTTGAGTATTCCTCATCAAGTTCTTTAACATGTTCGTATGCTTTATCGCACATTTCATAAACTTCTCGGCGGCCAAATTTGTTAAACGCTTGTACTACTCCCGATTGGGATAGCCCAATACGGCGGTTCTTTAGCATCTTTGCATTAGTCTCTGGCCAATGAGTGTTTGATAGCGTGATTGTCTTACCATAGAGGTATGCGATCTTTAAGGTACGCAAATAATCTTCGAAGTCATCATGCTTCGCTGGGTAGGTCTCCACCAAACAACATAATTCGGCATCTTCTAACTGTTGTTCAACACAAGGATTAAAGCCGGCAACCTTCATATCATCATAACGAGGTCCGTCCTTAAAGCGGCCGCGAGTGCGCGCGTTATTAAGCCAGATGTATCCGGGCTCTCCATTCTTTTGACTTTGCTCTGCATGCCAGGTATAATCCATACCCACTTCAGCATTGAAAGAGTTGTTAGAGCCCCATCGATGGTGGTACAGCTTCTCTTGATCATTCTTCATCTCTAAATATCGAGTGTCATCAAACTTACCCATCGCTAAGGCGGCTGAACGTCGTACGTTACCCGCCACAACACAACGACCTATGAGATTTTCCGTATCCACAATGTCCACGGAGGACACAGGCTCGCCAACTTTATCTATGTATAGCTCTGTTAAGTTTTCATGAAGCTCAATTAGTGGTCCGGATCCGCTAGACGTGCCGCCGAAACCATGAATTAGGGCGCCCGCGGGTCTAATCGCGGAGTAGTCAAACTTAGGTACCTTCCCGCCTGTAAGGAACCCGTCCAGTAACATGTGAACAGAGTCTACCCACCCTTCCCGGGAGTCATCGATAACCAGTACGTCGTTGGTATATTGTGGCTCTTGTATTGTAACGGTTCCGGCGCCTTCGGTGTCAAACCCAACTCCAATTCCAACCATCAGCGCGTCCATCATCCAGGCAAACAAGTAGCCGCCTTTCGTTGAAAGATCTCGCGTGGATCGGAAGGCACAGTTGAAGAGCCCTGCAGCGGTCCTCTCTTCTACAAACTTGGTACCCATCATCCATAGGCCGCGGCCGGGAGGAGTCCATTTTAAGTTAAAGAGTCTGTCGTAGGCTTCCTTCGATGTCTTCTGTGCCTTGTTATCATTCCATTCCAGCCCAAGGTGGAACACGTGTTGTTTTTGCATGTCAAACATGCCCTCAATGACGCGGCGGCATGTCTGGTACCATTCTTCAGTGCCAGTTGCTGCTGGGTCAAATTCACTCAAGCGTCGTGAGTACGTACGCTTAAAGGTTACGTAGCCCAAGGGTCCCCAGGGAACCTCGGCAGTTACATATGGTTCTACAAATGTGTCCGATAATCTAAATCGGCGAATGTTCTCAATAGTTCTCATTTTTTATTAATTCCTTCTAAACTTTTCATATTTATTTTTAAGCAGCCCTGTTTGCATCGCAGCGGTTAGAGCGACCGGGGCTGCCGGGATCATTCTATTGGCGGAAGGAGATTTAGGCAATATTTTAATATTGACATTGGATGTATCCATGAATATCTCAAACACCATCCCATCTGGTCCGTTCCTATTCTTGGCAATAAAGATTTTGCCTTGATTGATTTGCTTATCCTCAATTGTTCTCGATACTGAAAAAATAAAATCAGCAACGAAGCATTTGTTAAAAGCTTCCGAAATTTGTTCCATCGTAATCACCTCTGCGCTTAGTCCCGATCGATTTGTTTGTGAAGCAGTCCAGATAGGGCACTGAAATTCTGTTGATAAGGCTCGGATCTCCTCATAAATAGATCCTAACTCATCTCGTTTTTCTTTACGAACAATAACTGGTCTCAAAAGATCCGCGTAATCTACTATTATCATTCCCGGCTTAATGCCACGTTTTACAAGGCGTGAAAGATGAGAGCGAATAGTGTTAGTAGTGGCGGACTTCGTTGGGTACTCCTTGATGATCAGTTTACCATCAATGTCCTTGATTTGTTCATATATTTCGTCTTTAAAGGTTCTCAAGTCAGAAAGAGGATATCCAGTAATACAGCTATCGTATCGATTTGCTATGACGGTATCCTGAAGTTCTAGGGTATAATGTACTACGGTCTTTCCTTCCGCTACAGCGTTTGCCCCCAGATGTACGAGGACCATAGACTTACCAGCGCCTGTCGGGGCGATGACAACACCCAGCTCACTCTTACCTAGTCCGCCGCCCACAATAGCATCGATATCTTTCCACCCAGTACTGACTGGGCCGCGGTGCTTTATCTCAAATCTTTTCTCAAAATCAGTTAAATATTCATAACCAAAGTTGTTGTCAGATCCTAATTTAAGAGCTTCGTTTATCGTACTAGAGATCTCGTCAAAGGAGCAACTCTGCAGGAGACCTACAGATTTTAACATGGCCTCTTTAAGATTTTGTTTACGGCAGAAATCTAAAGAGGCTTCTTTAATATATTCAATGTCTTGAATCTCTCGCGTATGAATTCTAACAAAGTAATCCCTTACCTGTTTTTGAATTACATCGTTTTCACCTTCTATCTCCGTACGGAGAATAGTGGTGACAGCATCCACAGATGGGTGCTTACTATATCTGTCCCTATAATCCAGTATTTTCGTAATAAAAACACGTAGATATTCTAGTTCAAGAAAACCAACATCTAGAACTTCCGTTATCTGATCCGCGAACGGACGATCCTCGAAAATTAGTTGGACTAACCCCTCTTGGAAGTTCTTTCCGTACCTTCCAAAATTTACATTATCCGGCGACATGAACCCTCTCTTGTGAACATATTAGTAAGTATAACACGGCACCACTTAAAGTCAACAGAAAATCTGTACATTACTTAAGAGCCAGGGCTGCAGTGTCAACACAATCCCTCGTAATCTTGTTTAAATGTGTGCGCAAATCATCCCAATTTAACTCACCAAAGCCGTCCTCTCGCATAAGCTTTATTACTTCAGTTTTGTTGAAAGTGCATTCAAAATTTTCTAAAGAATAGTTAACATGATCTTTTGCTTGAATAGACATTTGAGGACTGTAGAGTTGCATCATCTTATAATTGTGTTCGATCACGTCGCGACCCTCCACGATGTTGGTAAAAAACTTAAGATTGGTACCCGAGTTCTCACAAAATTCTAAAACCTCATCTATGGTGTAATCTTTTTCGGAAGACAAAAATGACAGACGATTCTTTACCGAGGTAAACCCAGCGCCGCGGATGCCTGGAAGGTTGTCGGAGGCATCTCCAATAATTGAACGCGCCAGGGCCATGTTCGTTGGATGTACACCGGTCTGCTCTATGATCCTTCTGACGTTTAGAAGCTCTTTCTTTACTGGGCGCCATAAAATTGTCTCGTCATCACACAGCTGCATAAAGTCTTTATCATTGGATACAATAATCTTTTGCCAGCCGTCATAATAACTTGAAGTAGTTAGGTGTGCAATAACATCGTCTGCCTCTATTTTTTCTATCATAAATTGAATGATAGGCATGCTGTTGAAATACTCAATAACGCGGGTTTGCTGCCAAACCTTGTTTTGCATCTCTTCACTATCTGTCAAGTTGTGGAAAGCACGATTTAGGCGGATGGGCTTGCGGCCGGCTTTATAATTCTTATCCATATCTTTACGCTTTCGGGAGCCATCGGGTCCATCCCATACAATAACAATCTGGTTTGGATTCGTTTCTCTCACAAGCTTTTGTAGAATCTTCATGAAGCCCTTCAGTCCACCAATAGGCTGACCATTGGAAGACAATGATGGGTCTACAATATATGCTCTTAGATATGCGTTGAGCGCATCTACTATCAATACTCTTTTATTATCCATGTTACTACGCCTTTACTGGAACTGTAAGGTCTGCAGGATCTTCATAGAAACCCTTCGCATCACCTTGTCGTTTATCAAACTTCTGAATGATCTCTTCATCCATGATTGCAATTACCTTTTCTTTGAACTCTTCATCGCTATTGACGATATCTGTCCACTTCGAAGGCTGGAACTTCTTTTCATATCCATCCTCTGTCTTCAATGTATACCAAGCGCCAGCACTCGTAAGTGATGACGAACCCTTGATGGCATCAAACCATGACTCTTCGTCGCGGATGCCTACTTCATTGCCCCACAGGATGCGGAAGGCACAAGATCTCCCCTGTGTTCCAAAGCGAGACTTCTCTAACTTCACCTTTACTTCTGAGCCAATACGAAACCCCTTCTCATCTTCAATAAAGGAAGCTTTTGCCTTACGTCCGGTCAGCCAGATACGGAGAGAATAGGAATAATGCATTGCCTTTCCTCCCGGTGTCATATATGGTGTAGTCATAGCTACAATGCGAGCGTTAGGGCCGCTTGGAATGTTTGTCTTCAACTGATTGAGGACCAGGAACGTTGCCTGCTTATCCGCGATAGGAATAATCAGCTTGGACATTCCCTTAGCTAAGATACGTGCTTTTACTGCCATGGATGATTGGGGATTAAAGTCGCCCTCCACATCAGATATGGAAGGTGTGAGCGCCAGCGAGTCCCAGATAAACACTAGTTGGTCTTCAGTCGCTCCGAGCAATTCTTCCACAGTCTCCAGCACGAATTCCACAGAGGATGCTTGAATGTACATTAAACGCTCTAGGTCGCATCCTGCCTGTTCCAAGAACACTGGGTCAATGGCTGACTCGGAATCGAAGTAAACGATAACCTTGCCTGTTTTCTGAGCGTTTGCGGCAATCTGTGCAGCCATATAAGACTTGCCTGTAGATTCAAGACCAGCAATTTCAGTGACTTTCCCAACAGGTATGCCGGCTAGCTTTCCCTTTGAAATAATAGAGTCCAGCCAGCGTGAGCCAGTGGGGATCCATTCTTTTACTGACGTTGGGTTCTCCCCCGTCAGATCGTGTGCGACATTCCTGCCGGCTTTCTTATTAACCATTTTCATTAGGTCGTGTATAGCTACACGACCAGCTTTTGCTTTAGCCATTATTGCTCCTTATATATTAGTATAACACGTGCTATGTGTTATGGCAAGTTAGTAATGATGATCTCTGAAGATTTCTTTGATCTATTCATTCCGTACGTCCACTCTGCTTCGTGTATGTCGAAGTCGCGATAAAGTGAACGGATCTCATCGCAATCATTATATGATAAGATCCAGTTGTCTCTTTCTCTTAACATAGAGAAGAGTGCAAGGTGAGGAAAGAATGCATGCATGTCTCCCTCGTCTCCGTAAAGTTTGCATCGTGCAGCCTCCAGAAAGTATGGAGGGTCAAGGTATAAGCAGCAGTCGTGCCTTTTGATAGAATCTTTAAAGTCCGCATGTCTTACCGTGAAGTTGTCCACCTTAAAGTTTCTAATATATTCTATTTGTGAGTCTGTAAACCTTGCGTATGATGCTCTTTCTGAGAAGCCGCCGGCAAATGTAGCGCCCGAAAAACTACTACGATTAATAGCATATACTTTTGCTGCAGCTTCGTATGAAAAGGGGTGACCCGAGCGCAGGGCAAATCTAATTTCATCCCTGAATCGATCAAAGTCTTTCTGTAGAAGCCCTCTCGCTTTATATTCCTCATCTTGATAGATGTACTTCTTCTTGGATTTGGTGCGAGTGAGGTTTGCTAGTGTGGCCAAGCGCGCAGGATCTTTTAAGAGAGCCTGCCAGAACCATACAATCGGCTTGAATCCGTCATACGCATGAACCTTTATTCCTTTTTCAGCGAGCGCTAATTCTATTGAACCACCCCCTAGAAAGGGGGAGCAAAGCTCCCCACAATCTTCGGGAATGAATTCCATTAGCGTCTTCACTGCCCGGGATTTACCTCCCGGATATCGCAGTGGAGTCTTCATTAGTACTTAGCCACTGAAACCAGATTGCTGCCATTGATTTTGTGGCTTTGAACAATCTGAGGCAGGGCGCCCTTAAAGATAAAGGGGCGCTTGGTCGGGATTGTCAGAGAGACTCCATCAGGTAACTGACTCATAACCACTTCCCAAGAGTCGAGGTACAATTCTTCTACATACTCCATAGACTTCTTGAGACCAGCGCGGGCGGCGGTAGGGCTACTGTCTGTAGTGTAGAAGATCAGTGTTACGGGGTCGTGACCATTCTTCAGAGCTTCACGAACATGTCGCCATGCGCGCTCAGCGTATGTCTCATTATCGGCGCTGTTGACAAGGACAAAATCAGCCTTAGCCAGACCAAGATGTGTCGTGATCCACTTCTCGGCCTCAGACTTCGTTAAAGTCCACACAAGCCCCTTGTCGACTTTAGAGCGCTTCAAGATCGCTTTGCGAATCTTAGTAACTCTTCCGCCGGCGTTGGTCATGACTCGACCAATTTTGACTTCATGGTTTAGCCAGTTATCAATAGCTGTGGCTGTGGCTACAAGTTCACTCTTGCCAATTAGACTGACTCCTGCTGCAACATAGTCATTGAAACAGGACATATAGACCGGCTTCTTCTGGTTGGCAATCAGTCCGTTAGTCACGGTGTTGCGGTCGGACTTGTTGCTGCGGGTGTAGACCGCAACTGGCATGTAACGGTATTCGTCCATGATAGCGGCTTTTATACGAGTCCTTCCTTCCAGTGGTTCCCCGTCTGTGTCGATACAGGGCGGGAACTCCGACGTGTCATATCCGAGTTGTTCGAACGAAACCCGGAAGCTCTCAATACGATCCTCCTCATCATCACGATCGCGAATTGCAATGTTCTTCCAGTTAGAAGAGTTGAGATCTATAGTCTTCAGATCTAACCAGTCGAAGTGTGAGAATTTCGCATCATTGAACTCAATTTTAGGGAGCCTTTCTAACTCATCAAGATTGATTGTTCCCTTATTATTAAAGCCCACCCGGACTCTTGGGTTGCTGCTGGCGCCAACGACCGTGAGGTCATTAGCGTTAAGAATGCTAGTTTCAGCGCTAGCAGGCGCTTTGTCGTCTTTAATAGACATATTATTTTTCCTTGGCCAGTGGCCGTTGTGATAAAGTGTATGTTAGCCGAAGGCAATTGCACTTTAGGTTTATCTTCTTCATTGAAGATGTCTTTATTATAACACCTTGATTTTAAATGTCAAGGGTTATTTTAAAATGGCGGCAGACTTTTAACCGGTCTGCCAGCGGCGGGTTTCACTCTGCTGCAGTATCAGCAGAGCTAGCGGTGTCGGCCGCGGTGTCTTCATCCTTATCCCCGCAAGCCATTAATAGGGTTACGGCAAGGATTGGTAGAACGAGTCTCATTTTTTCTCCTTAGTTGTAGCAGACTTTTAACCGGTCTGCTATCGGCTTTATAGAACAGTTTTAAGTGTTCTTGGTTTCTTGAACATGCAGACGCATAGCTTGGGCTGAAGTCTTCACTTCTTGCATTACTTTGCGTACGCGGGTACCAGCGGCACTATTGCCTTCATTGTAGAACTTGCTGTAGTCTGCGCGGGTGGCAGATAACAACTCGATCATATCTTCCAACATGTTGATTTCATTTTCCATTTTATTACTCCTTTAAAGTGGCGGCAGACTTTTGACCGGTCTGCCAGCGGCTTTATCCACTACTCAATCATGGTTGATAGTAGTGTCGGTGGCGGTACTAGTAGTTGTATCGGTAGTCGTTGCTGACACCTCTACGGTTTCACCAGCACTTGCTGGCTCTGTGATTGTCGGAATTGCTTCCGAAACTGTGGCCGGTTCGGCAGTGCATGTACCGTATGCAGTAGCAACCACAAGGGCTCCACCGACTACACTAACATGTACCTTCCAACGTGACCACGTAGATTTTAACCATTCTAACATTATATGTCTCCTTCTGTTGATTAAAAATGCGGCAGAGTATTTGTGTGCCCGCTCTGCCAGCGGCCATTATAAACAAGCTTGAGATCAACCTGACATTAGTTCGTCAAATGC
>Ga0115000_10004271_pt1 | contig 11741 bp, 5 predicted proteins | sample ArcticOcean_MG_C_6_FD_89690 | JGI IMG/M metagenome (GOLD analysis project Ga0115000, IMG submission 89690) | Marine microbial communities from western Arctic Ocean - ArcticOcean_MG_CB8_128 | ecosystem: Environmental > Aquatic > Marine > Oceanic | place: Arctic Ocean: Canada Basin | collected... | reverse complement strand
CACTGCTGGTTTTGGATGGTTGTCACCGGCGCCGGCTATGCTGATTGCGATTGCTTTTTACGGCACTGCGGAAGTAGCGCGCAATATGGAGAATCCATTCGATTACGATACCGATGGTCACGACATTGAGGCCGCTGGTTTTGCACATTTCAAAGAGTCGAGAACATTTCGTGAAGTTACGTTTGATTTGGCTTTACCTTCTGCGGTATCAGATATTTTGAGTTCAGGTAAACATTCGCAGAAAATCCCTCCCCATTCGGCAACCGATGCGCTGGTTGACCTTGGCGTTGGTAAGCCTTCGAACCTATGTCCTACTTTTCCCACCACGACGGATGCAAATAGCAGTGATATTGAATCAGGTCATGTCCCCCCAAAAATGCCCGAGACCAGTTCTGATCTCTCGAATGTGCCGATCACGGGTGGAAAAACTGATGCGGAGAGTCGTTCCCACGCTCGCGTATTCCGAGACGTCTTTAAGTTTCGTAACACCGTATTGTCGAAACTCATTCCGCAGTGTCTCATCGCTGGGTTACTGGCATGTCTCGCCCAAGCAGCAAAGGTATGGAAATGCGGCGCAGACGTCAGAAATCCGAGCGAGTGTCAGGTAACGTTTTCGAAAGATGCGCATACAGCCGTAGCTTCCATATTGGCATTCGTCATTGTGTACAGATTTCGATACGCTTATGAGAGATACTACGAAGCTAAAGTATCGCTTGAAAAACTCAGACTTTCTTTGAGAAACTTGAATATGGGAACGAGTGCTTTCGTGAATCCGCAACTGTTGTTCATCAGTGACGGTGGGAAGATGACATCGCTGTCAGACGCAACCGCACAAAGTACAACAATTCGCGTATCTCCAAGGGCACATGTTCTGAGGTTAACAACATTATTTTTCGCCATGGCGCGTATATATCTTCGCGAATCTACTTTAGGTGTTGGCCCGAATGGCGAGCTCATTTATTATGACGATACGAACGTCCTCCTCGCCGACCGTTATTCCGGTTCAGGCCCCAACCTCGGTCGATTATTGGATAAAAATATATTTGAGTCCGAGAAAGAGGATGATAAACTCCACGATGCTTTGCTTAAAATTGACGATCCAGTCGGAAGATTGAATTTCGTTGCGACGAGGTTGCACGCGTTCGTTGAAAATCTTCGAGTTAAGAGATTTGTGTGCGACCGTGGCGCCGCGGACCTCCACAGAGAGACCCGGCAAGCGTTATCTGCAGTCGTCAGCTGCCATCGTGCAGCGCACACGCAAACGCCGCGAGTTTTGGTTCACGCGGTAAATGTGATTGTCTTCTTCTTCGTTTTCTCGAGTCCTCTCCTTTTCACCGCGAGCTTTAAGTACGCCGCGTTTTGGCCGGCTACTTTGGTCTCGCTTTGTTTCTACGGAGTTCTGGAAGTTGGGGAAAGGTTGAAAAAACCGTTCGGCTGGATAAAACCAAACCACGATTTATCCGTGTTCGGACAGAATCTCTGGCACGACTGCGAAGCGTTGCACGACGTCATCGACAATTCTGGCGAGCAATGCCCGGATTATCAGGCGATTATGCGAGTGAAACAATCTGTATCGTCAAAGTTGACGCGTTCAAAGACGGAGGAGGCTGGCTTGTCCAAAAAAGCTACAGAGAAGAAAGCTCCCGTTCTCGCGGAGCTTTGCGAGTCTGTCACGACTTTGAAATCGGATAGCGCGGCGGTAAGAGTGGAAAGAGGCAGCTTTTACTTCATCTCTCAGCTCTTCGTAATGCGAGGCACGATATACGCAAACTGCGTTCCCCAACTTCTTGCCGCGGTGTTTGTCGCTTATTTTGCCACGATTTTAAAAGAAGTATCCTGCGGGAAGCTTTCGGATGCCATGAACACAGGAGATTGTTTTGTATCATTCGATTCAACAGCGCATCGACTCACTGGAGTAGTGGTTGGTTTTGCTTTATCGCACATTGCCCACGTTGCCTATCGTAAATGGTACGAAGTGCTCGTCGCTTTGGATGACATGTACGATTCCGCCCGATCAATAAACGTCATGGCAGCAACCTGCTTCGGACATAACAACGGCAACACATCCGCAAAAAAGAGTTCAGCAAAACAACGTGGACTCTTTACTGCTCGTAAATCTGCAACCGAGGAAGAACTGTCCAAGCAAGAAGCGTTGAGTTTCTTCTTCAGCGTGGACAGCGTGAATAAAGGGGGAGTCAATCCTAACGTCTTGCGAGAACGCGTTCGGCGTCTACTCGATCTTACACTCGTCTTTGCTCGAAGAACTGTGCGCGACCACCGGCTCGGTGTTCCAATGTATTCTCAAACTGCCGGCAGTGATATCGAAAATACGAGGAAAGCGGGTGATCCTGCAGCTAATTTTGATTCGACGTTCACTCTGAAGCCTCTCGATCCGTATGATATTGCCGACTCGAGCGTCGGAGCACCATCTATTGCAGATGTTTTCACTCACATGGGACACGACGCAAAACTTAAAGATGCCATTCTAGCAACGTCGCACCAAAGTCGAGCTTCAGCGTGCGTCGCCGAGCTGCAACGTACGGTGGAATTCGCGCGTAAAAATGCTCTGGTAAGTGACGAAGCCGCTTTCGATTGTTACAATCACTGCGAGAACTTTCTTCAGTCTCAGACGACTATACTCCGAGTCGTGGACACGCCAGTTCCTACGTTATACCGACACATCGCGCTCACCGCGCTATTCTTCTACGCATTCTCGGCACCATTCTCGTTTGCCAGTACTTTTGGATGGCTCTCGCCGGTACCGAGCGCGGTATTGGTGTTGGGATTTTACGGTGCCGCAGCAGTGGGAGAAGAATTGATCGATCCTTTAGCGTGGTCCAAGCACGCACACGATGGAAATAGAGCGAGTAAACGTGTCTTCTTAGATAACGACGTCATCTATTCGGCTTAAATATATTCGTACGTGAGGCTTTTATTTATTATGCGCATACGGAACATTTTTTATTGTGAACGACCCGGTATTTATTATAAATTATTATTCTTTAATCTTACGCCGACATCTTTCGTCTCTTCTTTGCTTTTCTACGCACGAGCACTCGTCTGCCACCAACCGTCCTCTTCCTCGCTAAAAACCCGTGCCTTCGTTTCCTCACTAGATTCGACGGCTGATACGTCAGGTGCGTTTTGCACCACATCCCGTTGTTGTTCTCTTCGTCCTCAAAGTTCTCCTCTGTACTCGTCGTCGTCGAAGCCGGAGGAAACGCTATTTCCAGCCTCCTCAGCGCGTCTTCGACTACATCAACATTAACGTTGTTCACTATCTCACGGCTAATATTCTTGTCGTGCACAGATGGAATCGCCGCCCCGGCGACGGCGAAGGGCATCGCTATCCTTCCCTTTTGTTGCTCTCTATTGTTGCTGTTAGAATAACTTGTCGTTGCATCTTGCTCCGAGCACCGAGGACGAAAAAACACCATCTCTCGCGCGCTCATCGCGTCGACCACCGCGCAATGCTCTCCTTTTATCTTCCCGTCGTTTCCCTTTGGCGTTGTTGCGCTTCTCGATGACGACGACTGGAATTCCGTGCTCGACCTGACGTTTGTATTCTCCCGAGTAGGGACTTGGAGAGTCGTCGTCGAATACCACAACGAAGAAGGAGAAGAAGAAGAAGGACGAGGCGCGGTGGTGCACGTCACCATCGCTCGTTGCACCACACGCGCGACAACCCCTGCCGCCGCGCGTTTCGTCGTCGTCGTCGTCATGGTGTATATTTGTTCGCGTTTTTGCGTTTGATTTTAATGAAGTACTTTGAGTGATGGGTTTTTGAAAGCAACAGAGTTGCGCTTTTAGTATTATTAGGAATTCGCAAACTACAAAAGAATATTTACACATTGTAAACGAAGACACGCTTGCTAGAAAAGACTACTGTATACGCAACACCATTCAGAGAGAGAGAGAAAGAGAGAGACTACTTCGTATCGCCGTCGTCTTCGGAATCTCGAATGACTTTCGTGCCGGCTGGAAGCTCGCCGTCGGGGACGTTGAGCTTTTTTGACTCGGCTTTGGAGGAGGCGGCTCCCGATACTTTCGGCGCGACGGTGCCTTCTTCGTCATCGTCGACGGAAAAGCGCAACATACCGTCTGCAGTTTTTAGGACTTCTACGCCGTCGCTGGAAGATGCAGATGTAGAGGCTTCGTCGGCTTCCCTTTCCGCTTCCGAGACCTTATCGCGCGCGGATTCAACGTCTCGAGACATTTGCTCTTCCAACGCCGCCATCTCCTTCAAAACCTTCTCGACCGCTTCTTTCTTCGCGGCTTCGATGGCGTTAGTGTCTTTCTCTTCAATCACAGATGATGATGCTGACGGTTTTGGCGATTCCTCTTTCTTTTCTTCTACTTTTTTTTCTTCTTTTTTTTCTTTCGTTGGTGTGTCAACTTTCGGCTTTTCCATCTTGGGCATCTTGGGCATCTCTACTTTTGGAAGGTCAAACTTAGTAGTTTCGACGGAAGCAGTCGACATTTGACTCACGTCAACCTTTCGTAACTGTCGAGCGGCTCTCTTCGCTGATTTCGAGAGCACTGGAGAGAGTTCTTTGAACACCGGCGCCGCGGCGATGACGGCTTCGTTGGCGATGCTGGTGGTTTTCTTGAACGTTCTCTTCAACCTTTCTTCAAACTGCTCTTTATCGGAGAACGTTTCGTTTAACTTCTTTGAGGTTATGCTGGCAACTTCTTTCGCTTGAAATTTCGCGTCGAAGAGAACTTCGTCTGCGTCTTTGTTCGTAACACCTTTGATCGAGTCCAGAGTTTCCTTCACCAGATAAGTAAATGCTTGGAATCGCTGCTTGGAGCCAACTCTATTCGTCCCATCCCTTTTCTCTTTGTTACTCAAATTGGCAATGTTCGCGTTCGCTTCCGCCTCTGCTTTGAGACGTTCGAAGACTCTTCTGACTTCCTCGGTTTCGTTGTCAACCACTCGCGGCGTCGACGGTGGCGGGTTGGATGCAACAGCCGGCGTCGAGACGACTTCAGATACAACCGATTGTGCCACCACTGGTTCAGACACAACGGGCGGTGGTGGTGGTGGTGGTGGTGGTGGCGGCGGCGGCGAGGGTCTCGGCGGCGGCGTTTCAATCGCCGCGGCATATCGAATGACCCGTTCCGCCTTGAGCGGGGGCTGCGGTACCGCCGCCTCCGCAACTGAATTACTACTGCTACTTTCAATTCCGTCGCCTCTCCACATCTTCCACGCGTTCTGTATCAAGATAGTCGCGCCAACCGTGATGGCAACCACCACCAGCGTCGACAACCCTTGCATACTCGCAACGACCGAAGAAACAAACGCCGGACTCCCTGTACCTGCCCACACGACAAGCGTCGCGAGATACATCGCAATTCGGGACGTCACAAACGCACACGCCGCGCCAACCGCAGACGCCCCGGTACCAACCGCGCTAACAATTAAAGCCGCAACTCCAGAAAGCATCCCAATCATCCCAGACACCGCGCTTTGCGACGGCGCGCGCATCTTATTCAACAAAATCCACGCGCACTCCGCCGTATCCAACGCGCCGTCCGTAACCAACAGTAAAGTTTTAATCGCGTTTACGCTCACAATTTCGCACCCTCTCTGCACCGGCGCCAAGTACGGAAACGCGATCGACAAGTCACTGTTCGCAATTAACGACGCGAATACGGTCGCCAACGCGATGGCAACTATAGACTTATACGGCTCTGGAACGTTCTGAAACAACCCCGTTTTGTTCTCGTTCTTTTCGCCGCCATTGCCGCTTGTCGTTTTCCCCGAAAACGAAGAGGAGGCTTTGGTAACAATCATTCCTCTCCTCGAGGATCCTCTGGAGACGACGAAACACTTCTTCCGTCTGCTTTTGTCGCCAAGTGCAAAAAACGCCACTTTTGTCGACGCGATCTTCGTTCTCTTCATCGTCGTTGTCGTTGTCGTCATCGCCGCGTTGTTGTTTTTAATGTTGTTGTTGTTCTCAACGTCGTCCTGAACTTTGATCGTTTTTCTTCCATTGGGGAAGATACTCCTCCCCAATGCATTGAGTCTTCTTTTGTTGCTCGACGATAAAGACGACGACGACGAGGTGGACAACAACAACGCAGAAGAAGAAGGGGAGCACCAGCGCTGGCCGAAAGGAATTTGATGATGTCGCATGGGGTGTGTGCACTCTCGAGAGGAGGCGTGAGCAGCGTGTGTGGCGTTTCGAATTCAACTTTCAAATACTACTTGTCCTATTACTACCCTAAATTGGCGTCGGCGAGCGAGAACGAGAACGCAGCGATCGACGAAGCACTACTTTCGGTGGTGGTGGTGGTTTGCTCTTCGTAGTCGCGTTCTTTTTCGTCGCTGATGCGGGTGGTGCTTTGGGCGGCCGACCTCGCTTCTTTTTCGCAGGGGGCGGCTCCTCCCCCGCGCGTTCCTCTTCTTCTCGCGAAGGCGGAGATTTTGCTTTGGACGGAGGACGACCGCGTTTTTTCTTCGACGGTTGTTGTTGTTCTTCGGCTTTCTCTTTCTCTTTTTCTTTCGCGGCGGTTACTTTTTCTTCTACTTCTGGCGTTTGTGATCGCGTGCTTCGGCGAGTCGGTCGCTTCTCAATCGGAGGCGCCGGCGACGGGCTTTTGCTCTTCTTTCGAGGAGGTGGTTTCGTCGTTGGCTTCTCTTTCTCTTTTTCGGAGGCTTCTATCGCGTCGCCTCCTTTCTTCTCTTTCTCCAAAGGCCCTATTACCGTTTCCGTCTCCCATACTCGCGATTTCTTCCTCGTGTTTGTAGCCGCAGTCGAAGTTTTTTTTGGTTTGGGAGGCGTTGCGACGCGCTTCTCCTCCTCCTCCTCTTCTTCTTCTTCTTCATCCATATCAAGCATCAACTCGCTTTCTTCTCTCAGGCCACCCATTCTCGTCAGAGCCGTATCGATCAAGAATGTACTCTGATACATCCTCTGCGCGCGGTTTTGGTGTCGAATCGCGTACGCTTTCAATCCGGCGCACAAATCAATGATTCCCGGCAGACTTGACATCGCATCCAAAGGCTTTGCCGTCAACACACACTTTAAAATTTTATTTGCAACGCCGCTCGTCTTCGAGTTTGTGTTCCAATCGCGAATGTATTTGAGCAATCGCACGGTTTCTTCCGTATCGAGTTCTTTGAAAACTCCTTTGGCGATTTGCATCCCTTTTTCGCCGCGTTCCATGGTCATACGCGAAGCTACGCGTAAAAACGCGCGCGGTCGCTCGAGTTTCAACGCCAATTTTAAAGCTTCGCTCCCGTTTCCAATCGCCTCCGCGTCTTGCAACTGTTGATCTTTCTCAATGCCGAGTTGCATTTTATCTTCGCGATGTTTCGAAGCGAGCAACGTGTCGTCTTCCCAAAGTTTCAAAGATCCATCGGCACCACCGGTGGCGATGTACGCGCCGTCGCCACCTCGGGCCATCGCCCACGCTTTGTCTTCGTGCGCTTCGAACTCTTTCACGGCTAACCCGTTTTTATTGTTCCAAACGAGGAGCTTCCCATCGCCGCCGACGGAGGCGAGCTGTTGTCCGGACGATAAAAATTTCACCGCTAACACGGCGCCTGAATGCGATTCGAACGATTTCAAACACGGCAAATCGCCACCAGTCGTGTTGGAACAATCCCACAAGCGAATGATTTTATCGCCACCGGCAGTTGCAACGGATTTATCCGCATCGGAAAATGCAATCGCCCACACGCCTCTTTTATGCCCGCGACAGACGCCCGCGCAGAGCAAATCCGGCATCTTCCAAAGCTTTGCCGTGCGATCTGCGGAAGCTGACGCGACTAGCAAATGGTTTGGCGACACTGCCACGCCGTTTATGGCTTTATCGTGCGCCACAGTCGCTGCAATCGCTGGCATACGTATGACTACATTTTCTTCATCGTTTTCATCGTCCTCTTTGTTGTTGATGTCGTTAGCTTTGGCGTGTAATTCTAAAGCTGCGTTCACGTCCCATATTCGCAAGGCGCGGTCTTGCCCTCCAGAAACTACAAACGGTGCATTCTTTCTCGGTGCGAAAGCAACGGAAGTTACTGCACTCACGTGACCTTTACCGAACGCTATGCATTCCCTTTTTTCGACGTTCCATAAGCGAACCATATGGTCTTTGGATCCAGTCGCCGCTAAACTCACCGCTACTTCTTCTTTATCATTCACTATTTTACTCGGCGCGCAATCTACGGATAAAATGGCCTCTGAGTGTCCAGCTAAAGCAGCAATGCACGTGAAACCAGCGTTCCTATCTTTATGCGCTTGGAAAATACGAAGTAAAGGCGACGACGACGTCGCCGCACACAACAATTCAGGTGGAGGCAACGTTTCCCTATCTGCGTTGGCATCGTTCAACGATTTCCGTTTTCTCGCGTCATCGTCGCCGTCTACATCGTCGTCGCCGTTTGCTTTCTCGTCTTCGGGATCGTTGTAATCTCTGATAAGTGCGATTTCATTTTCGTACACGGTTTTCTCCAACGAACTTCTCGCAAATGCCAAACCTACGATTTCGTCACAGTCGCCAATCAATTCTCGCGCAATCGTCAATCCACTTTTACTACCATTTTTACTATTGTTCTTATCCTTTCCTTTACTACTACTACTACTACTTCTACCACCAGTTGTTTCAAAAAACAGTGCTCGAGCATCTCCAGTTACCGCCAACAACATCTCCCCATCCTCGGCTAATCGGCACTCCACGAACGTTCCGCTCGCCGCTTGGAAATCCGTGTTCGATTTCGCGTTATTCTCCACCCCACCGGTTAACGTTTTCGATTCCAAAAACGCCTTCCCGGCGCCTTCCTTCCATAGCTTTACCTTGCCTCCGCTCCCTACCGTCGCAAACCTCACCTTCCCGTCTTCCTCGCGATCTTCTCCGGACTTGCCGTACAACGCGCTCTTCCTCGGTAACACCCTCGCGGCTTCCACCGCCTCTCCAACGTTCGTCGTCGATATCACCTTCCCGTTCAAACCAAAAACGCGAACGACACCGTCTCTCCCCGCGCTCAAAATCTTCTTCCCGCACGTCGAAATCCCAATCGCGGTCACCGCACTCACGTGCGCATCTTTCGCCATCGGCGCGTCCGCTTTGTTCCCTCGCAAATCCCAAAATCCAACCTCTCCGCAATCCGAACCAGAATACAGCTTCAAAACCCCTCTCGTCTCGTGAAATTGCACCGCAGTCACCATAGCCCCGTGGCCTTTGAACGAGTGCGTCGCGTACCCTCTCTCGATGTCCCAAACCCGAATCGTCCGATCGGCGCTCGCCGTCGCCAAAAACTGCCCACTCGGGTCCACCGACACCGCCAACACCGGCATCTTGTGCGGTTTCCATTTCCTCCCAATAAATCTCCCGCTCTCCACGTCCAGCTCTCGCATCGCTAACGACCTCGACGCCACGAACACTTTCTTCCCGTTCGCGCTGAAACACATCGCGGTGATCGGTTCCGTGTCCCCCTCCGTTCGGGATTTCACGCCGCCAGTCTTCGCATCCACGACCGTCACCTCGTCGCCATTCGCGCACGCCAGAAGCTCATTGTCGATGCAGATGGGCCCGCCTCGATAGAACGTTTCGAGCGTGTTCTTCAGCGAAAACGAACGGCGGGGTACGTGTTGGTCTTTCGCCATTCTGTTCTTCGCGCGTTACGTGTTATGTGTGTTGTTCTGCGTCGAAAGTTTGTTAAATTCTGAAGCCGCTTTGTGCGTTGTTTTTGACCAAAAACGGCAGTATTTTTACGCGTATTATATCATGACTGTAAACTCATCCTCGCGAGGGCAATCTCACCGCGCTTTCGCGCGCGTTCTGTTCGTTCTCGTTCTGTTCGTTGCTTTTCACTCATCCTCGGCACAGCAAAGCTTTATCCGCCGCGACGGCGCGTCGTTTTCTTTTTCCTCTTCAAAAGGCAAAACCGGTGGTGGTTTGGAGAGAGAAGAGCGGTTTCTCGCGCTCGGCGCGAACGCGTTCGCATTGCTCTACGAAGAGAACGGACGCGAAGAAGGGCAGCGGATGGTCGATCGGGTTTTGGACGGCGCGAAAATGTCCGGGGCGAACGTGTTGAGAGTTTGGGCGTTTTTAGACGGCGATCGGAAAGATTTCGATGGCAGAGCGTTGCAAAAAGACGTTGGAGTGTTCGAGGAGGAGAATTTTCAAGGGTTGGATCGGTTGTTACGGAAATGCGAAAAGAGAGGGATTCGGTTGTTGCTGACGCTGACAAACTTTTGGGAGGATTATGGAGGGGTAAAGCAATACTGCGACTGGTTCGGGGTGAAAGAGAAGAGCGAGTTCTTCCGTGATGTGAGGATTAAGGAGGCGTATAAGAGGTACAAGGACGACGAGAGCGTGTTTGCGTTTCAGCTAATCAACGAGCCGAGAATGGAATCAGGGGGAGGAGAGAATGGAATGGTGAGAGATGCAATCATGAGCGAGTGGTGTCAAGAGATGATTCAAGCGTTCAGAGAGGTGAACATGAATCACATGTTATCGCTCGGTTCGGAGGGGTTTTATTCTTCTTCTTCTTCTTTCACCACCTCGGCGAACGTCAATCCGTTTTCGGATGCCGGAAACTGGGGCGTCGATTTTATCAAACACTCGGTCGGATTTGATTTTTTGACCGTGCACTTATGGGTGGACGATTGGTTGAACGACGCGAGCGAAGAGGAGAAGTTACGCTTTACTGATCAGTGGGTACGGCAGCACGTTCGAGACGCCGAAGCGTTAGGCCTGCCTATTCTTTTCGAAGAGTTTGGCAAGAAGAAACCGATCAGCGTTCGGGCATCCTTCTATGAGAGAGTGTACGAGTTGGCGACGGAAGCGACAGTTGCAATGATACAGAGAGAAGGAGGAGTGTTTGAGCAGAGAACTTCTCTCTCTCCAAGCGCCGGCGGAATCTTGTTTTGGCATCTCGGCTCTCTTTTGAAGAAACAATACGACGAAGACGGGTATTGCGTGTTCGTGGAAGACAAAGAACACGAACCGATATTGAACATCGTGAAGGTTTATCACGATAAAATCGAAGCGATACTGAAATCTGCGATGATGTCGAATGTTTTCGTTCCTCCGCCGTTTATTCCGCCGTTCATACCAGAAATGCCGCCTTCCTTCGTTCCTCCGTTTGTAAAGAAAAAGGAAGAGTGCGATGAGATTGAAACGAACGCGCGGTATGATATCGCGCCGTTCATGAGATACAACGACGTAAACGATCCCGAAGAGTGTTGCCGGTTGTGCCACGACAGCGCACCCGGCGGCCAAGATTTCCCTGATAAAAAAACTTGCGAAGCGTTTGCGCACGACTCGGCCAGAACGAGTTGTTACGTCGGAGAGGTCAAAGATCCATCGAACCCGAAGAAGACCGTAGGTCAAACGCCCGGCGGCAACACCAACCCTGGATGGACGTCTGGGTTTTCATCGCACTATCGGTTCATTGCCAATCCAAACATCGCTCCTCCTCTCTATTCTTCTCCTCTTCCTCCTCCTCCGCCGCCGAGGAAACCGCCCGAACTCGTCGCGGTCTCCAGTCGATCGACCGAACACGTCATCACCGCCGTCATGGAATTTTCCGAGAAAATCGACAACTTCTCCTATTATCTCGGCGCTGTGTATATCGACAACGAAAAATCGTTCGTTCAATCTGTCACGAGCAGCTCGCGAGTCTTCTTCGCCACGGTCAAGCGCGTTCGTACCGTCGGCGTCAACGCGCCTTTCGGTCCAATTCAAAGGCGCTTATCGTTCGCGTACAAAGGGTTCCCGAGCGTTCTCTT
>Ga0115000_10004268_pt1 | contig 11746 bp, 8 predicted proteins | sample ArcticOcean_MG_C_6_FD_89690 | JGI IMG/M metagenome (GOLD analysis project Ga0115000, IMG submission 89690) | Marine microbial communities from western Arctic Ocean - ArcticOcean_MG_CB8_128 | ecosystem: Environmental > Aquatic > Marine > Oceanic | place: Arctic Ocean: Canada Basin | collected... | reverse complement strand
TATCGCGCATCATCGAAGCGTTAAAAAAGAGAGCGAAAGAAACGCTCTGCGCGATGAGAACTCGTTGTTACACTTCTCTTTCTCTTTAACGCGTTGTTCTTTTACGCGTTTGAACGCTCTCTCTCTCTCTCTTAAACGCGCGCGCTCGAAAAGCCGATCTCTCTTCATTTCAAACCAAAAATCTCTCGTCGTCCAACGATGATGATGACGATACAAAAAAATATACATAAAACGCACCTCCTCCAAATTCTCGTCGTCGCTGTCGTAACTCTCCACGTTCGTCTCTTCGTCTTTCCTGTCGTTATCGTCGTCCGCGAACGCGATGTCGTCGTCCGACCCGGAATCGTTTCCTTCGTCTTTCCCTCCCATGGTCTTTTTTTTTTGAACGAGAGAGAGTTTTGTGGGTTTTTTTTGTGGTGAAAGCGGACGAGAAAAAAACAACCAAAATTCAGGTTCTACTTTTTTTGTCTCTCTTGGATGGAAAAAAATACACGTGTCTCTCTCACAACAAAAAGATATCTTTACACACAACAACACGTTCTCGCTCCCGCGCGTTTTCATAAGCTAAAATGTCATCTCCGAGTAAACAAAAGAAAGAGACGAACGAAGAAGAGGCGGTGTTGAAATCGCTCTCGTCCTTGGATGCGTTCATCGACGAGGTGCACACGAATTTGATCTCGCTCGACTTGAACGAACCTCCTTTATTTTTCGCTTTGAAAGCATTGCAGAGACGAAGTCAGAAAGAGGACGAAGATATCGGACCAACGCGCGTGCCGATACCAAAGCAGATGATCATGGAGTTCGGCGTCGGTGCTGGACACACGCTGAAGAAAATCAAAGAGTTTTTCCCGGTTGGGAAAACCATAGTCGGTTTCGATTCTTTCGAAGGTCTTCCGGAAAACTGGATCCCAGGGTCCTGGGGCAAAGGCGCGTTCTCTCAGGGTGGGGAGATTCCTCAAGATATTCTAGGAGAAAACGTGTCCATCGTGAAAGGTTTATTCAGCGACACCGTTCCGAAATTTTTTGATACAACCAACTTTGCAGACGTAGAGCTCTTACTTCTGCACATCGACTGCGATTTGTATCAAAGCACGAAAGAAGTTTTGGGCGAAGCACTGGCCAAGACTTTGAAAGAGAACAGATTTTTCATGTCCGCCGAGGTGCCGCTTTTCGTCGCGTTCGATGAGCTCATCGATTACCCAACCTACGAAGATCACGAGATTAAAGCCCTGTTTGAATTTCTCAAAACCAACGACTGGATCGAGTGCGTCGTGATGGGCGCTGACGGACGAAAAGATACCGGCGAAAAGTTACGTTTTTACAAACCGGCGGAGATCTGCCCGCACAGAGTTTTGACGCTTTTCCGCCCGACGAAAAGAGCGCGGAAAGAGTTGCAAGCGAGAAAAAAAGAGAAAAGAATCACGAGTTCCGCCGAGGCAGAGAGTAAGAAGAACGTCTGCTCGATGAGTTGAGTTCTCTTCTCTTGTGTTCATGCGAGTGTGCCCATTGTTACTTACTATCGTACGTTCAGATTCACCTAATAATCCTGGTTTGTTTTTCTCTGCAACTCCTTTCTAAACACCTAAAAAAACAACAACACAAAAACGAACACGAGAGAGAGATGATGATTATTTGACGATGTCCTCCGCTGAAGAAGAAAACATCATCGCCCCGCCGCATCTTTTTACCAAAGATAAAGACTTGGTTGATTTAAAAACGTTCATCTCAATTGTCTTGGAAACTATCTCAACGAGGAATCTTAAGCAAACGCCTTTGGTATACGCGCTGGAACGGATACGAAAGTCAAAACAAAATGAGAATTTAGAAGGAAAAGATTTCGTGTGCGCGGAGTTTGGGTGCTACACGGGAGGCACGTTAGGACAGATTGTCGAGTATTTATCATCATCATCATCACCATGCACGAAAATTTACGGATTTGATTCGTTCGAGGGCTTACCGCAAAACTGGTATAATGGCAAAGGAAAAGGATGGTTTAATTTAGACTCCAAGGAGATTTCTGTATCAGGAGCGGTGATAATTAAAGGATGGTTTGAAGACACCGTGCCAGGATTCTTTCGCGATGCGCTCTCCGTCGGCAGTTCTGTTCTTGGCTTGATTCATATCGATTCTGATTTGTACTCGTCCGCGAAAGTTGTTCTGAACGAACTCGGAAGATTTTTGCGCGAGAGCGCGCAGTTTCGAACCAACGCGTTTCCTCTGTATCTCGTATTTGATGAGCTCATCAACTATCCAGAATTCGAGAACCACGAAATCAAAGCTTTGTATGAATTTTTGCGAGAGACGGACGATTTTATACAGTGCGAATTGATTGGCTCCGACCAACGAAAGAAAGGTGGTAAACCTCGCTTCTATCGGAAAAATGAACCTTGCGATATGCGCGTTTTGTTCCAACTGCTTCCAAGAGCACAGTAGTTTTAGAGATGTTTCTCAAAATTAGATTATTTAGCGCTTTAGTTAGATCGCATTTGAATTATTGTACTATCCACGCTCGCACGCCATGCTTTGTATAAAATCTCTATTATGTTATGAAATCAGCTTCTTTTTTTTCACGCGGTCTGCTATCCTCGCCGGTTCGTCTTTTTTCGATTGAGAAAATCTTCCGATACCTTCGTCTAGATGGGCGGTACCTTTGACGACTTGCACGACGTCTTCGTCCATGAGCCGATGCTTTAGACCACAGCGCTGGCCCATGTGTTTTGCGGAATAGCCCCACACTAACGCGTACTTCAACTGTTTCGGCAACTCCGCGTGTAATTGTTCGGCGAATTGGTTCAGCGTGATCCCGCCTCTCGCTTCGGATAAAACAACCGGTTCCTCAAAATCTGGCTTCTCACCCATCTTCTTTGCGTATACGCGAACCAAACCCATCGCGTTCCATACCGATTCTAATAATCTATCGTAGCCGAGCTGTTTCGTGCACGAAATACATATCGAATCAGGCCTTCGACTCAATCTGTCCACCTCCTCAATTGTCAGCGCGTCCACTTTATTATACACGTACAGACACTTGATGTACTTTCTATTTCCTTCTAAGACGTCTATGAACTGATCAACCGTGCAGTCTTCTCTAAAAATCACTTCGCAATGGTTCAGCTTATACTCGTGTAAAACGTTCATGATTGCTTTGCGATCGATTTTAGTCAGCCCCCCTGGGACGGTATCTGAAACTTGAACGCCTCCGGATTTCTTCTTCTTGACGTATATTCTCGGCGGCGTTTGATTTAAGCGCAACCCGACCGCCTCGAGCTCTCTCGTCAATATTTGTTTGTGCGCGTACGTGGTATTCGCGGCTTCCGATTTCATCGCGTCTAAAACCATCAAGATTAAATCCGAACTCTTCGCGACCGCGATGACTTGTCTCCCTCTCCCTTTCCCTTCGCTGGCGCCTTCGATAATTCCAGGCAAATCCAGCAGTTGTATTTTGGCGTCGTTGTAATGTATCACGCCAGGAATACACGTCAACGTTGTAAACTCATAGTTTGCCGCTTCGCTTTCCGTGCTGGTGAGTTCTGACAATAACGTAGACTTCCCCACGGACGGGAACCCAATCAACGCGACTCGTCCGTGACCGTATCTGTTCACCTCAAAGCCTCTCTCTTCCGAAGATCCTCCTGCTTTCGCCGGTTCTAAAAGTTCGCGCTTTAGTTTTGCCAATTTCGCCTTCAACGTCCCGAGATGCGATTCCGTAGCCTTGTTTTTCTGCGTTCGAGACATCTCCTTCTCGATGTCGGCTATCCGTTCGAGAATACCCATCTCGCTTTAGTTTGTGTTGTTGTTCTTTCTGTAAGCGCGTGAATAATTTACCGGTAGTTCTTTCATTCTTTCATCAAATGAAGTTTTTACTTTCCTCTGTTTCTCTGAAAAAGCTTTACCTACGAGTACTCGTTTTAAAGTAAGAAAAAAAAATCTCGTTACAACACTCGCTGCTACTACTAACTACATACATCTATAAATATCGGCTACCTTTCCTTTGTATTCTACTTTGAACGACATACTGGGCAATACCAGACGCTACGCCGACTATTCCTAAAGATACTACTGCTTTTGACTTGACACCGAGACCCATCACAATGGGTACGATATTCAACGGAGACGCGAGCGCTAAAGCGCTTTTCTCATATTGTCGCTCGAAGGAGGAATAGAGGAAGCGGGCGAAAGCGAACGCGCTTGGTAAAGAAAACGCTGCAAAGATGGTACAACTGACGCTATCGTTACTGTTGCACAAAAGCACTTGGGCAAAGTATCCGCACACGACTGCGACGTACGCGAAAAATGACGCCTTTTCGGTCCGAGCTAAGAAAAGAATCGTGGAAACGAGCGGGATCGTAATGAAACTCGAATCCTCGGAATCCCAAAACACGACCAGCGTTGCGACGAACGCGGACAACGTCGCAATGTTTCCCACGCGATCCATTGCGTCATGATAATCATTTTTCGAGATAACATTCTTGTTCCCGTTGTTAAAGCCAATGTTTCTCTCACTTGCGCTTTGCCTCTTTCGTACAAACGGATTGTATACTTTGTTGTTGTTGTTGTTGTCATCGTCGCGGTTTCTCGTCGTCGTTCGTCTTGCTCTCGCGACCACATAGTGAGTATACTTCACGCTCAAAGCGCAGTGTAAGAAACACACCGCGACGACAGAAAGTAAATTGTAAACCTCTTCGTCGCCAATCATCGCGGTTATGGCAAATACTATTGCTAAAACCATGGCATAAAATACACTCGCGCTTTTGTATTGAACAAACGCGCCGCACAACGCGCAAACCACCACGCTCTCTTTCATCACGAATAAACCGAAGAACAAGCCGCTAACAGTTCCGACGCCGAACAAACCAAAAACAATGGATAAAATTAGAAACCAACTTCTGTATGTTTCTTCTTCGCCGTCATATTCACCTCCCAGTGAATACATGCTATCCCTATCTGGCTCTCTGTCTGGAACGTGGTCTTGATCGTACCAGAATCCAACTTCGCCTTGCCACGGCAAAGGCGGTTTTATTATAACGAGAAGGAGACCGGCTATCATGCAAATCAAACGCGCTTTCCGTAAGGATTGAAACCCTCCGAGTGCACTCGTCGCACACAGCAATGAACCAAACAATCCAGCATCCGTCGGGCGATGGCCGGTGAAGAGAAATAGAACGTCAAACAGCTCCAATCTCGCGTACAACAGTCCAAGAACGATGAGTATCGTATACTTAGACGCACTTGCACACATCAACACAAAAACTTTCACCCAATCGAGATCTAAAAATACAGAAAGTTTGGAAACATACACAGTATAAATGAGCATATCTGGAAACCTTGTCTTTGAGAGATTCAGCATTTTCGTGGAAAGTTGAACGCCGCAGAACGTCGTGAGCGCTATTAAATACGGCGGGTAAAACGTACTCCCATCTTCTTGAATCTCGTTGTATAACATTGCCTCCACTTGCGCCATCACGGCAGCTTGCACGAAAAGCATGCCAAATAGAACTTCTTTGGAAAATTCCATCAGATATAAACCGGGAACGGCGAATGTGATTGACGTGATCAACAAAATGCCAAAACACGTATTTTCCATGCCTTCGATGAACCAATAATTCCTCTTCAAAAAGTATCCAACCGTTGCGATCGCTAGACACATAAACAACGCGTAAATTCCAATGTTTAATCTCGATATATCGATGAGCGTTGCGATGCCGAGGACAAATGCACCGCCGATGAGTAACAATACAGAATATTCAGTCGTGTCGACGACCCGCAACGCCACCGCGACCGCGGTCACGAGCAGCGTCATTCTCGTCTCAAATAAAACCGTCGCACCGAGAGAGCACAAAATGACCACGTGTAACGCGTGCTCCCAGCAAATAAAAGATGATTCTATGAGTGTTGGCCAATGCGTTCCAACATACACGAATGCTGGACAAAAACACACGCAAAATTTGTGAATATACTTTTCGCGACTTGTGAGCGATCTTTCTCCCGGCGCCCCCGATACTCCTTTGGATGAGCCGCCTCTCTGTCGTCGTCCCCGAGATGAAGACGGCGGCGATGACTTTTTACCATCATCATCATAGAGAACATGATACAACGTCATCAAAACAATCTGTAAATAAAACGGCGCTAAAACCGCACCCACAGATGCCATCAACGTCCACCCGATCAACGCGCCGCACACCGGCAAAATCGAAGCCACGAGAACGCTTTCCATCCATCTCGAAACGTTCGGATGTTCCATTTCCACCCATTTAAACTGTAAATTCGCCCACAGACCGCACAAAAACAGCATGATTCCGTTCGTGGTCAGCAGAAACAACGAAATAATCGTCGGCCGTAACGGCGCGAAGAACAAATCAGATTCAATCAACATCGCTAAATATATCGAAAACAACGTGAGCCAAACGGCGACGAGCGTCATCTCTGGATACCTCAGCAAATCTAGAATATACGACACCGCGCAGCCGATGAGTAAAGTGGTAAATATGCCGTCTTCGCCCGCGCCTAGAAGCATCAGAATACACGGGAGTAAAGAGAACGCGTATAACGACGACGAATTGTTGTTGTTGTTGTTGTTCTTGCTATTATTAAAAACATCATTCGTGCGTCTTCTCGTTGTAGTTATTCTTGACTTCATGTCTCAAATGTAAGAAATGTTTATCGCGGTCAGTGCATCGCAAAACTAAAATATACCCACGATCAACCGCGACGAGGGCTTCTTGAAAACAACGAGCAACGCGAGAGCGTCGTCATTTTGGTCGCTTCTTCTCGCTTCTCTCTCTCTCTCTCTTTTTCTGTGTGTGTGTGTGTGCGTCAAAATTCGAGAGCAAAAAAGTAGGGAATTTTGAAGCAACTTTTTTTTCCTTCATAAAAAGATATACATCACATGACACACTTAGCTTCGACGCTTTCCTCCTCCTCCTCCGTGGTTTTAACCAGAGTTGTTGTTACACCAGAACGACGACTACGAAATACTAACACTAATACTAATATTAATATTCGCGCGTTGGGTGGGTTTGGACCGGAAATCAAACCCGAAGAGATTCGAAAGATTCAAGAGGCGAGGAGGAAGAAAATCGAACAGGCCAAGCGAGATGCAGAAGCGAGAAAGAAAGGCAACAACAACACGAACAACAACACGAAGAAGAAGAATAAAGAGGAGGAGACGAAGCCCAAAAAGTTCTTCGGTTTGTTTTAATAAAATCGATGATGAGCGCGTCGTGTAAAACGATATGAAGAAGTATTCATTACATATATCCGCGCTGAATGTTTCTCCACGCTCTCGCCCTTTTGCATCACTCTTTTTTTCTCAAAAGGTTGCCTCTCTCGTCTGCCAAAATTCTTCATTTTTACATCTCAAATCACTCCCTTTGGCTTGGCTTTCTGCCACATAAAATAAACACACATAAACACACACTCAAACGCGAAAAAAAGACGCGCGAAAGACGACGACCGACGATCGCTGATAGTGTTTTTTCTATCTATCCTTTGGTTGTTCGTCGTCATCCTCATCATCAATCACCCATCTCAAAAACAGTTTTTTTTGAATCTCTTTTCTCGTCGTCGTCGGGAAAGATAAAAATCTAACGGGCGGCAAAACAAAAAAGAAAACGAAGAAGGAAGAAGGAAGGAGATTTTCGGCATCATGTCTTCTGCGACAAGTACGGAACAAATCTTGCGAGAAACGTTCAACGCTTTAGAAAATGGATTCAATCAAACCGCGATATTACGAGGCGAACCGACGAGAGCGCAAACGCATTTGAAACAGTTGACGAATAAAATGGCGGACGGGAAGAAACTGATTAAAGAATACGAGAGACGAGCGAAAGAGGAAGCAGAGGAGGAAGGAAAGAATAATAGTAATAGTACTACGAATTATGCGGCCAGGTTGGATCAGATTCAGATGACGAAGAAAAGAATGGTTTCTGAGTTGAATAGGTTTGTTACGATGAAAAAAGCTGCGCAAAACGCCATCGCGGAGAAGCAAGCGGCCATCGCGGAAACGACGAGAGTGTCGAGTTCGTCCGCGGCGCAAGTGTCTCGATTAGCTGGAGTCATGCCGACGTTTCAAAAGATGCACGAGATTAAAGAGGGCGATGATTTGCGAGAGATGGATTCGCAACAGCTCGTGCAACACGGGAGAGGAATGATGAACCAGACGGATAAATCAGTCTCGAGGTCGAAGAAAATTGTACACGAAACTATCGAAATGGGCGCGGTGACTGCGGGGAAGCTAAAAGAACAAACGCAAAAACTGGACGAAATCACGGACGAGTTGGACGAGCTTCAGTTTTCGGTTCGAAAATCGTTGAATCTTGTTCGGGATATTACGAAAGGGTTAGCCACGGATAGGTGCGTAATTACGCTGATGCTTTTAGTCGCGGTAGGAGTAGTCGCGGTGATTATCGTAAAGGCTACTGGCGCCGATAAGAAGAAATCGAGTAGCCCTGCCCCAGCGCCAGAAGTGGCGCCGGCGAGGAGGTTACTTTTGCACGCGATTGAATATAGTTTAATGTAATATTATAGATGATACTAGAGACAGAAATTTTATACGTACACTTGTTTGATACTTCACTTCTTTTTTTACAACTTGAATTCTGGCTGGCTCTTTTCAGGCGCCTATGTGGGCTATGTAATCAATTTCCTATTTTATGTTATTACCTGTATGTATTGTACCGTTGTTGTTGTTATTGTTCTACAGCATTTTCTTCAAAAGACTCTTCCGCGTCTTCCATTTGTTCATCCTCCTCTTCGTCGTCCCCGTCGAGTTCATCTTCTCGATGACCACTTTCAGTATCCTCGTGCTCCGAACTTTCCTCCTCCGACGATAAAGACGAAGACGAAGAGAATGACTCGTCGTCGTCGTCGTCATCATCCTCATCATCATCCTCATCCTCATCGTCGTCGTCGTCATCGCTATCCTGCTCGTCCTGTTCCAAAAGTAAGGGATCTATACTTCCGTCCCGGCCTTCTTGACGCCGTCTGAGCAGTTCTATCAACGAACGACCAGGGATCTGGATAACATGGCCACCAGGAGTGTTGATTTGAACGTATTCCTCACCATCGATCTCGTCGTCGTCCTCGTTGTCTTCGTCGTCTTCATCTGAGGAGTCGAAATCGTTATCTCTCTCGCCTTTCCGAGGCGGCTCGTCAATGTGCTCTCCATCCTTCGACGCCTCGAAAATTTTAATATCCGAATCAATGCCAGAAGCCGCAAGGACTGGCAAATGGGGGTGTGGAATCACGTTATTAACGACTTGCGAATCTCCCGGGAGTTTGCACACGAGTTCCGTCGTTTTTTTGTTCCACACGAAAATGTTACCGCAGTCCCCGCCGGTGGTTACGTATTCGTCGCCGCACATGAACGCGACGCCTTTAAGGAACGTGCGCGTGTTTTTCCGCCCTTCGTACTTTTTTGCGCACCCCTCGTATCGTTTCTCCAATTCATCCATAGAATCGTGCTTGAAGAGATCAATCTTAACCGACGAGACGACTTCTCGCGTTTCTAAAACGTACACGTCTTCTCCCTTATACGTGCACGCCAACTCTCCGGTCTTACTAAACGCTATTCCAGAGATACCCTCAAATCGGCGAGACCGAAACGAAGATCTCATGAGCTCCTCTTCGCCTTGGAACTTTTTCATAGCACCGAATGCCAATCCAGGACAATATTCCGCCACGGTCGGCAAACATCTTTCGACGAATCCAGACGACCGCGAAGGAGGCGACGACGGCAATCCAAAGGACGATGGCAAACCAGAAGCGCCGCCAGGCGAGGAGTATCCTCCTCCTCCAGCTGCTCCCGTTGGTGTTCCAGGACTTCCAACCGTACTACTTGGCGAAACACCGTAGTTAACGCCACCACGTCGCATAGCGGCGGCGCCGGTACCGGTTGGCGACGGAATCGGCGACGTCCCGGGAGATCCGGCGTGAGAATAATAATCTTCCGAAGTTCTCGTCAGCTTTGCCACGTGGTGCCGAATATCAAATACCCTCACGATTGGGTCGTCGCATCCAACCGCAAAAGTATGCGGAGCCGTTGGATCAAACGCTATATCCGAGGCCGCGCCCACTGATGCCAAATCAATAACCACCTCTCGTCTCGATTTCGTCCCTTCTCGTATATCAAACAGTCTCACGCACCCGTCCTGATGCGTGGATAAAAACGACGTGGCGGACCCGGGGAGAAAGATCAGCTTCATCCCCATACCAGCACCATCACCGGACCATAATTGATGCGCGGCTGGCGAATCCAGGTTTATATTCCGCATGTATCTATTCGTGTGATGGTTCGGCGGCTTCTCCGCGAACCCTCGCTCTAAATCAATCATTCTCACCTGACCGTCCGCGGCTGTCGTCACGCACTTGGTCGAGTTACAGTTTGGAATAAACTGCGCGTCAAACACGTTGTGCGTGTGCCCGGTAAATACCGATCCTTTCACCGGAAAATTCGTCCCCGTGCTCCAAACGACCACGGTCATATCGTCCGACCCGGAAATCAACAGCGACGCGTCTTCGTTCCAACTCACTGTATTCACGCACCCGCCGTGTTTTTCCAGGTTTTTCAACAACCGCATGCCTTTAATAATCGACGGGTGTTTCATGCACTGCGTTTGCGTGCACTGCTTGTGATATCTCGGGTCCCATTGGCGCCGGGATATGTCTCGGAACATGGACTTATTTTGTCTTCTCGGAGTGGTCGTCGTAACACTACCCCCGGGCGGCGACGTTGGCGATTTTTTTGTCCGCTGCTGCAATAAAATCTCCTCTTCGGACGTGGAGTTGTCCGACGCGTTGTTTATCCCAAAACTTTCTCTCTCTCTTTCTCGTTGTTGAGAGGCGCCGTTGTTCAAAGCGCTCGCGGAAGGAGTCTCCCGAGGAGAGCGACTCGTCGTCCTCGGGGTTGACGCTTCTTCTTCTTCTTCCATTATTGGGAGTCTCTTTCTTTATCTTCTTCCAAAACCAAAGCGTAATAACAAACTCTTGATACAAGATGTTCTGCGGGAAAAAAGAAACCTGAAGACGCCCCCGCCTTTCAAAGCAAAAAATGCGCGCGCACCACCGGCTCGATCTCCTTCTCTTTTACGACCACTCGTGACGCTTTAGCGCGCGTTTAGAGTGCGAGGGTAAGGGTGAGATACCAAAGATGATACTTTCCAACGATCAAAAACACACCACCACTTTTGGCGCTTTTGCGCTTTTGTGCGGGAAAGAATAAACACACAGGGGAGGATGAAGAGAGATAACTCTTCCACGCGCTGCTTTTCTTCCTTAAAAATGTATGCTGCTGCTGTAACGAACTTCTTTGTTGGAGCTTTCTCAGATTTTTCGTCCGTCGTTTTGTTGTTTTGCGACGGTCTCTGGTCTCTGCAACTCTTCTGCTTTTTCAAGTGCTTTTGTTCCGTTCGCTCCAATCCAATTTTTTTCTCATTTCATCAGAACAACAACACACGCATATAGTATTACTACTATATCACAGAGAAGGGAGAGAAAGAGAGAGAGAGAGAAAGGTGAGAAACTATTCGCCGCTTCTCCGTCGCATCGCAAAAACCACTTCAACGAAACAAAAAAGAGAGAGAGATTGATCGAGAGAATTACAACAACAACACGGAAGAAGAGAATTGTGGTGAAATCCAATTCGGCGCGAATTCAAGAGAAATAAAAAGAAAAGATGATCCCTCAGTACTGTTCGCAGTGCAAATCTGACGTCGTCGCGGAAGTGAACGACGCGAATGGATTCACTTGT
>Ga0115000_10004267_pt1 | contig 11747 bp, 11 predicted proteins | sample ArcticOcean_MG_C_6_FD_89690 | JGI IMG/M metagenome (GOLD analysis project Ga0115000, IMG submission 89690) | Marine microbial communities from western Arctic Ocean - ArcticOcean_MG_CB8_128 | ecosystem: Environmental > Aquatic > Marine > Oceanic | place: Arctic Ocean: Canada Basin | collected... | reverse complement strand
CCAGGGTCGGAAGACAGCAAGGGTACGAGGTTGAGCGGTGCGATAAGAATCGCTTGCCCCTTTCTTTTCCCTTAAGTTTATTCGCTCTTTTCTCATATGCGTACTATTTCAAAAATACTTATTGCTAACAGAGGAGAAATCGCTTTACGGATAATTCGTACAGCAAAGAAAATGGGAATCTTGACTGTGGCAATTCACTCCGACGTTGATGTAAATTCTCCTTTCGTATTAGCTGCAGACGAAGCTGTATGTGTAGGACCCGCACCATCATCTGAGAGTTATTTACTCACTGAAAAAGTACTTAAAGCAGCTATAGATACAGGTGCCAACGCTATACATCCAGGGTATGGGTTTCTTTCTGAGAATGCTGATTTCGCTGAAGCCGTGGAAGAAGCAGGGATAGCCTTTATAGGCCCAGGATCTAGTGCTATCAGAACTATGGGGGACAAACTTGCGGCTAAAGCAGCAGTACTGAAAAGGAAAATCCCTATGGTTCCTGGTACTGAAGGTGCTATTTCCGATCCAGAAGAAGCTGTAAGAGAAGCATCTAAAATAGGCATGCCCTTAATCATCAAAGCGAGTGCTGGAGGTGGTGGAAAAGGAATGAGAGCCGTGTATGACAAAGACAGTGTTAAAGATGAACTTGAAAGAGCGATATCTGAGGCTGAAAGATCATTCGGCAATGGCGCTGTGTTTATGGAGAGGTTAGTTTTAAAGCCTAGACATATTGAAATTCAGGTTTTAGCTGATTCTCACGGCAATGTTCTACACTTGTTTGAGAGAGAGTGCAGCATACAAAGACGACATCAAAAGGTCGTTGAAGAGGCACCCTCTGCCCTACTCGACCCCGCAATGCGCGAGGCTATGGGACAGTGCGCTATCGAAGTGGCTAAATGTTGCGATTATGTAGGTGCAGGAACAGTTGAATTCTTAGTTGATGAGGAAAGAAATTTCTACTTTTTAGAGATGAATACTAGACTCCAAGTTGAACACCCTGTTACAGAGTGCATTACGGGAGTAGATTTGGTTCGAGAACAAATAAAAATAGCTGAGGGACATCCAATATCATTTTCTCAAGAAGACTTAAAGATTTCAGGGCACTCAATCGAATTACGAGTTTATGCAGAAGATGCTTCTGAAGGTTTTCTTCCTTGTACAGGATGTATCACTAAATACATAACCCCTGAAGGTGACGGAATTAGAGTTGATGATGGAGTTGTAGAAGGTTCAGAGGTAAGTATTCACTATCACCCCATGCTCTCTAAATTGATAGTTCATGGACCTTCAAGGGAGGAGGCGATAGAAATAATGCTTAGTGCAATTGATAACTATGAAGTAATAGGAGTTAAAACGACGCTTGATTTCGGACGTTTTGCTGTGAATCATGACGCATTTAGATCCGGGGTTTTTGATACGGGGTTCGTGTCAGAACATTTCTCTGCAGAGAAGTTGATTCGAGATTTACCTGTAAGTGATGAAGTTTTTGCTGAGTTAGTAGCTGGTTTAAAGCAAAGGTTAGAAACAGACAACACAACAGAAACTGCAGTGATTACGCAGCAGCGCAGTGCTTGGCGTAACAGAAAGATATTAAGAGGTTGAAGAAAATGTTGTTCTTAGATTCTCGAGAACTTCGAAATCACCAACTTCAAACGTGATGTTTTATGAATATTTGATGTTTTCATGGGCACTATAAATGTAATCATAAGAAGGGTGCAATGTATCTTTGCCGACTCATGTCAGATAGACAATTTATCATCTACGATTTGGAGGCTACTTGTTGGAGAAGCCCTAAACCCAGAACAGTTGAAATCATTGAGATTGGAGCTGTCAAGGTGAATGATAAACTAGAAATTATTGATGATTTCTGCGTTTTCATTAGGCCCATGCTTCACCCTAAAATAGACAAGTTCTGTACTAAACTCACAAGCATAACCCAGGACGACGTAGAGGAGGCTCCTGATTTCGTTCAGGCTATAGATGCATTTGAGGAGTGGATGGGCATAGAAGAAACTAGAACCGCATTATTCTCATGGGGTGATTTCGATAAAAGACAATTCATTCAGGATTCCCGACTGCATAAAATCGAATTAGATTGGATCAAGTATTGGGCTTGCCTTCAGAAGCATTACAGCAATTTTAAAGGAGCCCCTAATCAGATAGGCTTAAAAAACGCTTTAAAGTTAGAGGGATTAGAATTTGATGGTGTACCGCACAGAGCCATAGAAGATGCTAGAAACATGGCTGAACTATTTATCAGAGTAGCAAAGCCTATGAACATCGTATGAAAGATGTTCTATACTTGATAAGACACCATTACAAGATGGAAATCCGTAGCTCACAAGGGATTGCTGGATTAGTTTTATTCGCTATAGCTTCTGTTTATACAGGCTTTCAAGTGGTGGGAGGAAACCCTGACCCCGACACCTGGAACGCATTAGCTTGGATCATTTTAATGTTCACTTCTTTCAATTCTGCATCTAGACCATTACCAGAAGATTTAGCTTCTGTTAGAACATACCTACATTGGGTCGTCTCTCCAAGAAAATTAATTATCGCTAGAACCATACATCATTCTTTAATTCTAATAATTCTCGCTTCATTATTGCTTTTCGCAATGGGGCTTTTCCTTGGGACAGCAGAGTTAAGCATCCTGTCAATTTTTGCGTTTTTACTTGGAATGATCTTTACAGGTGTAGCTCTTGCATCTACATTAACTCTACTAGCTGCAATATCAGCTAGAGCTGGTGCTGGTTACGGGCTTACAGCCATACTTGGCCTACCACTTATCATTCCTATTATTCTTGTGAGCACTCAATTTGGGAGTGATCTTTTATCGGGACTAACTTTAGCTCAATCCTCAGACAATCTCATCTTTTTACTAACTCTTGCAACAGGGTCTTCAATTTTCGGATATGTATTATTCCCATACCTTTGGAGAACTTGAATTAGATAGAAATTTGCAATGAACTCAATCTTCAAACATTCCTGGAAATTTATAGGCATTTTGCTGTTAGCTTATGTTTTCAGTATGATAATTCTTGTTCCCTTAGGTCCTGGACTTGAAGAGGCAGAAATTGTAAAGAATGAGGATGGTAAATTGGTGATGAAGGTTAAAGGATTTAACACGCATTACTCAACTGAGGAACAGGATATTGCTGATACAGGCAAAGCAACCAGAGCATTCCTAAGAGAATCTGGCGGCAAGGCAAGATTAATTGAAGCCAAATCAATTACTATTGAATCTAGTGAGGTTGTAGTAATTCAGTGGGACCTTCCCGACACACTTCCCGTAAAGTCTTGGGGGCTATTCATCAATTCACATATAGATGGAACATTGTGGATGCCTAATGTGCTTTTTCATGAGCCAGTAGTACTTGGAGAATCAACCGATAACAACTCGTTCTCTGATGAGTTACTTATAGAGTCTTTAAATGAGAAAACACTTGGGTTTCACTTCCCTAACCAGCCTAGGATTGTTGAATCTATCAGGAACTTAATGCTTCACGTACCCATGTGGTTTACGATGTTCTTATTAATGGGAATTAGTGTCTATAATTCTATTGCTTCATTAAGCAGATCTGGTGGACAGAGTCAATTAAGAAATGATCTGAGAGCAGAATCCGCTGTTAAAATCGGGCTCCTTTTCGGAATACTTGGATTAATTACGGGCAGTTTTTGGGCAAGGTTTACATGGGGAGCATGGTGGGTAGATGACCCACAACTTAACGGTGCTATGGTTACCGTTCTTGTTTACCTCGGATACACAACTCTAAGGTCGACAATTAAAGATGACGAATTGAGAATGAAAATGTCAGCTGTATATAACATCTTTGCATTTGTAATACTATTTGTGCTTCTAATGATTCTTCCTAAATATACCGAGAGTTTACATCCAGGAAAAGGAGGTAATCCAGCATTTAGTAAATATGACTTGGACAGTGCATTAAGACTTGCCTTCTACCCTGCTGTTGTAGGCTGGATGTTACTCGGGACTTGGATGTATCTTCTTAGCTTGAGATTCGAGCGCGTAAAACGAAAAATCACATCAAAACTAGAACAATAACATGAGATTACTTTTAGATTTAGAGGGGGTGTTTTTCGCTTCAGGGAAAGCACCAGTAGTTTTAGGTGTGGCATTAATTATTCTGTTTGGGCTAGCATATTGGTTGTGTATAATGGATAAGAAGATTTCCAACCTTGAGGACCAAAACCACAAGAAAGAAGAGTAATGAAACGTACAGACCTAATAATACTCATCACCGTATCCGTCTTAATCGGCTTAGGAATATACAATTACTCTTCTATGAGCTCCTGGGCTAACTTCGAGGAAGCCTTTGATAATACCGGTGAAACATATAGCGTGAGTGGATTCTTGTCGCAGGACCATCCTGTAGTTTACAATCCAGAAGTTGATCCGGGTCTTACTTCATTTTATATGGAAGATAAAAAAGGCGAAGTAAAAGAAGTTCATTTACAATTAGCTAAGCCTCAGGGGTTTGAGCAAAGTGAGTCAATTGTTCTAACTGGTAAGGCAAAGGATGGTGTGTTTCATGCTACTGATATGCAAATGAAATGTCCGTCAAAGTATAACAGCGAGAAAAGTATCGTTCTAGGAACGGAAGCATCATGAGCATAGGAGTATTTGAAGGTGAGTGGATTGTAGCAGCTTGGGCTGGAAGGTTTTTAGTAGCCCTGGCTTTTTCTTCGGCTCTATTATCAGCTATATCATACATAAAAGGCTGGAAGACAATTGGAAGAAATGCCTTTAAAGTACACGCAGGCGCAACTTTCTTAGTTATCGGATTATTGTTTTTATTGTTTTTTTCTCATAGGTATGAGTTTCAATACATCTGGAAGCATCTGAATAACGAAATGCCAATGAGGTTTGTGATGAGTGCTTTTTGGGGAGGCCAAGAAGGCGGATTCCTTCTATGGATGTTTTGGCATAACATACTAGCTCTATTCGTGTTAAGAGCTGCTGACAAATGGGAGTCCAAGGTTATGACGGTGTTAGCTTCTATTGAAGCTTTCCTTTCGATAATGCTTCTAGGTATATATTTTGGTGATTTCCAACTGGGTCTAGATCCTTTTCTTCTCATGAGAGAAGCACCAGAAAACATAGGTCTCCCTTGGACTGGCATCAAAGATTATGTGTTACAATTTTTCCAAGACGGACAAGGCTTAAATCCTCTATTACAGAATTATTGGATGACCATTCATCCACCGACCCTCTTTCTCGGATTCGCGGCTACATCAATCCCTTTCGCATATGCTATAGCTGGTCTATGGGAAGGTGATCATAAGGGGTGGATAAAGCCAGCATTACCCTGGGCTTTCTTCGGAGTCGGCATACTTGGCACAGGGGTGCTTATGGGTGGTGCATGGGCATATGAGGCCTTGAGCTTTGGTGGGTTTTGGGCTTGGGACCCCGTCGAGAATTCATCTCTCGTACCCTGGATGGTGCTGGTAGCTGCTGCTCATCTGATGCTAATTAATAAGAATAAAAAGAAGGCAACTGCTCTTTTTTCAACAGTATACTTTACACTTCTAGCTTTTCTTCTCGTTTTATATTCTACATTTCTAACAAAGAGTGGAGTTCTTGGAGACACATCGGTACACAGCTTTGTTGATGGAGGAATACTTCCTCAGCTATTAGCTTATCTACTTAGCTTCCTAGCTCTCGCTCACACATTTTTACTAGGTACATTTAGGAGAAGATTAATACATATAGGTTTATCAGTACTTGCATTATGTTTAGTTTTTATAGGCGAATACGCTTTAGCGACATTAAGTTTCTTAGTTATTCAAGGAATCACTGCGATCATCACATTCCGATGTGAGTTTAAAGAAGAATCAAACGAAGATGATTCAATTTTCTCAAGGGAGTTTTGGATGTTCGTGGGAGCTCTATTAATTATTATTGCTGCTATACACATCACATGGCAGACTAGCATCCCTGTATTCAATAGATTTTTAGAACCTTTTTCAGGGCCTTTATCATCTGTAGGAGAATATTTCAACAGTGACTTCCTAAGGACACTTTCTCTACATAATCTAGCTCCGGGAAAGGATTTAGATCGGACTTAACACACTATCCAAGTACCCCTCGCTACTTTAATCTTTATGGCTATCGGTGTAACACAATGGTTGAAATACAAAGGAACTGGTGCTAAAAAGGTAGTAGGTAATTTACTTAGAGCAATTATTGATGCTGCCATTATAACTACAGCTCTAGCTATTGTTTATGATTTTGAAATTCAAGAATTCCCAAGGCTTGCTTTGTTATTCGCGGCGGCTTTCGCAGCTTCGTCTAATGCACATTATATCTGGGCAGTTCTAAAAGGGAAAATGGATACATGGGGCTCACCATTAGCTCACGTAGGGTTCGCACTGACCATTTTCGGGGCGGTAATATCTACAGCAAAGCAAGATATTATTTCCAAGAACCAAATAGGCGATATAGCATCACTTAATGAGGAATTCAATAATAGATCTGATCTTCTTTTGATGCAAGGTGATACACTTCAAATGGGTCAATACTATGTCAATTACAGAGAACGACATGAGAAAGGTATTCATGTGTTTTTCTCTATAGACTATTTTGAAACAGACCAAAAGTCATATAATAAGGGTGATGTAGTCGCATTCGAAGATATGCTCTTCTCCGCAAAAACTAATCATGGCGCTAGTGAGGAGTTCGCGTATGACATGGAAGTGCATTGGAATTACCTTCCTTTTCCAACAAAATCTCAAGCCGCAAAAGCCGAACTTTGGATTAATGGAACACCCGGAGAGTTCCTCTTCACCTTAGACCCTAGCATTCAATTAAATGAGAGAATGGGGAATTCTCCTGAACCTGACACAAGGCACGACCTGACATCTGATTTATACTCTCATATCAAATGGGCAAGATTAACCCCACCTGAAACGGATGATGAAGGATGGCTTGGTGGAAGAGAGACTGAATTTATGGTTCATGACTCGATGTTTATAGGATCAGTTTTACTTTCTTTAGATAGTTTATCTGTTATCGGCAGTGAGGGAAGACCTGAAAGAGGATTGTTAGACAAGGACTTAGCCATAGTAGCTTGCTTCACTTTGGAGGGGGCTGAAAATGGTGAGTCTATCACGACTCAAGCTACACCTCTATACATTGTGAGGGACAACTTAATAATTCCCGACATTCACGAAGTTGAAGGATGGGGATTGAAATTTAGAATTGACAGCTTCAATCCAACCGATGAAAAGTTAAAAGTAACAATATGGGAACACAAGAGTGTGAGAACCGACTTTATCGTGATTCAAGCAATTATTTTCCCACTGATAAATATTTTATGGCTAGGATGTATTCTTATGGCAATAGGATCCTTTATGGCGGTGAGGAGTAGATTGCGAAGAAATAGACTCACAACAAAGGATTAACGCATGATAGAGGAAGAGTTACGCATTAGTATTGCTGGAACAGGTAAAGCAGCTAAGTCTCTGGGCTTGGCTATGCGTAAATCTGGGGTTAATATCGTTGAAGTTTGGGGACGAGATTTAAGTAAATCTGTGGTGCTGGCAAAAGAATTAGGGGCCACACACATTAGTGATCCTAACGAGTTTAGTGAGGATGTAGATGCTATTGCTGTTCTAGTAAAAGATGATGCTATTAAGAGCTTGAGCACACGAATGCCAGTTAGAATACCTAAATTTCATGCATCCGGAACGACACCTCTGAGTGAATTGAATTGTGAGATTGCTGGGGTGTTTTGGCCTATAAAAAGCATCAATACAGAAAGTATTCATGATGGTTTTAAAGATGTACCAATAGGAATTGAAGCTACATCAAGTGCTTTTTACAGTCTATTGACAAGTATCGCAAGCTTGATTGAAGCAGAAGGATTTAAAGCTGAGAGGGATGCGAGACTTAAAATTCATTTAGCAGCCGTTTTCACAGACAACTTTGCTAACCACTGCCTTGCATTATCTCAGGAGATTCTAGAGCAAGCTGATCTGGACAAAGTTTTAATGAAGTCTTTAGCTGAAGGATTAGTTAAAGGGTCCTTACTAGGAAATTCAAAGTCAAGACAGACAGGTGTAGCTATAAGAGGGGATAAATTAAGTCAAGAACGCCATTTGAATTTATTGACAGAGGATAAAAGAGCGTTTTATGAGTTTTTGAGTAACGAAATTGCAAAATATCATGAACTATAAGGTAAAACTTGAGAGCATTAAATTATTTGTCTTTGATTACGATGGCGTTTTTTCTGATGGAATAGTACTACTGTTAGAGGATGGCACTCAAGCTAGACAAGCATCAACCAGAGATGGGTATTCTGTTCAATGGGCTGTGAAACAAGGCCTTAATCTAGCCCTTTTAACAGGAGGGTCTGAAAAAGCAGTTGAGAACAGAATGAGAAAACTAGGAGTTGAAGAAGTATATATGGGATGTTCCGATAAGCTTGAATCACTGACCGCACTCTGCGCGAAGTTGGATGTTGAATTGTCCGATGTTGCATACATGGGAGATGACATTCCCGATTTACCTGCAATGAAAGTTGTTGGATTAGCACTATGTCCTCATGATGCTGTTGAAGAGATAAGAGCTGTTTCACATTATATAAGCCCTGTGGACGGAGGAAAAGGATGTGTGAGAGATGTTTTAGAGCAAGTAATGAGATTAAGAGGGATTTGGTCTACAGAAAACTCACATAACTGGTAAGCTTAGATAATATCTCTTAACTAACTTCGCACACCACAAAGCAAACACTTGCAAAACAATGGATAAAAATACAGTCATAGGTATAGGGTTGATGTTCGTCTTCTACATGGGGTTCAGCATGTGGTTCGCTCCAACGGATAAACAGATCGCAGAGAGAGAAAGGATTGAGTTAGAGGAGGCACGATTAGCAGAATTAGAATCAGCGTCGTCTGATGAAAGCACTGCCGATTATATTTCTAACGAAGAGCCTGTTACAATACAACCTGAAGACACTCAGAGTGATACTAGTAACACGAACGGAATTTCAGAAGCATTGCTTACTCGATATGGAAAGTTTGCAGCTACAATTGATGGGGATGACAACATACATAAACTAAGTAGCACAGTACTGGATTTAGAGTTTAGTGAAAGAGGTGCAATGCCTGTTACAGCTATCCTTTCGGATGGAAACACGAAATATGGTGGAGACGAGGCTATAGAGCTTTGGGATGCTGAGTATTCTAAAATAGAGTTACAATTTGAAGTATATGGTACGGGTCTAATAAAGACAGGCGATTTACACTTCAATGTTAAATCAAAAAGAGATAGTAGCATAAGTTTTATTGCTGAAGTTGGAGATGGTTCATCTATAACAATAACTCACACGTTAGAAGATTACAGATTATCTACAAACGTATTATTTACAAATTTAGAAGGTGTTGTAAATCCAGCACAAACTCTAGACTGGACTGCACTTGGATACAGTAATGAAAAAGGGATAGAATGGGAAAGACAGCACACGTCAATATTCTACAAAAACATCGAAGACGGAGGGCGCACTTACTTAACGGAAGGCCAAACAAAAACCGAGACCCTAGACGAAAACTCACTTGAGTGGATGGCATTCAAGCAGGATTTCTTTTCTGTCCTTGTTTCCAAAGAAGGTGGCTTTGAAAGAGGTGCCGTACTTAATACAACTCTGGATGACACTGACTCCACTCACACACTTCACTTTCATGCTGAAATGCCTTTCGTCGCTAATGTGCTAGGACGTGATATGGCACAAGATTTTGACTTTTATCTAGGACCTAATAAGCTCGAAAACTTAAACTCAACTGGACTAGCTGACGTAGGTAAGATTATAGATTACGGATGGTGGATATTCGGATGGGTCAACAGAAACGCAATCTTACCCCTTTATAACTTACTTCATAAAAACATCGCTGGAGCAGGACTCATCGTCTTATTGATCACTTTGATAATTAAGATGTTCCTCTTCCCTATCACATGGAAGAATTTCATGAGTTCAGCTAAAATGAAGATGCTGAGGCCTGACATTGAGGAGATAAACGAAGAACATAAAGACGACGCTACAGCTCGACAGCAGGCCACGATGGAACTCTACCGGAAAACCGGTGTAAACCCCATGGCTGGTTGTTTACCAGCCCTCCTTCAGATGCCTATTCTTTATGCTATGTTCCGCTTCTTCCCTGCGAACATAGACTTAAGGGGTGAGAGTTTTCTATGGGCTGATGACCTAGCGGCATACGATGCAATTATCACTTGGTCTAGCGATTACGCTATTCCGTTCTACGGAAATCACGTTAGTGGATTTACAGTCTTAATGGCTATTTCTATCTTCTTTTACATGAGGATGACTACAGCTGGCCAACCACCACAGCCTACTCAGCCTGGGATGCCTAACATGAAAGTGATTCAGAACTTCATTCCGTTCACAATGTTGTTCTTCTTCAATAAATTTGCTTCTGGATTGAGTCTTTATTATCTAGCTGCTAACCTTGTTTCTATAGGCCAAATGTTGATCATTAAGCGATACTTCATTGACGAAGTTAAGATTAGAGCGCAGATTGATGAAAACGCTAGAAATCCAAAGAAAAAGTCAGCCTTCCAAGAGCGTTTAGCAGAGATGCAAAAAGATCAACAGAAGAAAACTAAAGATATTAAATCTGAACGTTCTAAGCGTAAGAAGAAATAAGAGCGAACTACATGAGTGCACGACTTTACATATTACTGATTTCTATAAGCTGCTTTTTTTCCGCTTGTACTTCTACCTCTAATCTAACAGAAACTGTTGTGCCCCTTGAGATATCTATAGCTCTTCAAAAGACAATGTGCTATGGAACTTGTCCTGCATACAATTTTCAGGCTCTAAATGATGGAAGAGCGACTTTAACAATCGGGCGGTTTGCTGAGGACGTTATGGGAAGAACGTTAGATAGGGGTAATTACTCTGGGATAATTCTAGAAACGGATATTTTAAGAATTCTTTCATTAGCTTCTTCACTAAATTACTTCGAACTTTTAGAGAGATATGACGATGAAATGCTAATGGATCTCCCTGCAGCTATTTCTACGATAAATGGACACACTGTCTTTAATAGATACGATGGCCCAGATCTTGACGAACTTTACACTGAAATTGAAAAACTCATGGCTAGTACAGACTGGATTGCAGATTCTGATACTGAGCGATAAATATTAGAAACTAAAAACAAAAAAAATATGAAACGATTATTTTCTTTTGCATTAATGGTAGCTCTCTTCTTCCCTATGGCGAAGGCAGACGAAGGGATGTGGTTAATGCATATGCTGAAGCAGATTAACGAAGCTTCAATGCAAAACTCTGGATTCAGACTCACAGCTGAAGACATATATGACATTAACAACGCTTCTTTAAAAGATGCTATCCTCAGACTTAACGGTGGAAGCTGTACTGCCGAAGTAATTTCTTCTCAGGGATTAGTTCTCACCAACCACCACTGTGCATATGGTGCAATACAGGGATTCTCTTCTCCTGAAAACGATTACCTAACAGATGGATTCTTTGCTAAGAGTTTTGATCAAGAGATGCCCATTGATGGCTTTGAGGTTAGTTTTCTAATTCGCATAGAAGATGTCACCTCTAGAATTCTAGCTGAAGTAACAGACTCGATGAGCGAAGACGAAAGAAATGCTGTTATAGCGGCAGCTGAGAAAGAATTATTAGGTGAACTTAGTGGAGGTGATGTTGAAGGTTACACTTACGAGGTAAATAGCTTCTACT
>Ga0115000_10004266_pt1 | contig 11747 bp, 11 predicted proteins | sample ArcticOcean_MG_C_6_FD_89690 | JGI IMG/M metagenome (GOLD analysis project Ga0115000, IMG submission 89690) | Marine microbial communities from western Arctic Ocean - ArcticOcean_MG_CB8_128 | ecosystem: Environmental > Aquatic > Marine > Oceanic | place: Arctic Ocean: Canada Basin | collected... | reverse complement strand
GATATCATCAGTAATTTCAGGCAATCTATTTGCGGAATAAAGTAATGCACGAGAAGTAACTGCCCAAATAAATTTACCTGCAACATCCTTACCGTTCACTAAAGCGCTGAATCGTTTTGCAGGATCAACATTTTCACGAGCAATTCTTACTGAAGCATATCTAGATTTAGATTGAGGGGTATATTCTAATGTTTTTAAATCTATAGAATAAATAAGACCTTTTTCAATTTTCTTATAGAATCCTTGTCCTGACTTTTGACCTAGCCAATTATTTTCTAACATTTTCATTATGTAGTCAGGAAGCTTAAAGCTTTCACGCTCTTCATCTTCAAGACAATTATTATAAGCTGTTTTAGCCACAAAGGAGAGTGTATCTAGACCAACAACGTCTGCAGTTCTAAATGTAGCACTCTTGGGTCGACCAATTAGAGTTCCTGTTAACGCATCTACATCCTCAATAGAGAGATTTCGCTTATAAGCTTCTTCCAACGTAGCCATCATTCCAAAGACACCAATTCGGTTTGCTACAAAATTAGGGGTATCTTTAGCGTAAACTACCCCTTTACCAAGGACATTTTCAAGAAAGCCTGCCATTGGTTTAATAAGTGACATATCTGTATCTACATGAGTAACAATCTCCACCAATTTCATATATCGAGGGGGATTAAAAAAGTGAGTGATGAAGAATCTTTTCTTTAGAGAGCTATCCATTTTCTCTACCAAAGTTGCAGCGGATAAACCTGAAGTATTAGAAGTGAGAATTGTATTTGGATTTACATGGGAAGCAATACGCTCATAGAGTTGATGTTTCCATTCAATTTTTTCAGCAATAACTTCAATAATCCAATCACACTCTTTTAACTTATCAATATGATCATCATAGTTTAATGGTGTTATCATTTCAGAACTCTTAGGATTATAAAATGCGGCAGGCTTAATTTTCATCGCCGCTTGAACTCCCTTTTCTGCCACATCTTGCGACATATCAAACGCATAAACTGGAATGTTTGCGTTTGTCAAGTGGGCTGCAATTTGAGCCCCCATTACACCTGCACCAAGTATGCCAACTCTTTTAATTTCCATGAGATTCCTTAATTTATTCTTTCTATAATAGTGGAGATTCCTTGCCCACTACCAATACACATTGTTGCAAGTCCATGTGTTGTATTATTTTGCTCCATTACATTCATTAGCGTAACTAATAATCGTGCGCCTGAACATCCCAATGGATGTCCCAGTGCAATAGCACCACCATTAAGATTAATTTTATCCATATCCCATCCACCTTTACGGATTACATATAAAGACTGTGCGGCAAAAGCTTCATTTAATTCGATAGTGTCAATATCTGAGATGGATAGACCCGCTTTTGATAGTGCTTTTTCTGTAGCTGGTAATGGACCTGAGCCCATTATGCGCCAATCTACACCAGCAACAGCTCTACTTTTAATCCTAAACTTTACCTTTGCTCCACAATGTTTAGCAAGAGTATTTGATGTAATCAACAATGATGATGCACCAAGAGAAACTGGGCTAGACGTTGCCGCTGTAATGCTTCCGGCTGCATCAAAAGCAGGAGTTAATGATTTAATTTTTTCCAAATCCGGTTTACGGGGGCCTTCATCGGTAGAAACAGTAGTGCCATTAAAGGCTATAGGTACAATTTCATTTTTAAATCGACCTTTAGAAATTGCAGCCAAGGCCTTTTCATGGGAATGTACAGCAAAGGCTTCCTGGTCATCTCGCGATATATCGAGCTCTTGTGCTAGATTTTCAGCTGTTTCACCCATTCCAATATAATATTCACTTTCATATAATGAAGGATTAAAGCTCGGGTTGAATCCACCCATCGGAACACTAAACATATCTTCTACGCCAGCCGCAATACCGCACTCATAGTCTCCAGCTTGGACTGCTTGACTTACTTGGTGTGTTGCATCCATAGATGAACCACAGAACCTATTCACAATTTTAGCTGCTGATTCTGTTGGTAAATCAGCTAATATTGAAATACCCTTTGCCATCAGCATACCCTGAGGGCCTTCTGGGAATGCACACCCAACAACCAAATCGTCAACAAGCTTTTTTGATATTTCAGGGTTTCGGGATACTAATTCCTTAATGACTATAGCGGCAAGATCATCTGAGCGTATACCTAATAAAGGACTATTCTTTAGTGCAATTGGGCTTCTAACACCATCAATTATCACTGAATATTTTTCATTCGACATTAATATTTTCCTTAATCTAAGTAGTACTTATTATATTTAAATAGTGTAGCAACAACTGCCTTTTTTAAATGAATTCTATCGCTTGAATAATTTAGTGCAGAAAGCCATTCATTGAAAATGTCAAGCATTGCAGTAGTACCTGTCAACGAATCTAGATAACTCAATATATCAACCAGCTTGCTAGTAGCAATTTCTAACTGATCTGCAATTGAAAGTAAAAAGACTTCTCTAACCTCATCTTTATGCTTACCAGATTCTAACTGATTGTAACGCTTAAAACATGTATCCATGACACTTAAGGATATAATCAGGTCAGCCAAGGGTTCCAATAACCACTGCTCATTTTTTAAATCCTGACCATACTTAAGTATTAGTTTATTTAGTGTGAACGCTAATGCTGAACGAGTAAACTCAACCACCTCAGCTTCTTTTTTAAGTGGTTCAGCATCAGAAATATCGATATTAGGAATCCAGTTTTTTGAACGATCTACAATCAGATCACGAATGGGCATTTCTTCCATAATTGCTTTTTTTAAAGTATATCCAGAAACTATAGTTCTATTGATTTCATTAGTCCCTTCAAAAATACGATTGATGCGCTCATCACGGTACATACCCGCCATACCATACTCTTCAATAAAACCTGCACCACCTAAAATCTGAACTCCTTCATCAACATTATAAGCAAGTGCGTCCGAACCAAGTATTTTACATATAGATGATTCTATGCCGTGATCTTCAATTGCCCTTTGGACATTTAAAAAATAATCATCAGCCAATTTATCGCAATTTTCTAATTGTGAATCTATTGAACCTGAGGTCATATAATTCACAGAGTCAGCTTCCCAGGATCTCACAATCATATTTGCAAACTTATTCTGAATCATACCAAATTGAGTAATAGGTCGACTGAATTGTTCTCGCTCATTTGCATACTCTAAAGCTGCATTCAATGTGTACTTTGAACCTGCCGCTGTAGTTACACCTAGCTTATATCTACCAACATACAGAACATTAAATGCAATTGGACCACCTTGACCAACTTTACCTAGTACATTTTCAACAGGAACTTTACAGTTTTCAAAAAAGAATGTAGTGGTTGAGGAACCTTTAAGACCCATTTTCTTTTCTTCAGCCCCAACTATCCAACCATCACAATCTTTATCTAATATAAATGCTGTATATTCACCATTTACATTTGCAAATGTTACGCACACATCTGCCCATGCTCCATTTGTAACATAAATTTTTTGACCGTTTAGCAGGTAATGTTTTCCATCTTCAGATAAGCTTGCAGTGGTCTTTCCAGACAATGCATCTGAACCAGCACCTGACTCTGTTAATGAATAGCATGCTATATACTCACCAGTAGCCATTTTAGTTAGATATTTTTCTTTCTGTTTCTTGTTTCCATACCAAATTATAGGTAGAGATGCAATTCCTGTATGTGCTGATGCGGTAACCATTATAGATGCACTCCTACCCTCAGAGAGCCTATCAGCTACAATGCATGATGTGGTTTTATCTAAACCTAAACCACCGAATTCTTCAGGTACATCAACACCTAAGAATCCTAACTCACCCATCTCTTTAAATATTTGAACAGATAATTCTTTATTAAAAACGTTTAACTCTTTATGAATAGGTAATATTCTATTTACTGCAAAATCTGCTGCTGCAGATTCGAACATTTTATGATCTTCAGAAAATTGTTCTCTAGAGAAAACGGTACCTTTATCTACAGATGTTACTAAAAATGCGCCCCCTCTACCCACAACTCTATCAGAAGTTACCGGACTTAAGGGGAATAGTGAATCTTTATTTGATTCAAGTTTCTTTGTCAATTCAGTAGTTTCATTCATATTTAACTCACTTCTCGATACTCTTAATTAATATATTCATAGATTCTTTAATATAGGTCTCAGGGGAAACTTGATCTTCACCAAATACGCAAAACCAATTGATACCCTGGAAACCAGTGAGAATAATTAAAGATACCATTTTTGTATCCATTTCCTTAAACTCACCATTACGAACACCTTTTTGAAGTACAAGCTCAAAAAGGTTTAATAATTTTTTATATAGACTTTTAGATCTATCATTAATTTCTTGATCTTGATTTGAAAGTGCCCAAAATTCGACCTCTGCTAAAAAAACATACTTCTTTTCTTTAAAAACATCTAAGATTGCTTTAGCAAAATCTCGTAATGTTTCAGACGCACTACGAACAGTACCACTTCTACTATAAAAATCTGGAAAGCAGTACACCTCCCAATGATCTATCAATGCAATAAATAAATCTTTTTTTGATGGATAATGATGGTACAATGCACCCTTACTTAATCCCGACTGACTTACGATATCATCCATTCGTGTATTTGCATACCCATTTTCAACAAACACTTCCATGGCTGCTTCAAGTATTTGATATTGTCTTTCTTCTTTAGTTTTGTTTTCTGCCATAATTCAGACCGACCGGTCGGTTTAATTTATTGTAAAGAGTCTATACTTTACAATCATTTATTGAAGTTATTTAATTTTTAGAATTATCGAATGATTATTATCAAGGTACTTAGATGATATTATATTGGGCAAGGATTCGATTCTGGGACAAGTAAGTTCTGCAATTTTTCTTGATTCAATATTTAAATACCCTGAAGATTCAGATAAATAATCCTTTACTATATATGTATATCTTCTATCATTTAATGAGTTTATCATTGAGGTCAAAAGGCCTGCCTGAGTAACACCATCGCCAACCAGTTTATTGACTAAATTTAAAATGTAAATGCTATGAAAGTTTCCCCTAAATTGAAACTCAATTAATTGCTCTTCTATAATTGAAAGAATCATCAAGAATTCACTGGGTGTAGAGATCGCATTAAAATTATTATTTTGAATATTCTTTTTCATTGAGGACATTCTTGCATTAAATGCATTATAATTAATTGAAGGAAGGTATTTATAAATATGAGAATATTCTGACGATCTGTACTTCTGCTCATTAGCTAAGAGGTCCAGCATATCAATATTTAATATTTGAAATTCATGATTCAAAAGAGATATATCAATATCAATTATTTTAGTCAATTCTTTTATTTCTATTTGCAATTGATTCACTATTTGCTTTAATTGTGAATTTACAAATTCACCTTCATTTAAAAAAATATAGATAGTCTGAGTATTGCTTATTGAATCATAAAATTGATTTATATCAAACTTTATAATATCAATAATATCGCCAACGAACACATTCTGGTTTTCAATAATATGTGAATTTAAAATTGAAGAGAAACGATGTAATTTATTTAGCTCAAGTGTTACTACACTGCTGTCAATAGCTTGAGGATTTAAGATTACAGTTTCAAGATATACTGAGTACTCAACTAATAGTTGTGTCATTTCCATTGAGGTATATATTTTATTGTAATTTTCGAATTTAATATCGGGAATTAGAAACGGAGAATAATCTTTTTGAAAATTGCTCAATTCTCCAGTGAGAACAATATTTATCCAGTCGGGGTAACCCATTAATCTATTTTCAAGAGCCGAATAGAACGCTTCTATTTCTTCAATATTACCTCCAATTTTTAATTCAAATCCACTTATAGTTCGCCAATCTGGTTTACTTAAGGTTTGGATATATAAAATTAGTAATACCAAAAAAATGGTACTAAAGAATAAGATTATTATTTTACTGGATTTATTGGCCATCAAATGATTATTCAATAATAAATTACAACATTAAATTTTGCTGAATTAATGCTAATAAATTATAAAACTTTCATCATCATCTTTGAGGTTTGATTGAAAAAATATATTATTGCTATAGATGCTGGTACTACTGGCATCACATTACTTCTTTTCAATAAAGAGGCTAAAGCTGTAAAGAAAGTATATTCCGAATTTTCCCAAATATATCCTAATCCGGGTTGGGTTGAACATAGTCCAATTGAAATCTGGGAAATCGTACAGCTTCTTTTAAAGGAGCTTACCAAAGATATTCTACCTGAATCTATTGCCAGTATTGGGATTACAAACCAACGAGAAACAACAGTGATATGGGATAAATCAAATTCAAAACCGATCTATAATGCTATTGTATGGCAGTGTACTCGTACTTCAATGTTCTGCAATCAGCTTAAGGAACAGGGACATGCCGAAAGATTCTTTTCAAAAACTGGACTTATTCTGGATAGTTATTTTTCAGGTACAAAAATAAATTGGATTCTCAATAATGTTGAAAATGCTAGAGAAATGGCAAAAAATGGTGATTTATTATTTGGTACTATTGATACATGGCTAATTTGGAATCTTACAAATGGGAAATCCCATCTTACTGATTATACAAATGCGTCGCGAACCTTAGTTTATAATATTGATGCAAAAGAATGGGATAAAGAGTTATTAGAACTTTTAGAAATCCCATCTAATATTCTACCACAGGTACAATCTTCATCCTCAGATTTTGGAGTTACTGATACATCTATTTTGGGTAGGAATATCCCTATCTCTGGAGTTGCTGGAGATCAACAATCTGCACTTTATGGACAACTTGCTTTTGAGAAAGGAATGAGTAAGTGTACCTATGGCACAGGATGTTTCTTGCTAACCAATACTGGCAATACGAGAATTAACTCTAAAAATGGATTATTAACCACACTTGCATGTGATGCGTGGGGAAATCCTACTTACGCTCTGGAAGGGTCTGTTTTTATAGGAGGAGCAGTAATTCAATGGCTTCGTGATGAGCTTAACCTAATACAAAGCGCATCTGAAACTAATGATATTGCAAACAGTATTAACAGTAATGGTGATGTGTATATTGTCCCTGCATTTTCTGGTTTAGGTGCACCCCATTGGGATATGGATGCACGGGGTTTAATAACTGGAATAACTCGTGACACTAATACGTCTCACTTCATAAGAGCTGCTTTAGAAAGCATCGCATTCCAAGTCCACGATTTGTTAACATCTGTTCAGCTAGATTTAGGTGTCAACTTGTCATCATTGAAAGTGGATGGTGGTGCAACTCAAAATAATTTTTTGATGCAATTTCAATCTGATATTCTAAATTTTGATATTAAAAGACCTGAGAATATTGAAACCACTGCTCTAGGAGCTGCTTTATTGGCAGGTTTAGCTGTAAAATTTTGGGCTAGCCCTAATGACTTTAAAGATACGATCAAAGTCAATAAATCATTTACCCCCAGTATGGATAATACACTTCGTACTTCATTATTATTGGGATGGAGTGACGCAATTTCACGAACATTAACAAATAAAGGAAAATAATAATGGCAACATTTGACATTGTAAGTAAACTAGATATGCAAGAGGTTGACAATACCATAAATATGGTTACGCGGGACATTTCAAATAGATATGATTTTAAAGGAAGTAGTACGAAATTAACTCTCAATAAAACTGAAAAGACCATAAAATTAGAAGCTGATAATGATATGCAACTTACAGCAGTAAGAGATATGCTTCAAAATCGTGCAATCAGCAGAAAACTATCCATTAAAATATTTGATTTTCAAAGTCAAGAAAATGCTTCAGGTATGAGTGTAAGGCAAGTGATTAAACTTCGAGAGGGAATCAGCACTGATAATGCAAAGAAAATCAATAAGATGATTAAGGATATGAAATTGAAAGTCCAATCTCAAATTCAAGGTGATCAATTAAGGGTAACTGGAAAGAAAATAGATGATCTTCAGGGCGTAATTAGTGCTTTAAATGAAACAAAAATAGACTTTCCATTACAATTTGTAAACATGAAGAGCTAAGTAGATTTTATATTATTTTTTACGGGTATAATTCTTCTTCTTTTTATTCGCAGAACGAACACTTGTAATTCTTCCACTTTCTAAGGTTACAGTTACAGAGGCTAATCCTTGCGAAAAAGAGTCTTTGTTCTGCGTAGTTGCCACAATAGTAACGCCATCATAATTACTTTTTCGATATAGTATCTTGATTAATTGATTTAGGCTATTTCGACTTAAATGCTGTTCGATTTCATCAATCAATAAAACTTTAGTATCTGCGGCAATATTTGCAGCTAGCACTATCCATCGTAATTGCCCAGGAGATAATTCACGCATTTTACGTTCTAATAAATTCACGATTTCCATTTTCCTACAAATATCTTCAATCTTTTTATTTATATCTGAAATATGAGAGTATCTATTTAATGTTTTCTTAAGAAATTTTTTAACTGTACCATATGGAGCTTTAAAATTTTGTGGCACAATTGCAACTTGATCATTAAATGCCCTTGAAGAGTATGAAGATAGTTTCTTTTGCTCATACTCACAGTCACCAGAATTCACTTTTACATTCCGTGCTAAAATATCAATTAAAGCTGTCTTTCCAGCCCCCATACTGCCATCTACTACATATACGGCACCACGATGCATTTCAAATTTATTTATGCTTAATATTTTTTGACCTTTAGTCTCATAAGTTACATTTTTAAAAGAAAAAATTGGTTGTGGCATATTGCCTCCTAAACTATTTTTAAAAAATTATCAATAACTAGATGTGAACTTTTTGACTTTGGTACCGTCGAATCTATTACATTGGCACCCATATCTTGTCTCACCTCTACATATTTTTTCATAATACTATGGGTAAACTCTGGATGGAATTGGACCCCATAAATCCTTTTTCCATAATTAAAGGCCTGAATTCCCATTTCATTATGAGCCAATGAATTACACCCATTTGGTAAATTGGTAACCGTATCTTGGTGTGAATTGTAAAAGAAATCATTTGTAATAATATTTTTAAACAAATGATGGTTAGCAATTTTAACCATAGGGTAAGAACCAAGTTCCCATCCTCTACTATTCCTTTCTACCTTCGCACCCATCGCTTGAGCTAATATTTGATGACCGAAACAAATACCTAAAATTGGCTTTTCAACTTCAATTCCTCGCTTAATGGCTTCCTCTAACTCCACTATCCAATCTAAATCATCATATGTTGATTCAGAGGCTCCTGTTATAATCCATGCATCGCCGTCGTCATAGCGAGGCATTTTACCATTAAATACATCCATGGATGTGAAACTAAATTTTGAAGAGTCTACTTCCCTTTGAATCCACTCAACAGCAGTACCAAATTCATTTCTTACTTCTCTCAAACCAGGCCCACAGTTTAATATTATAATATTTTTTATGCTGTCCACTGGTTTTTTTCGTTATAGAAATCACAGATCACATTCAAGCTACACAATCTGCAATTTGGAGTAAATGCAGTACATAATTCCAGTCCTAGTTTCTGAATATTAACAAATAATAATTTATGTTTAGTGAATGGAGTAAATTCTGACATGAGGCTTTCAGTTTTTTTAATATCGGATGTGGTAATCACACCCAATCGATTAAGAACTCGATTATTAATTACATTACCTGAAAATATATCTTCATTGCTAATAATTTTAGATAAATTTTTAGTATAACTATAATCAGTTAACCATGAATGAAGAGGCGTCTGGTTATGGTTAACATCACTGTTATTCTGAAAAAATGTAATTAAGTATGTTATTTTATCTTGTCGTACCATTCATAAACGAATGGCATTATAAGGATTACTATATGTTTAGATTTTCTAAATAATGCTCTACGTCAAGCGCAGCCATGCATCCACTTCCTGCGGCTGTTACGGCTTGTTTATATACGGTATCTTGAATATCTCCAGCTGCAAAGACTCCCTCTATAGAGGTTTTAGAAGAATCTGCTTGGGTTAAGATATAGCCTTTATCATCAAGATTTAACTGCCCATTAACTAATTTAGAATTAGGAGTATGACCAATAGCAACAAATACACCATCGCATAATCTTTCAGTAATTTCACCTGAAACCGTATCTTTTAACCGCACGCCAGTCAATCCACCATTTTGAGGATCACCTAGCATTTCTTCAACACCAGAATTCCAAAGCACATCAATTTTAGGATGGGCTAATGCACGATCTTGCATGATTTTTGAGGCTCGGAATTCATTACGCCGATGAACGATAGTAACTTTACTTGCAAACCTTGTCAAATAAGTAGCTTCTTCCATCGCTGAATCACCACCACCAATTACAAGAATTTCTTTATCCTTGTAAAAAAAACCATCGCAAGTAGCACATGCTGAGACACCAAATCCCATCAATCTTGACTCTGATTCAAGTCCAAGTAGCCTTGCTGAAGCGCCTGTAGAAAGAATAAGAGTATCTGTTTCATGAACAGAACCCCCTACAGTGACCTTTATAGGTTTTACAGATAGATCAACGGAATCTACATTTTCAAAACGTGTGTCTGCACCAAATCGTTGAGCTTGCTTTCTAAACTGATCCATTAACTCTGGACCTAATATACCATCTGGAAATCCAGGGTAATTTTCTACATCAGTTGTAATTGTCAACTGACCTCCTGGCTGAACACCCTCAAAAACAAGAGGGCTTAAATTTGCACGTGCAGCATAAATCGCTGCAGTAAGCCCATCAGGACCCGACCCAATAATGATTACCTTATTTGCCATTATACCTTCTTATACTAATTTATCTAATAATACTGCTATATCAGCTTCAGGGACATTTCCCACAACTTGTTCTTTCACTTCACCATTAGAAATAATTAAAACATTTGGAATGCTTCTAACATTGTATTTTTGAGCCACTGAGGGGCTGTTGTCAACGTTAAGCTTTCCTACAATAACTTTCCCATTGTACTTTTCTGCTATCTTGTCAATAGTTGGTGCTAACATTTTACAAGGACCACACCATTCTGCCCAAAAATCGACAACTACTGGTACAGATGCACCTAGTACATCAACATCAAAGTTTTCTTCTGTAAATTCACGGGTAAATTCTCCCACGTAAACATCTCCTTTTAAACATATTTTATTAATAAAAAGCTACGAAATTTATCCACCTATCTAATACTATTCCGAAGGTTATTTTAAAATCTATAAATATAAATAGATGTTTTGAATTATCAAAAATTTATCAGTAATTTATTATCGTTATTTGACCTTTATTTGGAAGGAACTTGGTGTAATCCCAAGGCTGACGCGCAACTGTAATCTTAAATTAAGAGAGCCAGATACTTCCACATCTACAAACCCTTCGCGACATAAGGTGTAGAATTATCTCATCAATTATTCCACTCCCTCAATTCCCTGGATTGAGGATTTTAATTTTACTCCAATTATTCACTTTCCTTCTTACGCAAGAACCTATGCATCAAGGTGATACTTTATATATAATTAACAGTATTTCAAGCAAACCTCTGCATAATGTAAAATTGATTTCTGAATCAGGGAAAATATTTCTAACAAATATAGATGGTCAGCTTTACCTAGAAAATATAAATACCGTAGATTTCCCTCTTATTATCACAAAAAAAAATTACCACTCTATTAGCTTAAAAAGATATAAAGCCAAGGAGATAATTAAACTAAAGCCAATTATATTTTTAGCTGATGAGGTTAAAATTATAGAAACAGCATTCAAATCAGAGTTAAAT